>ERZ824480.2722-NODE-2722-length-12921-cov-3.702394_pt1 | contig 12921 bp, 8 predicted proteins | sample MGYA00519861_ERZ824480 | MGnify/ENA primary metagenome ERZ824480 (study PRJEB31778, sample SAMEA3449152) | human gut metagenome | biome: human gut; feature: human-associated habitat; material: faeces | place: United Kingdom | collected 2010/2012 ... | reverse complement strand
AGATGCACATCGCTTCTACAATGGAGTGCGGGTCGCCTTCCATGATGGAGCGGTCCATGAAGGCGCCGGGGTCGCCCTCGTCGGCGTTGCAGACAACGTACTTTACGTTCGATACCTGCTTACTGGCAAATTCCCATTTCAAGCCGGTGGGGAAACCGCCACCGCCACGTCCCCGCAGTCCGGAGCGTTTGATGATGTCGATGACGTCGGCAGGCTGTTTGTTGAGAAGGCAGTCGGCCAGTGCGAAGTATCCTTCACGGGCGATGTATTCTTCTATATTTTCGGAGTCGATGAATCCGCAGTTGCGCAAGGCGATGCGGAGTTGTTTCCGGTAGAAGTCCATGTGTTTGGAGTCACTGACAGTTTGTTCGGTCTTCGGGTCTATGTAGAGCAGCCGTTCGATTCTTCGTCCTCCGATGATGTGTTCGCTGATGATTTCCTCCGCATCTTCGGGAGTGACTTGGGTATAGAACGTATTGTCAGGAATGATCTTTACGATGGGGCCCTTTTCGCAGAAGCCGAAGCAGCCTACTGTGATGACGTCTACTTTGTCGGTAATCCCGTTTCTTTCGATGGCTTTTTGAAGATTTTCAGTGATGCCCTGACTGGAAGAGGCTTTACAACCGGTACCTCCGCAAATAAGAATCTGGAGGTGTGTTGTTCCGGACGCCAGCCCGCAACATTTTTCGGAAACCTTTTCATTACTTTCTTCGCGCAATGAAAGATGGTGCTCCGCTCTCTTCCTGATTATTTGCAAATCATGGATAGATAGTATTTTCATAAGTATCAGAATTGTTAGATTTCTGCAAATATAATTCTTTGTTCGGAATTAGCGCTTTGTTTAGAGAAAATAAATATTCTTCTTTGGTGTCGGCTTGCGGAAGTATGGTATGAAATCTTTATTTTTAACACTTTTAATAGACGGTGTTAACTATAATAGTAGCATAAAAAAATTATCTTCGCATCGAAAAAGGGCGAATACCCATATGAATCCAACAATAGTTGGGGAGATTCGCAAGAACATTGTGGAGTGACTTATGGGGACCTGCCGGTACTGTATCTGAATGGGAAAATGCTCCTTGTATGAGTTTTATATAGCTTGATGGCAAGGATGTACAGCAAGAGTTCCGGCGGGGACGGGGAAACGTAAGTTGCCTCCCTGATACAAAGGGAAAAAAGGGGATTGTGATAGCCTGTAAGTGGTATGCTTGCAGGCTATCTTTTTGAGTATACTTGAATGTCCGGAGTATGAAGGCAGTCCGTACCGGTGAAAATAAAAACGGGTTTTCTGATACCAGTTAGGTAAATTATTCCTTATTTTCGTATTAAATACGTAGCAAACGTAAATAAGAAATGGAAGTATGAGACGAATTTTGTTAGGATTGTGTGTGCTTTTTTTCCTGAATGCGCACGGGCAGGAGATTCCGTTGCCGGAGAAGATGCCGCAGGATCATCCGAGAGTACTGACTACCCCGGAAGGAAAAAAAGAAACATGGAAGTTGATCAAGAAGGAAGCATGGGCACAAGATGTCTTTAACAAGCTGAAAGAACGGACGGAAGTATATACGCGACGTACGGAAAGTCAGCCGGACTGGTTATTATCCCGTTTGGCCATGTACTGGAAGTCGCATGCAACGGAAGTGTACGTGAAAGGTGAGGTGTTCGACCATGCCGGAGGCGCGAAGGCACCTGCTCCGACGGTTCGCTATACCGGAACACGAGGGACGGCCGCTACGCACGGTCGACCTAAGCTGGAAGATGTAGTACCTTATGACGATAGTGCGGAAGGAAACGTGACTTTCTGCAACAATGCCCTGAAAGGTCGTCCGCTGGAGAGTGTGCATCCGTCCAAGACCGGACGCAATATTGAAAGTCTGAACTGTGAGATTCTGGGAATTGCCCGTGACGCCGCTTTCCTCTATTGGATGACGGGAGAGGAAAAGTATGCCCGACTGGCTGCCGGCGTTTTCGATACTTATATGACGGGAATTTATTACAGAAATGTTCCTGTTGACCTGAATCACGGGCATCAGCAGACACTGGTGGGGCTGACTTCTTTTGAAGTGATCCATGAGGATGCTTTGCATATCGTTGTCCCTTTGTATGACTTCCTCTATCATTATCTGCAATCCAACTATCCGGATAAGATGATGATTTATGCCGGCGCATTGAAGAAATGGGCGGATAATATCATCGCCAACGGAGTCCCCCATAATAACTGGGATTTATTGCAGGCACGATATATCATGAACGTGGGACTGGTGCTGGAAGATAATAAAGAATATGCGGACGGGAAAGGACGCGAATACTATATTGACTACGTTATGAACCGTTCGAGCATCCGCCAGTGGAGTCTGACCAAGCTGGCCGATTACGGCTTTGACTCCGAAACGGGTATATGGGCGGAATGTCCGGGATACAGCAGTGTAGTCATCAATGACTACGCGAACTTCACCCATCAGTTTGACCACAATCTGCAATATGACTTGGTAAAGGCAATGCCTGTGCTGGCAAAAGCAGTAGCGACTACTCCGCAGTATCTTTTTCCGAACCGGATGATCTGTGGTTTCGGAGATACGCATCCAAGTTACTTAAGTACGAACTTCTTTATCCGGATGATACAGAATGCGCAGGCAAACGGAAAGAAAGAGCAGGAACGTTACTTCACCGCTTTGCTGAAATGTCTGAATCCGGAGGAAGGTAGCGAAAAAAGTGGCAAGAAGAATGTACGGGCCTCTGTCAACTCCTTCTTTGAGGACAAGCCGTTAGTGTTGGACCCGAAGGTGGAGGCGGGGAAAATCGAGGATTATGTATCTCCTCTGTTCTATGCCCCCAACGTATCGTGGCTGGTACAGCGCAACGGGATGCATCCGCGCAACAGTCTGATGATTTCTCTCAATGCTAGTGAAGGCAATCATATGCACGCGAATGGTATTTCGATGGAGCTTTATGGAAAAGGATATGTGCTGGGACCGGATGCGGGTATCGGACTTTTTCTGTATAGCGGTCTGGACTATGCGGAATATTATTCTCAATTCCCCAGTCATAATACGGTTTGTGTAGATGGCATTTCCAGTTATCCGGTGATGAAAAGTAATCATTCTTTCGATTTGCTTTCCTGTTTTCCGGCTTCGGCGGAACCGGGTAAAGGATTTACTTCCGTCACCTATAGTCAGGTAGCTTTCCGTGAGCCGGAGAGCAGGGCGGATCAGACTCGACTGATGGGCATTGTTACTACCGGTCCGGAGACAGGGTATTATGTGGATGTATTCCGCAGCCGGAAAGAACGGGGAGGCGATAAAATGCACGATTATTTCTACCATAATCTAGGTCAGACAATGACACTTACGGCTGCCGATGGTACGGACTTGAATTTGCAGCCTACCGAAGAGCTAGCTTTTGCAGGTGCCCATCTTTATGCTTATTCCTACTTATATGATAAGAAAGTGGCTACCACCGGTCAGGATGTGAAAGTGACTTTTACCATCGATATGAAGGATAAAGGCGGAGATGATATTTCCATGAATCTCTGGATGAAAGGAGAACCGGAACGGGAAGTGTTCACCGCACTGTCACCGATGACCGAAGGATTGAGCCGGACTCCCCATATGCCTTATAATATAAAGGAACAGCCTACGCTCACCTTCGTTGCCCGGCAGCATGGAGAAGCATGGAATCGTCCTTTTGTTGCTGTTTATGAACCAAGTACGCAGAAAGAGCCTTCGGCTATTCAGTCAGTCTCTTACTTTGATGCGGAAGAGCCCGGCTTGAAAGACTTTGCCGGTATCTGTGTGGAAAGTAAAAACGGGCGTACTGACCATATTTTCTCTTTGACGGATTCGTCGCAGACCGCAACCTATCAGGGAATGAAAGTGAAAGCGGACTATGCCGTAATCAGTAACGAATATGCGGGAAACCGGACGCTGTTTATAGGGAACGGAACGCAACTGATTGCATCCGGTATCAGTATCCAGACTTCGGAGGCTGCTAATGTGCTGCTCGAAAAGAAGCAGGGAAAATGGTATATTCTTTCTTCTGCCCCCTGTAAGATGGTGATTGACGGAAAAGCGGTGCAATCTGGAATAACCACCGAATTGACGTTATTGGCTGTACAATAAGAATCATTGTTAGATGAATAAACATATCATTGTTTTAATTGAACGATTGTTGTTTTGCGAGTTTTCATAAATATCTTTGATAGAGAATAGGTGAATCGTCTTTATTGTTCGTAATACTATAAAAGAATTTTATTCGATAATATCATGAAGAAATATTGGTTCTTATTATTAGCTGCATTATTAGGTGGTGCAACTTGTATCTTTGCTAAAGACACACTTGCAACTTGGAAGGCTCCCGCAGGAGTTGCTTTAAATAGTGATTTTACGGTTAAGGTCCGTTTGCAAGATGGAGTCTGGCATACCTTATCTTCTTATCTGATTAAGGTGGATGAGGTAAGAGATACACGACATTATGTAGAAAATGCTTCGATGGCAATTTTTGATTTTACAGGAAAAGTGGAAGTAGCCGTAACCTATAATTTGGGAGAAGTACAGACGGCAAAAGTCCGTCCTCTCTCGTATGATATCCCATTTCAGATCGATGGTAATACAGTAACTTTTACATTAGAGCATCCTCGAAATTTGTCAGTAGAAGTAAATGGGGATATTTTTCATAATTTTCACTTATTTACAGGATCTCCGGAAAGAACGATTCCGGACAAAGATAATCCGGAAGTAATTTACTTTGGTCCTGGAATACATACAGTTAAAAATGGGGAATTGAGAGTGCCATCCGGTAAGACTGTGTATCTGGCAGGAGGAGCTGTTTTAATGGGGCGTGTCCTAATCGAAAACGTACATGATGTAAAATTGCTAGGAAGAGGAATTATCGATCATTCTATAAAAGGAGGTATTCGTATTGCGAATTCCCGAGATGTCTATGTAGAAGGAATTGTTGCTACTCAATGTGCGACAGGAGGGTCGGAAAATGTTACTATCCGTAATGTCAAAAGTATTAGTTATTATGGGTGGGGAGATGGCATGAATGTTTTTGCGAGCAATAACGTATTATTTGATGGTGTCTTCTGCCGTAACTCAGATGATTGTACAACTGTTTATGGCACTCGTTTGGGATTTGAAGGAGGTTGTCGGAATATAACAATGCAGAATTCCACTCTTTGGGCAGATGTAGCCCATCCTATTTTTATTGGAATTCATGGTAATTCTAAAGCTCCCGAAGTTTTGGAAGATCTGAATTATATTAATATTGATATATTGGATCATAGAGAGAAACAAGTCGATTATCAAGGATGTATGGCTATTAATGCAGGTGATAACAATTTAATACGCAATGTTCATTTTGAGGACATCCGTGTTGAGAATTTCCGTCAGGGGCAACTTGTCAATTTACGTATCTTTTATAATGAAAAATACTGTACTGCTCCCGGAAGAGGAATTGAGAACGTATTGTTTAAGAATATATCCTATACCGGAGAGAATGCGGAACTTTCTATTATTGAAGGATATGATGAAAAACGTAAGGTAAAGAACATACGTTTTGAAAATTTGAAAATAAATGGAAAATTGATTGATGATAATATGCCGGACAAACCTCGGTGGTATAAGACTTCAGATATGGCACGCATATATGTAGGACCTCATGTGGAAAATATTGTTTTTACAAGTGATGTAGCTCAGTCACAACGTCGTTTTGTTCATCCGGGTATTACTTATACGCAAGGTGACCTCGATCGTATGAAAGCAATGGTAGAAGCCAGACAAGAACCTTATTATTCTACCTTTTTGAAATTGAAGGAGTCTTCTTATTCATCACTTGATGCACCTGTGGTGAATCGTGGAGAGCAAATAAAGGAAGGGCGATTTAATGCTACAATCGGGGTGGATGGGCGTCGTGCTCATGATTTAGCTCTTCTTTGGCACTTGACAGGAGAAGAAGCCTATGCACGTAAGGCTGTAGAATATTTGAATGCAAATTCTTATTATACTAATACTAGTAGCCGTGGTACAGGACCGTTGGATAATGGGAAAATTTATTTGTTGATTGATGCGGCTGAAATGATGAGAGATTATTCTGGATGGACACGGCAAGATCAGCAACGTTTCAAAGATATGCTGGTTTATCCGGGGTATAGTAATACGGAAAATTATTCTGCTAAATATGCTAATTATCTGGATGATACAAAAAATGGAGTAACTTTTTATTGGAATATCTATAATTTTGATGCAGCGCGTTTCGGTAATCAAGGATTGTTTGCAGCACGCAGTATGATGGCAATGGCTATCTATCTTGATAATGAGATAATGTATGACCGTGCTTATCGCTATTTACTGGGAATGAAACATCGTAAAGATGATTTGCCATATCCTTCAGGACCGGCTATTTCCAGCGATCAACCCATTCATGTTTCTCCTACTATGATTGATTATAAATTGTTACAACGGAAGAATGATATTCAGGATTATGGTTATGACGAACAGCTTCAATATTATATTTATCCTAATGGTCAGTGTCAGGAATCCAGTCGTGATCAGGGACATGTATTAGCCGGGTTGCACAATTATGTTGCTATTGCAGAAATGGCATGGAATCAGGGGGATTCTTTATATAGTAGTTTGGACAATCGTTTATTGCTCGGGCTAGAATGGAGTTATCGTTATAACCTGTCAAGTATTCAATCTTACAAAAAACAGGAAACACCTTGGGAGCCAACAGGATTAACAAAGGATATGAATGAAGTCACATTTGATAACGGGAAATATCTCCAGATAAAAAGTCGTAGCGGACGTTGGGAGTCTGTGAATATCTCCTCTCATGGACGGGGAGATGTTGCCGGGACAGGAGGAACCAGAGAAATGGCATTGGCACATTATGCGGTGCGTAGTGGATTACCGGCTGAAAAATATACCTGGTTACAGCGTTATCGTGATTATATGATAGAACGTTATGGATGTGAGAATTGGGGAGTAGCCCCGAATTGGTTTTATGAGTGGACTGGTTGGGGGACTTTAACTAAGCGACTGACCCCTTGGATGGCAGGTGATCCGGTTACTTTTTCTACAGGTAAGCGAGTTTCCGGTTTGCATCAATTGCCCAGTACAATTTTGGCTGCTGATTATGATTATTATTGTATATCAGAAAATCCTGAAGGGCATACCTATCATAATATAGGGACAGTACGTGGAAATGAGTATCGTCCGGATGGAGCAGTTGAATTACAGAAAATAGATAATAAATACGTAGTGGTTCAGGTAGAAGACGGCGAGTGGATGAATTATACTGTTAATATCCCTAAAAGTGGAGCTTACGCTGTTTATCTTACTTATTCGGCAAATTCCTCTTCACATGTAGCAATGGCCTCTGATCAGGGATTAGAAATCTCGTCTTCGATCCCTTCTTCTAAAAAGTGGAAAGAAACAAAACTTGGCGAACTTTCACTTTCGGCTGGTGCCTGTGTATTGCGTTTACGTGTTGACAAGGCCGGACAAAAGTTATGTCTCAGTGCTTTCCGATTGGAAAAAGTAGAAAGGGATAGATAAAGTGGTGATATGATATAAGTATGTGTGAAGCATTTTTAGGGAGTAATTAACGTATTACTCAAGTAATTTGTAGGAAAATATAGAAAAAGAACAGAGGGAGAAGAAAAAAGGGACGGAGGAGATGAAAGGGGGAAGTGGACAGTAAAGACTAAAATGTGTTAGAATATAAAATAAATTTCAGGGGTATTTTTAAGAAAAAAGAATATTTCCGGGAGCGAACAGAAGAAAATCACAGGGAGGAATCAGATAATGAGTCTTGCAGACAATATATTCATTGACATGTGCAAAGATGTCATAGAAAACGGAACCAGCACAGAGGGAGAGAAGGTACGTCCGGTGTGGGAGGATGGAACTCCGGCTTATACCATCAAGAGATTTGGTGTTGTGAACCGTTATGATCTGAGAAAGGAATTTCCGGCTATGACACTCAGACGTACAGCGTTAAAGAGTGCCATGGATGAGATCCTCTGGATCTGGCAGAAGAAATCCAACAATATCCATGATCTTCACAGCCATATCTGGGACAGCTGGGCAGATGAGAGTGGTTCTATCGGTAAGGCATATGGGTATCAGCTTGGCGTGAAACATCAGTACAAAGAAGGAATGATGGATCAGGTGGACAGAGTGATCTATGATCTGAAAAATAATCCGTTCAGCCGAAGAATTATGACCAATATTTATGTGCATCAGGATCTCCATGAGATGAATCTGTATCCCTGTGCATATTCCATGACATTTAATGTGACACAGACACCGGGGAACGATAAGCTGACTCTGAATGCAATCCTCAATCAGCGTTCACAGGATATCCTTGCAGCGAATAACTGGAATGTATGTCAGTATGCACTTCTGCTTATGATGATGGCTCAGGTATGTGATATGGAAGCTGGGGAACTGCTTCATGTAGTGGCAGACTGCCATATCTATGACCGTCATATCCCGCTGATAAAGGAACTGATCCAGAGAAAACCATATCCTGCACCTGTTGTGAAACTGAATCCGGAAGTGAAGGATTTCTATCAGTTTACAACAGATGACCTGATCGTGGAGAATTATGAGACATGGCCGCAGATTAAGAATATTCCGATTGCCGTTTAACCAAACTGTGGAGCAATTATCTGGTTATGAGCAAGTAGCGAATGCGGATGATTTTATTCGCCTGACTTAAATTGACAATATAAAATCAAGAGAGGAAAATTCAAATGAATGTTATCGTAGCAGCAGATAAAAACTGGGGAATCGGCAAGAACAACCAGCTTCTGGTAAGTATTCCGGCAGATATGAAGATGTTTCGTGAGGAAACAAGTGGAAAAGTAGTAGTGATGGGAAGAAAAACTCTGGAAAGTTTTCCAAACGGACTTCCGCTTAAAAACAGGATCAATATTGTGATTACATCCAATAAAGAATATGAGGTAAAGGGTGCGATCATAGTACACAGTATTGAAGAAGCACTGGAAGAGATAAAGAAATATCCGGCAGAAGATGTTTACTGTATAGGTGGTGACAGCATTTATGCGCAGATGCTTCCGTACTGTGATGTAGCTCATGTGACAAAGATTGACTTTGCATATGAAGCAGACAGTCATTTCCCAAATCTGGACGAAGATGATGAATGGGAAATTACGGGAGAGAGCGATGAGCAGACATACTTTGATCTGGAGTATCAGTTTGTGAAGTATGAGAGAAAGAAATAGAAGGAACAAAGCAGAGCCGGAAAAGCCAGTGATATAAAAGAAAAAATATCCCTCAGAATGTGTTTAAACTGATTCTGAGGGATATTTTTGTATAGTGGTGTATGAACAGCAACAATTCTTCTGATATTGAAAATCGTTAACTGTCTGCAGTCAGATGTTATTTATTCAATAACTTTCAGCCATCCTTCCGGAGCCTGGATACGTCCCATCTGGATACCTGTTAATGTGTCATAGAGTTTCTGGATAACCGGACCCATTTTCTCCATTCCGCTTGGGAAACAGATTTCTTTACCATGGTCAACAATCTTTCCGACAGGAGAGATAACTGCAGCAGTACCGCAGAGACCACATTCAGCGAAATCTTTCACTTCATCGAAGTATATTTCTCTTTCCTCAGCTTCTAATCCCAGGTATTCCTTGGCAACATAGATTAAGGAACGACGTGTGATAGAAGGAAGGATACTGTTGGACTTCGGTGTGACAACTTTGCCGTCTTTTGTAACGAAGATGAAGTTAGCACCGCCTGTTTCTTCTACTTTGGTACGTGTAGCTGCATCAAGATACATGTTCTCATCGAATCCGTTCTTGTGAGCATCTACGATTGCATGTAAGCTCATTGCATAGTTAAGACCTGCTTTGATATGACCTGTTCCATGAGGTGCAGCGCGGTCGAAATCACTGACGCGGATTGTAATTGGTTTAGCACCGCCTTTGAAGTATGGTCCTACAGGTGTAGTGAATACACGGAACATATACTCATCAGCAGGTTTTACACCGATAACCGGGTTAGTACCCATCATATATGGACGAACATATAAAGTTGCGCCTGAACCGTATGGCGGAACATATGCTGCGTTAGCTTTTACAGTCTGAACAATTGCATCAACAAAACGGTCTTCCGGGAATACAGGCATCTCAAGTCTCTTTGCTGAGTTTGCCATACGTTCTGCATTTAAGTCAGGACGGAAAGTAACGATATGTCCGTCTTCTGTAGTGTAAGCCTTCATTCCTTCGAAAACTGTCTGCGCATACTGGAAAACACCTGCACATTCGTTCAGTGTTACATTAGGATCTGTTGTCAGTTCTCCGGCATCCCATGCGCCGTCTTTGAATTTAGATACATAACGATAATCGGTCTGTACGTAACCGAAGCCTAAGCTGCTCCAGTCGATATTCTTTTTTTCCATAATGAATCTTTCCTCCGTTCACACATATTTACAGTATTTACAAGTGTGATTACTGTTTATCTCTTTACCATTGTAAAACTTTTGTCTGCTAAGTTCAATGGGAAATTTCCAATTTTAATGAAAAATTGAAAAATCGTGTTACTGTTCACATACAGTAACAAAAAATCCGCCAGTCTTGTTTTTTATAGAGGATTTCGCTATAATATGGAATAGAAAATGGAGGAAAATATGAGCGAGAATTTTGATGAATTAGGAGAACTTGGAGACAAAATAAAAAAGATCATAGACACAGCAGTTTCTACTAAAGATTACCGCCAGATGACTGAGGATATTAAGCAGACGGTGGGACAGACTGTTAACAGCGCAGTAAATTCTGCTGTAGATTCCGGAAGCGAGGCAATCAAAAATGGTCTGAATAATGTATTTGGAACCGGAAACAGTCAGTCCGGTGATTCCGGGGTATACCGCAATAAAACAAAAGAATTTGAAGAAAAGCGCAGGCGGGAACGTGAACAGGAGCAGGAACGTCAGAGAATTGAGAAGGAGAAAGCAAAAGAGAAGATGCTGACTCTTTATGAAAGGAACACCGGGGGAAGAATGAAAGGTATGATGATTGCTGTTTCAGGTGGAATTCTTGCCAGTGGAATGGGACTGGGAACTCTGGTCCTCAGCATCTTTGGAGCGGTGGGGCATATGAGTTCCCTTGTGACCGGTGGAACCTGTTTTATGGCAGTCGGAGCTTTGACAGGAGTGGGACTTCTCGCAGGCGGCATTAAAAAACTGGGTAAACTGGAACGTTTTCAAAAGTATATTGACACACTGGGAAATCACACATACTGTAATTTTGAACAATTGTCAGCAGCAGTAAATAAGTCGGTGAAATTCGTTAAAAAAGATATTAAAAAGATGATTGATGACTGATGGTTCCGTCAGGGACATATTGATGAGCAGGAAACTTGTCTGATCACCAGTAATGAGACTTATCTGCAATATACGCAGACGCAGAAGGCACTTGAGCAGAAAAAACAGGAAGAAGAAAAACATCAGGCTGAACAGGAGAGAAACAGAAAGAACACACCGCCTGAAGTGCAGGAGGTGCTGGATAAAGGAAATGAATTTCTGGATAAGATCCACAGGAGCAACGATGCGATTCCGGGAGAGGAGATTTCTGCAAAAATATCCAGAATGGTACTGATCGTGGAGAAGATTTTTGAACGGGCGCAGAAGCATCCGGAGATTATTCCGGATCTGAAGAAACTGATGAATTATTATCTGCCCATGACAGTAAAGCTGCTGGATGCATATGAAGAAATGGATCAGCAACCTGTGCAGGGAGAGAATATCCAGGCATCCAAAAAGGAGATAGAGGATACGCTGGATACACTGAATCAGGCATTTGAAAAACTTCTGGATTCTGTCTTTCAGGATACTGCGTGGGATGTTTCAAGTGATATTTCAGTGCTTCATACGCTGCTTGCACAGGAAGGTCTGACAGATGATGACTTTGCAAAAATGAAAAAGAACTGAAAATAAAAAAGGATAAAAAGGAGCGGCAGAGGACATGGGAAACGAATTTAAAGATTTTGAAATGGAAACACCATCATTAACACTGGAGCCGGATCTTGGAGAGTTTGAAAAGAAAGAAGAAGTAGAAACTGAACAGATATTAGAAGGAAAGACATTTGTTGTCACAGGTTCACTTAATCATTTTGATAATAGAAAACAGTTAAAAGAAGAGATTGAGCAGATGGGAGGCAAAGTCACAGGATCTGTATCCAAGAAAACAGATTACCTGATCAACAACGACAAGATGTCTCAGTCTTCTAAGAATAAAAAAGCAATGGAATTAGATATTCCAATCCTGAGTGAAGAGGACTTCTTAGAGTTAATTGGACGATAAATAGAGATTGCATAAAAAAGGCAAGAGTTTTATAATAGATATTTGACAGGAAAATCCTGTAAGCTTAGAAAGCAATCGAAAAAAGAGAGAAGGAGATTTGATAAAATGCCAATTCGAATAGACAGTGATCTGCCAGCAAAGGCGATCTTAGAAGAAGAGAATGTATTTGTGATGGATAAAGAAAGGGCATGTACACAGGATATCAGGCCTTTAAAGATTGCAATTTTAAATCTGATGCCAAATAAACTGGATACAGAACTTCATTTACTGAGAAGTTTATCAAATACACCATTACAGTTAGATATCACATTTTTACAGACAGAATCCTATGTTCCAACTCATGTATCAGAATCACATATGGAGAAATTTTATAATTATTTTTCGGAGATTAAAGATACACGTTTTGATGGATTGATCATTACAGGGGCACCAGTTGAATTGAAGGAATTTGAAGAAGTTGACTACTGGGATGAAGTAGTAGAGATCATGGAATGGTCAAAAACACATGTAACTTCAACACTTTACATTTGCTGGGCGGCACAGGCAGGGCTTTATTACCATTATGGAATCAAGAAACATGTCTT
>ERZ824480.2708-NODE-2708-length-12957-cov-5.569292_pt1 | contig 12957 bp, 9 predicted proteins | sample MGYA00519861_ERZ824480 | MGnify/ENA primary metagenome ERZ824480 (study PRJEB31778, sample SAMEA3449152) | human gut metagenome | biome: human gut; feature: human-associated habitat; material: faeces | place: United Kingdom | collected 2010/2012 ... | reverse complement strand
GCTCGTTAACGAGCCGAGCGTGCTGCTGCTCGACGAGCCGCTCGGCGCGCTCGACCTGAAGCTGCGCAAGGAGATGCAGCAGGAGCTCAAGTACATTCAGCAGGAGGTCGGCATCACCTTCATCTTCGTCACCCACGACCAGGAGGAAGCGCTGACCATGTCCGACAAGATCGTGGTCATGAACGCAGGCGAGATCCAGCAGATCGGTACGCCGACCGAGATCTACCGCTACCCCGTCAACGAGTTCGTCGCCAACTTCATCGGCGAGACGAACATCATCGACGGCGTGATGCAGGGCGACGACCTTGTGGTCTTTGAGGACAAGAAGTTCCCCTGCCGTGCCCGCGGCTTCAACAAAAATGAAAAGGTGGACGTCGTCATCCGTCCCGAGCATCTTGACATTGTCCCCCGCTCCGAGGGTATGCTCAAGGGCGTGGTGAAGTCCCAGCTTTTCAAGGGGATGCACTACGATACCGTGGTCGAGACCCGCGTCGGCACGACCATCACCGTCAAGATGCAGGTCTCGCAGGACCGTCCCGTGCTCAATGCCGACGCCGGTGAGAAGATCAGCGCCAGCGCCTTCCTCATCGACGTCGAGGACGTCGGCGAGCTGGACGACGCCAAGGTCGTCGCCCTCGCCTCTGCTGAGGCGTGGGATGTGGAGACCGAGGAGCCCATCTCCATCAAGAACGTCGAATACGACATCAAGCCCGAGGTCGGCAGCTACTCTGTCACCTTCACCACCGCCGCCGGAACGTCCATCACGGTCAAGGCCGCGGTCATGGCGGAGAACCGCGTGGAGAGCAAGGTCTATCAGGAAGAGATCTACGCGATGAACTTCTTCAAGAAGGTCGAGGACATTCAGGAGAGCATCGCGCTCGACACCGACCTTGAGACCTGGGCCAGCGCGTCGGCGTGGTCCCTCGAAGACGGCGAGCAGGTCGAGATCACCGATGTCAAGTACGATTTCGACCCCGAGACCATCGAGCCGGGCGTCTACGACGTGACCTTCTCCACCGAGGGCTATGAGTACAAGGTCTCCACCACGCGCGCCTGCGAGGAGGGCGCGGAGGTCGGCCTCATCTTCCGCCCCGAGGACATTCATGTCATGAAGAAGGAGGGGCAGTGGTGAAGCAGTTCCGTTCCATGACGTACCCCTACGTCGCCTGGATCAGCGTGATGATCGTGCTGCCGATGCTGCTCATCGTGCTCTACGCCTTCACCGTTTCCGGCAACGAGGTGCTGACCTTTCAGTTCACCTTCGATAACTTCAAGCGCTTTGTCACCGACACCGTGTTCATGGAGGTGCTTGGCCGCTCGCTCTACATCGCCGTGCTCACGACTCTCATCTGCATCGCGCTCGGCTACCCCATCGCCTATGCCATCGCCCAGATGAACAGCCGCTCGAACACCATCATGATCCTGCTCATCACGATGCCGACATGGGTCAATATGCTCGTGCGCACCTATGCGTGGATGGGCATTCTGCAGGACGAGGGTATCCTCAACACCATTCTCGGCTTTTTCGGCATCGGGCCGGTCTCGATGATCCACACGAGCTTCGCCGTCATTCTCGGCATGGTGTATAACTTCATTCCCTTTATGATCCTGCAGATCCACACCTCGCTCGCCAAGATGGACAAGAGCCTGCTGGAGGCCGCCAACGACCTCGGCGCCACACCCGTGCAGGCGTTTCTGCGCGTGACGCTGCCGCTCTCCCTCCCCGGCGTCATTTCCGGCATCACGCTCGTGTTCCTGCCCGCCGTTTCCAGCTTCTTCATTCCGAAGCTCCTCGGCGGCGGTCAATTCGTGCTCGTCGGCAACATCATCGAGTCGCAGTTCCTCACCTCCGGCGACTGGAACTTCGGCAGCGCCATTTCCCTCATCATGGCGATCATCATCATGCTTTCGATGTGGCTCACGCGCAAGGTCGACGTGCAGCCCGCCAGCCGCGGAAAGGAGTGACGGACGATGAAAAAGAAAACCTCTGCCGCCTCCAAGGTCATTCTCACGCTGACGCTGCTGTTCTTCTACCTCCCCATTCTCTACATCATCGTCTTTTCGTTCAACGATTCCCGCTCGCTCACGAAGTTCGGCGGCTTCTCCCTGCGCTGGTATGAAAAGATGTTCGCGGACTCCACGATGATGGAGGCCGTGCTCTATACGGTCGTCATCGCCATTCTTGCTACCGTCGTTTCCACCATCGTCGGCACCGTCACCGCCATCGGTCTGTCAAAGTCGAAGAAGGTCCTTCAGGCGATGGTCGAGCGCGTGAACGACCTGCCCGTGATGAATCCCGATATTGTCACCGGCATCAGCCTGCTGATGTTCTTCAGCGTGCTGGCGGTGAAGAAGGGCTTTCTGACGCTGCTGCTCGCGCACATCATGTTCTGCATCCCCTACGTCATGCTCTCCGTCACGCCGAAGCTGCGCTCGCTCGACCCGAATCTCATCGACGCGGCGATGGACCTCGGCGCTACGCCGTTCCAGGCGCTCACCCGCGTCATCGTGCCGCAGATCCGCCCGGGCATCGTCTCCGGCGCGCTCATCGCGTTCACCATGAGCTTTGACGACTTCGTGATCTCCTACTTCACCACGGGCAACGGCGTGAATAACATTTCCATTCTGGTCTACACCATGTCCAAGCGCGTCAATCCCTCCATCAACGCACTCTCCACGCTCGTCATTGTCGCCATCACGCTGGTGCTCGGCATCGTCAACCTTGTCCCGATCCTGCACGAAAAGCGTGAAAAAGAAGGAAGTGAAAAGGGAAAATCCTTTGCACAAAGCCGCAGGCTGATGGCCGCTGTCGCCGGCGTGCTGGTGCTCGCCATTCTCGGCGGAACGGTCGGCGTCAGCCTTTCTCAGCAGCACAAGAACGCTGCCGCCGTCGAAAAGTACGGCAGCAACGTCCTCAAGCTTTATCTCCCCGGCGAGTACCTCGGTGAGAACGTCATCGGCGACTTTGAAAAGCAGTTCGGCGTGCGCGTCATCGTGGAGAATTTCGACTCCAATGAGATGATGTACACCAAGCTCATGGCGGGCGACAAGTACGACGTGGTCATTCCCTCGGACTACATGATCGAGCGCCTGATGAAGGAGAATTATCTCCAGCCGCTCGATCACAGCCTGCTTCCAAACCTTGAGAATATGGACGACGCGGTGCGCGGCATGAGCTATGACCCCGATAACGAGTGGTCCGTTCCCTACTTCTGGGGCAGCGTCGGCATCGTCTACAACCACGAGAACGTCGATCCCTCCGTAGTGGAGGAACAGGGCTGGGAGGTGCTGCGCAACACCGACTACGCCGGTCACCTCTACATCTACGACTCCGAGCGCGACTCGTTCATGATGGCGTTCAAGGCGCTCGGCTACTCAATGAACACCTCCGACCCCGACGAGATCAACGCCGCCTACGAATGGCTGCTGCAAATGAACGACACCATGTCGCCCGTCTACGTCACCGACGAGGTCATCGACGGCATGATGAATGGCTACAAGGATCTTGCGGTCGTCTACTCCGGCGACGCCACCGTCATTCTCGACGAGAACGAGGACATGAGCTTCTATATGCCGGAGCAGGGCACGAACATCTGGTGCGACGCGATGGTCATTCCCGCGAACGCGGAAAATCCCCTGCTCGCCCACGAGTTCATCAACTATATGCTCACCTATGAGGCCGCATTTGACAATACGGAGACGGTGGGGTATACTTCTCCCAACGCAGAGGTCTTTGAGGAGATGACCTCCTCCGAGGACCTTTACGCCGAGAATGCCGCCTACCTTCCCCGCTCCGGCTACGAGAAGGACGAGATGTTCCACGACAACCAGACGCTCATGCGCGAGCTGAGCAAGCTCTGGATCAAGGTCAAGGCAGCCAAGTAAAAACATCGCACGAAAGAAAGGAATCAAACCCATGCAGATCGGAGACACTTACGAATACAAAAATGTCGTCACCAAGGAGATCACTGCCGGCGCGCTCGGCTCGGGCGGACTGGACATCTTCGCCACGCCCTTCCTCATTTGCTGGATGGAGGCCGCGGCCTACTACTACATGAAGGAGCAGCTTCCCGAGGGCAAGAGCAGCGTCGGCACGATGGTCAATGTCCGCCACGTTTCCCCCTCCCCCATCGGCGCGGAGATCACCGCCAAGGCCGAGCTGATCGCCATTTCCGAGAACGGCAAGATGTATACCTTCAAGGTCGAGGCATACGATAACAAGGGCCTCATCGGCGAGGGCACGCACGAGCGCGCCATCATCGACTGCGAGCGCTTCATGAAGAAGTGTCTGGCCAAGCTGGAAGACTGAACAGGCAAGGAGGAAGCCCATGCACTACTACGGAGCCGTTTACCGTCCGCCGAGCGAGGCGTACAGCCTGATCGTGCAATGCACACTTGGCTGCAGCCACAACAAATGTGCGTTCTGCAATATGTACAAGGATAAGAAGTTCTCCATCCGTCCGGTGGAGGAGGTCCTGCGTGACCTCGCCGAGGCGCGCAGCTACGAGCGGCGCATCGAGCGCATCTTTCTCGCCGACGGCGACGCGCTGATCCTGCCGATGGACTATCTGCTGCAGGTGCTGGACTTCATCCGCGAATACTTCCCCGAGTGTACGCGCGTTGCCGCCTATGCCACCACCAAGGCCATCGAGCGCAAAACGGACGAGGAGCTGCGCAAGCTGCGTGAGCACGGGCTGGCGCTCGTCTACATCGGTCTGGAAAGCGGCAATGAGGAACTGCTCTTGAAATTCAACAAGGGCGTCACCGCGGCGGAGACCGTGAAAAATGCGCTGCGCTGCAAGGCGGCGGGCATCGCCATCTCCGTCACCGCCATCAACGGCATGGCTGGGCTCAACGGCGACTGGCAGGCCCACGCCATCGACACGGCAAAGGCCGTGAGCGCGATGAAGCCGGAGTTTATCGCTTTTCTGACGCTGCGCGTCTACTCCGGCACTCCCCTGCACGATTGGATCGAGGCGGGCGAGTTTCAGATGATGGGGCCCGCCGATCTGATGCGCGAGACGCGGCTCTTCCTGGAACACATCGACTCCGAGGGCAGCGTGTTCCGTTCGAACCACGCCTCAAACTACCTTCCCCTCGGCGGCACGCTCAACCGCGACCGCGAGGCGCTGATCCAAACCATCGACGCCGCGCTGGACGGCAAGGTGCGCCTGCGCCGCGCCGTAGAGCTGGGGCTGTAACACATCTTTTGCATTGCTGCATGAAAAAACGCAGGCCCTGCACTTGGCAGGCCCTGCGTTTTTCTATTGTGGAATTTCCTCCGGCTTCGGCTCTCTGACATAGCGGAGCATCGTGCGCGCACAGGCGCCGAAGCTGCGGTAATTTTCCTGCGCCGTGCGGAGTGGGATGCCGTGATTTTCGTCGCTCGGTTCATCGTCCGGTGTAACAAACACATCGTTCTCCCAAAAGCAGACAGGGCAGATATAGGCAATCGCATCCTCCTGCGGCACCGGATAGGTCAAATATCCGCAGCATGGGCAGGGATACTTCTCCATCTTCCCCTCCCCCTATTTATCCGAACAGCGTGAGCTGGCTGGTGTCCGCCATGCCGGCAAACGCGCCGAGGGCGCGCAGCTGCTCGATGTGCGTCTTGGAGAGCTTATTGCAGCACATGGAGAACTCCTCGACCGAGATGAACTCCTTGCCCCTGCGCTTTTCCACCGTGTCCAGCGCCGCGGCCTCGCCGAGTCCGTGGACAGAGATGAACGGCGGCAGGAGGCCGCCTTCGGTGACGGTGAACTTTGTCGCGTCGGAGCGGTAGATGTCGATGGTGTCAAAGTGGAAGCCGCGGCGATAGAACTCGTAGCAGACCTCGAGCGTGGTCATCAGATCCTGCTCGACCGCCGACGCGTCCTTGTTGTTCTCGATCTCGCGGATCTTCCGCTTGACCGCGTCCAGTCCCGCGCAGCAGTATTCCGCATCGAACGCCTTCGCGCGCACGGTGAAGAAGGTCGCGTAGAACGCCAGCGGCTCATGCACCTTGAACCACGCGATGCGGAACGCCATCATAACATATGCGACCGCGTGCGCCTTCGGAAACAGATAGCCGATCTTGGCGAGCGACTCGATGTACCATTCCGGCACATCGTGCTCCTGCATCGCCTCTACCCAGCCGTCCTGAAAGCCGCCCTTTTTGACCTTGCCCTTCCGCACGGCCTCCATGATCTTGAAGCTCATCTTCGGGTCAAGCCCCATGGAAATGAGGTAGAGCATGATGTCGTCGCGGCAGCCGACCGTCTCCAGAACGCTTGCTGTGCCGCTGACGATCAGCTCGCGCGCGTTGCCGAGCCACACGTCCGTGCCGTGCGAGAAGCCGGAAAGACGCACGAGGGTATTGAAGTCCTTCGGCTGCGTGTCAATGAGCATCTGGCGCGTGAAGCGCGTGTTGAACTCGGGAATGGCGACCGCGCCGGTCGGACCGAGCAGATCGTCGTTCTCAAAGCCCAGCACCTTCGACGAGGTGAAAATGCTCATCGTATCCGGATCGTCCAGCGGGATCGTGCGCGCGTTCACGCCAGTGAGATCCTCGAGCATACGGATCATCGTCGGGTCATCGTGGCCGAGCATATCGAGCTTGAGGAGGTTATCCTCCATGCAGTGGTATTCAAAATGCGTGGTGATGGTGTCGCTGTCCTCCGCGTCGGCCGGGTGCTGCACGGGGCAGAAATCCTCGATCTCCAAATCGTCCGGCACGACGACCAAGCCGCCGGGGTGCTGACCCGTCGTGCGGCGCACGCCGACACAGCCCGCCGTCAGGCGGTCGATCTCCGCCGCGCCCGACTGGATGCCGTTTTCCTCCAGATATTTCTTGACAAAGCCGAAGGCGGTCTTTTCCGCCAGCGTGCCGATGGTGCCCGCGCGGAACACCTGCGATTCGCCGAACATTTCGATGGCGTGGCGGTGCGCCCGCGCCTGATACTCACCCGAGAAGTTCAGGTCAATATCCGGCACCTTGCCGCCGCCGAAGCCGAGGAAGGTCTCAAACGGAATGTCAAAGCCGTCCTTGACGTACTTCGTGCCGCATTCCGGGCAGTTCTTATCCGGCATATCCGCGCCGCAGCCGTAGCTGCCGTCGGTGATGAACTCGCTGTGCCTGCACTTCGGGCAGCGGTAGTGCGGCGGGAGCGAGTTGACCTCGGTGATGCCCGACATATAGGCGACGAGCGACGAGCCGACCGACCCTCGCGAGCCGACCAGATAGCCGCACTCCAGCGAGCGCTGGACGAGCTTCTGCGCCGACATATACACCACGTCGTACTTGCCGAGGATGCCGCCCAGCTCAATGTCCAGACGGTCCTTGATGAGCTTCGGCGGCTCGTCGCCGTAAAGCTCATGCACCTTGTCCCAGACGAGGCGGTTCAGATCCTCTCTGGAATTTTCCAGGCGCGGCGGGAAGAGCTTGCCCTTGGGCAGCAGCTCGATGTTCTCGATCTGGTCCGCAATGGCGCGCGTGTTGGTCACGACCACCTCGTAGGCCTTTTCCTTGCCGAGATACTCAAATTCACGGAGCATCTCGTCCGTTGTGCGGAAGTAGATGGGCAGCGGCGCGTTCGCGTCGGGGAATTTCTTGGAGGCCAGCAGGATATGGCGGTAGACCTCATCCTCCGGCTCCTGAAAATGCACATCGCCGGTGGCGACGACCCGCTTGCCCAGCTCCTCGCCAAGCCGGACGATGGTGCGATTGAAGTCGCGCAGCTCCTCCTCGCTCCTAGCCGCACCCTCACGCAGCATGAAGCGGTTATTGCAGATGGGCTGGATCTCGAGATAATCGTAGAAGGACGCGATGCGCTTGAGCTCCTCCCAGTCCTTGTGATCCGCGACCGCACGGAACAGCTCGCCCGCCTCGCAGGCCGAGCCGATGATAAGTCCCTCGCGGTGCGCGATCAGCTCGCTCTTCGGGATGATGGGCACGCGCTTGAAATACTTGAGGTTGGATAGTGAAATGAGCTGGTAAAGATTCTTCAGGCCCGCCTTGTTCTTGGCCAGCAGAATGATGTGCTTCGGGAAGCGGTTGGATTTGCTTCCCAGCGGGCGCAGTTTGAGCATTTCGTTGTTGATCTGCTGCAGGCGCGTCACGCCCCGTTCTTCAAGCATGGGGAAAAATTTTGTCAGCATCTGCGCGACCGGCACGGCATCGTCCGACGCGCGGTGGTGGTTGAACTGCGGCAGCTGTAGATGATCCGCCACGATGTCCAGCTTATACTTGCCCAGCCCCGGCAGCAGATTCTGCGCCAGAATGAGCGTATCAATATAGGTCGGCTCGAACGGAATGCTGCACTTCCGGCAGCCCGCGCGGATAAAGCTGATATCGAACTCCGCGTTGTGCGCCGCGAGCGGAGCGCCGCCCGCGAAGGCGAGGAATGCCGTCAGCGCGTCCTTGAGCTTCGGTGCGCCGCGCAGCATATCGTCCGTGATGCCGGTCAGACCGATGATCTCCGGCGTCAGCCGGCGCTCGGGGTCTACGAAGGTCTGGAAGGTCTCAACGATCTCGCCGTTCCTGAGCCGCACCGCGCCGATCTCCGTGATGGCCTCCTGCGTGACCTTGAGGCCGGTCGTTTCAATGTCAAAGCAGACGATCTCATCGGAAAAGCCGATGTCCTGATGCCCGTGAATGGCGATGCGGTCGTCGATGTTGTTGACGAAATAGCCCTCGCAGCCGTAAAGTATTTTTATTTTACCCTCGCCGGCGTGCCAGGCATCCGGAAAGGACTGTGCCACACCGTGGTCAGTGATGGCGATGGCGGGCATCCCCCACTTGGCGGCGAGCTTGACGACGCTGCCGGTGTCGGTCAGCGCGTCCATGTTGGACATTCGCGTATGCAGGTGCAGCTCCACGCGCTTGACCTCGGCAGTGTCCATACGCGGCTCGTGCGTGATCTCGGTCACGTCGCGCGGGTTGAGCTGCATATCGTGACCGTCGTAGGTCAACTCCATCGTACCCGCGACGCGCAGCCACATACCGGTCGAAACGCGGTCGCGCAACGGCGCGACGTCCTTCTCCAGCATCCGCTTGCGCACGATGACCGAGCCCTCATAGTCGGTCATCTCAATGAGCGCCAACCACATACCCGGCTGGCGCAGCTCACGGAACTCGCACTTGAAGACCTTGCCCTCGACCACGACGTTTCCCGCCTTGGGGTTCAGCTCGCTCATCGGCATGGGATGTCCCTTGATCTCGCGGCCCATGATGATCTTGCCGGCGCTTGACTCCTTCCTCGCGCCGCCGCCCGCGTTCGAGGGGCGCGGCTCCTGCTTGGGAAAACCGCCCTGCGTCAGCGAGATCCGCACGCCGTTGAGTGCGAAGCGGTCCGCCAAAAGCTGCTCGAGCAGGGTGCGCTCGGAATCCGTGATCTCCTGCAGCACCGTCAGCGCAAGCGCCATCGTGCGGCTCTCCTGCTCCACGGTGACGTCGGTCACGCGGGCGTCGGTGAGCAGCACACGCAGTCCGATGGGCGGCGCAAAGCCCTCAAATAATTCAAAAAACGGTATCCTTTGTGCCATTTTTTCGCTTCTCTCTTACAGTTTCTCGATCTCTTCAAGCAGGGCGTCCAGCAGCTTTTCCTGCGCTACCTTGTACAATACCTCGCCATGACGGAAAATAAGGCCCTCGCCCTTGCCGCCCGCGATGCCGATGTCCGCCGCGCTCGCCTCGCCGGGGCCGTTTACAACGCAGCCCATGACCGCGACGGTGATGGGCTTGTCGCAGTCCTCAAGGCGGCGCTCCAGCTCCTCCGCCAGCGGGATCATATCGTAAGCCGTGCGCCCGCAGGTCGGGCAGGAGATCAGATTCACGCCGCTTCTTCGCAGCCCGCAGGCGCGCAGGATGCGCTTGGCGGCATAGACCTCCTCCACCGGGTCGGCGGTCAGCGAAACGCGCATCGTGTCGCCGATGCCCTCGCAGAGAAGTCCGCCGATGCCGATGGCAGACTTCAGCACTCCCATCGACGGCGTACCCGCCTCGGTCACACCGAGGTGCAGCGGATAGTCCACCCTTTCATGCAGCAGCCGGTAGGCCGCCATGTTGAGCGGTACGTCGGAGCTTTTGACGGAGATGCAGATGTCCGTGAAGTCATACTTCTCCAGCAGCGCGACATGGCCCAGCGCGCTCTCCACGAGCGCCTCCGGCGTCACGCGGCCGTACTTTGCCAGCAGCTCTTTCTCCAACGAGCCGCCGTTCACGCCGATGCGGATGGGCACCTTGTGCGCGCGGCAGCAGTCCACGACCGCCTTCACACGGTCCTCCCCGCCGATGTTGCCGGGGTTGATGCGGATCTTGTCCGCGCCGTGCTCCGCCGCGGCGATGGCAAGGCGGTAGTCAAAGTGAATATCTGCCACGAGCGGGATATGAATGCTGTTCTTGATGATCTCGACCGCCTCCGCCGCCTCCGGCGTCGGCACGGTCACGCGCACGATCTCGCAGCCCGCCTGCTCCAAGCGCAGGATCTGCTCGATGGTCGCGCCTGCGTCCTCGGTCTTTGTGTTGCACATCGACTGGATGGTGACCGGCGCGCCGCCGCCGACGGCCACGCCGCCGACCATGATCTGCTTCGTCATGCTTCTTCCCTCCTCACAGCAGCTTCATCACATCGTGGAACGTGATGAAGAGCATCAGCGCCATCAGCAGGGCAAAGCCCGCCATGTGGATATAATTCTCATATTTCGGCGGGATCTGACGCTTGAAGAGCGCCAGCGCCAGCGTGTTGATCACGAGGAAGAACACCTTACCGCCGTCGAGCGCCGGCAGAGGCAGCAGGTTCATCACGGCAAGGTTGACCGCGATAAGCGCGCCGAAGTAGAGAATGCTCTCCGCCGCCGCAGCAAAGCCGTTCTGATTGTTCTTCTCGGCCTCCTCCTGCGCCTCCTCGCCCACGTCCTTGATGGTCGAGACGATGCCGACCGGCCCGCTGAGATCGTCCAGTCCTGCCGAGCCGCTCACCAGCATCATCAGGCTCATGCGTACAAGGCGCACAAAATCGAGCGTGTTGTACCAGCTGTATTGCAGCCGCACGAGCGGCGTGGCTTCCACGATGCCTCCATAGGTGAAGCCGTAGCGGCGCACCTCCGCGCCGTTTTCGTCCGTATAGGTCTGCAGCGTCAGCGTACGCTTGAGCTTCTCGCCGCCGCGCTTGACCGTCATTTCGATGGTGCCGTTTTCATCCAGATCGACCACGCCGAGCACCGTGGAAACGTCGCTTTTGAGATAGATGCGCTCGCCGTTGATGGCCCAGATCACGTCGCCGACCATGATGCCGTTTTCGCCCTGCTGGGGAAATGCCGGGTCAAGCTCGACGATCTCCGCCGTATAGAAGCCCTGGGCGCCAGCGTACAGGCAGATCATAATAAGGAGGCCGGTGAGGAAATTCATCGCCGCGCCTGCGACGAAGATCAGCAGTTTCTTCCAAAAGCCCTGCTTCTCCAGCGCGCGCGGGTCGTCGCTTTCCTCGTCCTCGCCCTCCATCGCGCAAAAGCCGCCGATGGGCAGAAGGCGTAGCGAATATTCCGTTTCGCCCTTTGTCGTGTGGAAGATGGCCGGGCCCATGCCGATGGAAAACTCGTTCACGCGCACGCCGCAGGCCTTTGCGGCAAGAAAATGTCCGAGCTCATGCACGGCAATGAGCACACCGAAGATCAAAATGGCAGCGATGATATACATGAAATAACTCCTTATGGAACTTGCTTATTGGATGTGCGCGCGGACCGCTTCGCGCGCCGCGTGATCCGCCGCGAGGATCTCCTCCAGCGTCGGCGCGGAGACCTGCTCCACCGTTTCCAGCGCCGCTTCCACCAGCGCGGGAATATCGTTGAAGCCCACCGCGTCCCGCAAAAACGCACCGACTGCCTCCTCATTTGCACCGTTGAGGATGGCACAGGCTGTGCCGCCGACCGCGGCGCATTGACGCGCGAGCTTCAGGCAGCGGAACGTCTCCTCATCCGGCGCGGCAAAGGTCAGCGGCGGACAGGAGAGCAGGTCGAGCGTCCGGTCCGGCGTTTCCGCACGATAGGGATAGGTCATCGCGTAGCGGATGGGCAGCTTCATGTCGGGCGTACCGAGCTGCGCGAGCATTGCGCCGTCGCGGTACTCGACGAGCGAGTGAACGATGCTCTGGCGGTGGATGATGGCATCCACCTGCCGCAGCGGCAGACGGTAGAGCCGCATGGCCTCGATGATCTCAAGGCCCTTGTTCATCAGCGTCGCGGAATCGACGGTGATCTTCGCGCCCATCGTCCAGTTGGGGTGACGAAGCGCGTCGGCGTGCGTCTTGCCCGCAAGCTGCTCGCGGGTAAGACCATAGAACGGTCCGCCCGAGCAGGTGAGAATCAATCGTTTGATCTCGCCGCGGTCACGGCAGCCCTGCACACACTGAAAAATTGCGCTGTGCTCGCTGTCCACCGGCACGATCTCCGCGCCGTACTTCTCCGCCGCGTCCATCACCAACTCACCGGCGCACACCAGCGTTTCCTTATTGGCCAGCGCGATGCGCTTGCCTTTTTGGATTGCCGCCAGTGTGGGACGCAGCCCCACACTGCCCATCACGGCAGTCACCACCGTGTCCGCCTCGGTCATAGCGGCGGCAGCCAGCAGGCCCTCCTCCCCTGCCATGACCTCAATGCCGGTCCCCCGCAGCCGTTTTTTCAGCGCCAGCGCCGCATTTTCGTCATACAGCACCGCAAGGCGCGGCATATACTGCCGCGCCTGCTGCTCCAACAGGTCTACCTGTGTATTGGCGGTCAGCGCCGCCACGCGGAGGCCCAGCTCCCCGGCCACCTCCAGCGTCTGCCGCCCGATGGAGCCGGTAGCCCCCAACAGGGCGATGGTTTTCGTCATAGGTCCTTCCTCAATACAGCGTCACAGCGTTGATAAGCATCCACGTCACCGGTGCAGCGAAGATCACACTGTCGAACCGGTCCAGCACGCCGCCGTGACCCGGCAGCAGC
>ERZ824480.2704-NODE-2704-length-12972-cov-3.082682_pt1 | contig 12972 bp, 9 predicted proteins | sample MGYA00519861_ERZ824480 | MGnify/ENA primary metagenome ERZ824480 (study PRJEB31778, sample SAMEA3449152) | human gut metagenome | biome: human gut; feature: human-associated habitat; material: faeces | place: United Kingdom | collected 2010/2012 ... | reverse complement strand
TACTTCAGTCTGGTACACAGTATCCATAACAGCAAAGAAGACTGGTGGAAGATATACCAACCAGCTTTGATACTCATTCATATAATATGTTGAGACACAGGCCAACACTTCAGCAATCAATCCAATGACTCCTATAAGAAAATGGCCCGCCTTATCTGAGACTTGAGCAAGTATCCCTGTAGTCAGAACTTCAACAATAGCAAAGACAGCCATAGCTAGACCAACTAACTTAACAGACTGAATCTGGCGTGTAACTTGAGTGGAGACAAGAACTTGAGCATAGCCATTATTGATGAAGTATACAATCAGAAGTAACATTCGAGGTTCTATCAAACAACGAAACACGATACCAATCTTCTGACAAGTGGTTCTACAAATGGTCTTAGTTTCTGCTTGTGGTTCCGTCGCCACAACTTCCACCTTCTCAGAAGGTGAAGTAGGTAGATTCTTCTTAATGTTAACCATTAAGAAGCTACCTATAAGAGCAAAAACTAGAGTTGAGAAGAACAAACGACATTACTGCTAAGACCGATAAAGAGAATCGACATACCTCCATTCCAGCCATGAGAGTTACCATGAACATCCTAAAGTCAATAATCAGAGCAACTACTACGACTTCCATTACATCAAGAATGATGTAAGCAAAGACATTACCAAAAACATTACCCACCATGAAGATTCCATAGAAAAGATTACTGTTAAAACCACGATTCTCATCGACAGAATTCTTTGCAATCAGTATACTCTGAACAGCCCAAGAGATCTACATGATACCGAATATTGTATCTACTACAGAAAAGAATACTCCTGCCAAAAAACTCATCACAACAGTAACTCCAGGTATCAGGTATACATACAGTAGTAAATACACACTACAAAGATTAGAGTTGACGGAAAATATAATACACCATTGCAAACCCAGAAACCATTAAACACCCTATTTCAGACTTGGCTAGGTACAGAATCATTGGAACAAAGAAGCTTGCTACAGCCGATACTGCATAAAGAATACCTAGACACATAGATCCGAGATTCCCTAGCCTTAATGTAACCAAGATACTCTACCCAGAAAAGGAACAGCAAAGCTCTTGAAGGTATTAATTCCTATCCATTACGAATCCGAAACGAGAGTACCGAAGTAGATGAATGAGAAAGAGACACTCAACCATATAACATTTCTTCTGTTCATAGCTAAAGCATTCTGGTCATATTTCGACATATTTTCAACTGAAGTCTTCATTCTTTTTTGTCAACAAGTGGTTTCTCTGATTATGATTGGTTGATCCAGTTTACCTCAACAAACATCCACTACGAAGAATGCGTTGCAATCCTCTTTAAAATGAAGGTCCCCACAACTTCAGAAACATTGGGAAACCCGGTAAATGAAGGGAAGAGATTGATATCAATGCAATACACTTGCTGTGGATTTTCAGCATCAACAATCAGATCAACCCCAAGTAACCCCATATGTAATATCGTTTCAATCGATACAACAAAAGAGCGGACATTCTCCAAAGACAAAGGTCCAATCGATTCCGTCCTGCCCGAAATAATCTCATTATCCTTGGTAGGAGTCTGAATGGTAGAACTGAATGACTCAGGACACTTCTTTAATCGATCGATTGTATACTTTTGAATGAGATTCTATGAATGAATCAAACGCATTGATTCAACTTCACAATTAGCAACATTTGGGAGTGAGTATCGTTTTTCAATGAACACAGTATCCTCCACAGCATACACTTTAAATATCACTCCATCATGGTCTCGATAGGATTGAACAACCATATCGATTGGATAACTATCCGGAATTGCATCCTGCTCAAGAATAATGTCGATGGCATGAGATGCTGGATCTCCCGTAGTCCACTGAGGTTTAATAAGAACTGGAACTGAAATATCTCATCGTAACAATAATACTCAACACATACGATGAAGTCTCATGGCTTCTCGAACACTGGTCCCTTTTGGAAGAAGAAAGTACTCTGGTACAGACAGAATAGACTGGAGTTTAGTTAGGCAAATAGCCTCCTCACCAACTTCATATGTGTAAAACCGGTCCAAAAAGTCTTCAAGTTTATCCAGACTGTCAATAAATAGCAAATCAGGATGAGAACTACGGGTAGATTCATACCATTCAACAATTCTCCTATCCTCCAGTGTTGATTTGGATAGCTGATCGCTTTCAGATTATACAATATGGTCATTAGTACATAAGCTTATGGAAGATTGCATCCACAGGCTGCTGATCCTCGAGTGGTCTTGAAATATCGATACGAAAGATATTGATTCCTAGTCGTGGAAAATCATTGAACATCTCCACATCATCTAGTTATTACAGAAGACTTCTTATTCGAACTTAATCGCTTGAACTTCTTCTCTGTGAAAAGAAGACTAAACAATAAAGAATACAGAAAACATCCCACCCAAGAGTAACAGGCATGACGAAAGAATGAATGCATCTTTGGTGATTCAATTCTCAGATAGTTCAAATATAATGCACATCTCATTTCCCTCCTTTTATGAAATCAGTAAACATGTCCAACAGTGCTGAAATCGTTCGATTAGAGGAAGATTATGTGAAGAGAAGGTGGGCATAAACTATTAGTTTGACTCTAGAACTATCAGAGATCCATTCTCGCTATCGGAATTCGTTTTTGTTCCCATTTTTGCTTTCTTTGATGAATAGAAAGACGAAGAAGAGATTTTTGGTGAGAATGGACTCCATACCAATACGCATCGTCTTCAGCTAAAAACATTCGTCATTTCACAGATGTGTTCAAATCTACTGAAGCGAAGCCAGTCTGTGAAAACCTCAGAAATGAAGCAGGAGAATACAGCGATTCTTGTCAAAACCAAATCTGTCTCAGAATTTGTTTCCAAGAATCTCAACAAGTAGTTTGTTCAATACTTGATTTATGGTAGAGCTATGGATGTGATCGAAAACTTGTCAACCCAGCATCTTCCTCTGGAGAGCATAGATCCATCTATTGAGACGACAGAGTCTATTAATGATGTATTTGAAAGCATCTTAGAAAGTGAATACCATCATATTGAAACAATGGTCACTTTGTCAAATCCAACGGCTCAACTTCTTCCATCCCTATCGAATGAAGTGGCTGAAGTGGATCAACGTCAATGGATTGGAATTGAGCGTTTCATTCGTCCTTTCGAAATAACCTATGATTATGATGCAGCAGAGAATGTGAATGTTTCCGATCCGATGAATCCAGTGAATATCCCAATAACAGCGAATTCTACATCAATGAAACCCACAATGGATCCAATAACTGTTCCTCCTCCAGTGGGTGTCAACATCCCAGCAGAGACATCTACTACAGGAAAACAGCTTCACGTACCACATTCCAAAGCCGCTGTGCGAACGAAAGTCATATCAAAGAGAAAGAAACCTACATCTTCTCATGTTCATCGATATGATTGGACAAGATTCCTTGATAAACAAGGATTACTGTACACGCATACATGTTCTCAACTTATTACGAAGAAACGAAGTACTCTTTCTCTGTACACATTCCAATGTGATTTCAACGTAGATTCTCTTCAATTGTATTCCTTCCACCGATTCCTCGTACACCTTCTGTTACTGTTCCAGAGATAGCCACATGGTTATCTCACATTGGGGAATATCCAGACGTGCCGAACCAAACAGAAGATGTTGATTCAATCGAAGATGATTGGATGACTTCACCTCCAAATCCAGCTACAGATCCCATTATTGATACAACACCTTCCATGAAACGAATGAATGAAACTCTCGATGATGATGAAACACTCATTCGGATATTTGATGAAGCTGAACATGATAACCTCCTTGGATTCATTGAACAAGGTTCACATGAAGATGATTTCTTCTCTGAAGTACTATCATTAACGAAACGACCACGTCTGGAGAATAAACCCTCTCACAAGAGTTTTGTCAGTATCCGAAACACTCTTCCCACAGAAATCACCTCTCTCAATGCCATTTCCATTCCTGTTGGGATCCATACATATGTTTACAACTAGACTCAGCAAGTTACTTCTGTCATTCAACAGTTCCTCACACAACATCATGAATTGTAGGCATTCTCATTTGACTCAATTGCAGCTCAACACGAGATGTGTTGAACAAACTCCTTTCTTTGAATCAGAAATACTTTAGTGCACATCCAGAACAAGTTCCTGTAAGCATAATCGAATCCTCACCATGTAGATGGTCCAGAACCGATTGCATAGTACAGTCACATGGACGGTCATCTGTTTGGTACATTCGTTTAATGTGAATAGCCAAGACTTCGTATACGAACTTCATCGCGATTTCAATAATGTTATCGTAACTCCAATCAATGAACTAACATGATTTTATATTTTCTGTTGTGTTTCTAGCAAAGAATATTAATCTCCATTCTCATGCTTTTGACCATCTATAAGAGTCTACGCTACAATTCCAATGACAAGCACCACAGAGATCCTTCATCGAACAATAGAGTCTTCGCGAAGGTTCCAGAACATGTCAACCAACAACGACCTTCATAATTTCTTATATATTATGAGTGTTGATCCGAAATTGTTTACAAACTATGTTAATGAAAACATTAACAGAGCAAGTGAATTAGCAAAAAGTAATAGCAATCCGGAAATATCGGATGTGCATTTGATTGCAGCAATGTTGGAGGCCCATATCTGGTTCTACAGAAGACTGGAGTAGATGTGGAGCTGTTGAAGAGGAAGATTGAACAGCAAATGCAGAAACTGCCTAAGCAAGATCCACTTCCTGATGAGTTGTATCCAAGTGGAATGCTTATGAAGATCCTGAAAATAGCACAGGATAATGCTACTGCTCAGAAGGATTCTCGAGTGGCTCAGGATCATGTATTGAGTGCCTTGTTCAGTGACACAACGTTGAAGTCCTTGTTGGAGAGTGTAGGACTGACAAAGAAGAAACTGGATGATGCAATCAAGGAGAAGAGAGGAAATGCAAGTGCTTCGACAGATGCTCCAGAGGGAGCGTATGATGCTCTGAACCAGTATGGAGTGGATTTGGTGAAACAGGCAGAAGAGGGAAAGATTGATCCAGTGATTGGTCGTGATGAAGAGATTCGTCGTGTGATTCGTATTCTGTGTCGTCGAACTAAGAATAATCCAGTGTTGATTGGTGAACCTGGAGTTGGTAAAACTGCCATCGTGGAGGGTTTAGCGAATCGAATTGTCCAGGGAGATGTTCCTGAGACACTTCATGTTCGTTTGATCTCTCTGGATCTGGGTGCTTTGATTGCTGGAGCTAAGTATCGTGGTGAGTTCGAGGAGCGTCTGAAGGCTGTAATGAATGAGGTGAAGAACAGTGAAGGAAAGATCATTCTGTTCATTGATGAGATGCATCTATTGCTGGGAGCTGGAAAGACAGATGGAGCCATGGATGCAGCTAATCTGTTGAAACCCATGTTGTCACGTGGAGAACTTCGTGTTATCGGTGCAACAACACTGGAGGAGTATAAGAAGTATGTAGAGAAGGATGCTGCATTTGAGCGACGATTCCAACAGGTTTATGTGGGTGAACCTTCAGTGGAAGATACAGTGAGTATTCTACGAGGTCTGAAGGATCGATATGAGCGATTCCATGGTGTTCGTATTGATGATTCAGCTCTGGTTCTGGCAGCCAAACTATCGAATCGGTACATTCAAGATCGATTCCTTCCTGATAAGGCCATTGATCTCGTGGATGAAGCTTGTGCAAACATCCGAATGCAACTGGATAGTCAACCAGAGGAGATTGATCGATTGGAGCGTAAACAGCTTCAGTTGGAGATTGAACAAACTGCTATGGAGAATGAGAAGGATGAAGCCAGTAAGGCTCGATTGGAGAAAGTGAAGGAGGAGCTTCAGGAAGTGAAAGAACAATTGAAGCCTCTGATGATGCGTCATGAGAAGGAGAAGGGAGTAGTGAATGAGTTACGTCGTCTGAAGAACAAGGTGGCTGAAACACAGAACAAGATTGAGGTAGCTAAGCGTAATCATGATACTGCTCGTGTGGCTGATCTTCAATACTATGCGTTACCTGAATTGGAAGAAGCAATAAAGCGACAAGAAGAGGAGATTGAAAAACAGAAGGATTCTCGAATGCTGAAGGAGGAAGTGACATCGAATGAAATCTGTCATGTGGTGAGCAATTGGACTGGTATTCCGATGGATCGATTGAATACTTCGGATCGAGAGCGTTTGATCCAATTGCCTGAACGTCTGAGTGAGAAGGTGGTGGGTCAGAATGAAGCTATTGAGGCTGTGAGTGATGCTATTCTGCGTTCACGTGCTGGTTTGGCTCGTCAGGGCAAACCAACTGGATGTTTCCTGTTCCTGGGTCCTACAGGTGTTGGTAAGACAGAGTTAGCAAAGAAACTGGCATTGGAGTTATTCAATGATGAGAAACACATTGTACGAATTGATATGTCAGAGTACATGGAGAAGCATTCAGTATCTCGATTAGTGGGAGCTCCTCCTGGTTATGTGGGTTATGAAGAAGGAGGTGAGTTGACTGAAGCTGTTCGTCGACGTCCTTATAATGTGATTCTATTGGATGAAGTGGAGAAAGCTCATCCAGATGTCTGGAATCTGTTCCTTCAAGTGTTTGATGATGGTCGATTGACTGACAAACAAGGTCGAACTGTGGATTTCTCAAACACTGTCATCATTATGACTTCCAATCTGGGAGCTGATATCCTTCTTGCAGATTGTGATCGGCAACGTCGTACTCTCTCAAATGAAGGACTATGTGAAGAGCATCCAGCTGCCCGAAGAATGGTGCCTTCAGTGCATGTTTCAGATGAAGCGAAGAAACAAGTGATGCAGGTCATTCGTGAACACTTCCGACCTGAGTTTATTAATCGTTTGGATGAGATCATTATGTTCAATCCTCTGGGTTATGATCAAATGAAGAAGGTGATGCGTCTTCAGATTGATGAGTTGAATCAGCGTCTGAAAGAACAGAGTATTGCTGTGGAGGCTGATGATTCGGCTCTTGAGAAGATTATGGAGAGTGCTTATGATCCTTTGTATGGTGCTCGTCCTTTGAAACGATATATTGAACAGACGATTGTTACCGATTTGAGCAAACGTCTTATTGCTGGTACAATTGTTCCTGGTAATGTCTACAAGTTAGCTGCAGAGAATGGAGTATTCACTTATACTCGAATGAATAAGTATACTCCTATGTAATTCATTTAGTTATATCATTATATGTTTGTTAATAAACAGACTACAACTCATCCATTACTAATGTATTAAAAAAGTCGATATCATGTTGTGTTAATGAGACTCTTTCTGTTTGAGGCACATGAGTTGGTACATTTGGTAAATCATTCATATAACTATTTCTAATAACATTGGGAGCAGTTTGGAATGCCATAGATGGATCATTTCGTGATATACCATCTTGACGAATACTGCCTGATACAATTCCATTTGCTGGCGAATTCAACACGGATGGATGAGAGGATTCACCAGGCATATCTTCAGGAATGGAAACCACAATGGGCCTAAGAGCAGGAGCAGCTTCAGGATCCATGGCCAGAATCTTTGCATCGTCATAGTCTATAGATTAGATACTCCTTATTCACTCACCATCTCGGAAGATATCATCTGTCACTGCATCGATTGTGAAACAGCTAGGAAGGACTCTAGGCAGAGGACTGCCGGTGGGACCTGTGATGGCTACTGGTGAGGGATTCTGTGTGTTGCCTGAGGGTACAACTTGGACGACAGAAGGCGATACAGATTGAGTCTGGAGCGTGGAGTGGAGAGTTGGTTGAGCGGCAGAGACAATGGTAGCAGCAGACTGAGAAACAGGAACCTGTGTAGAAGCCGAGACAGAGGTACGGTCAGGAATAACGATAGGATTGGGAAAAACAGACTGATTCGGCTGTGGAATCGTTGGTTGGACAGGCACCACAGGAACAGGTTTTAATGTCACTGGAGGAGTCGATTCAACCCTGGTGGGCCTATTCAATATGACTCCCGCTCCTACAGAAGGAAGTGTGCCTACTGAAGGAAGAGTTGAAGGTAGTTCTGGCACAGGGGGTCGTGTAGATTCTGCGAGTACTACTGGTACTGCAACCATTTCTGGGCCAGATTCTTCAGGTATCACTATGTTTTCTCCGATAGGTTGAATAGGAAAGAATGAGGTTTGTGATGGTTTAGAGTGTAGCGGCAATGTTTCAACAGTATGATAACTGACTCCAGTTTCACTTCGATAGGACTGAACAGAAGGAAGTGGCTGAGGAGTACCAACTGACCGAGGAGTGGCAATTGACTGAGGAGGAGTAGCTGACTCAGCAGCAGCAACCTGAGTATTTGCCTGCGGAACCACTTGAGGTACTTGCTGTGAGATGTCTTCTGGAACATTCTCAGCTTCTTCTCTTCCCTCTTGAGGAGCTGAATAAAGAATAGATTCATTATAAATCACCATACAAGACACATCTAACAAATTCTCTTGGCATGAACGACCACGCATCTAATAGTCAGATCTCCACTCAATGATTACTGTGAACTCATAACTTACTTCATCTACAGTAAAAATCGTATCTGTTGATGCCTCATACTCACCAATATAGTTATCATGGCCATAATACATAGCAAACACGAATGGTACTGCCGGATTGATCAACTCGATAGGAGTGATAATCCTACCATTCCATGTATCTACTAATCAATACGATACATTAAACGTACCAAGGTCATTACAAGTATCCGTTCGACCAAGAAAAGTATCCCCTGAATACAATTCCAGATATACTCCCTTATTTATATACTTTTGCTTCTATCTATCACCAACAAAACGATTCAATACAGCAAGAGAAGCACCATGAACTGTTGCTACGAAAAATGCAGGAGTATCCGTATCAACAGTATCCGGAGTGTGAAACAAGGTATCGTATGCCACAAACTGGACTTTAAGACCGATACGACCATAAGTAGATGACTTCCGAGTTACCATAGTTACAGTATAAGGGCCCCACGTGGGATTATCAAGGAGACTAGAAAGGTTAAGTTCATACGTTGCAACAACTTTCCTAATCATTATTAACTACTACAATTTTTACGGATGATGAGCAAAACCTTTGTCACTCATTAGGTATACCATGACCTTTTCTGTTTGTAACTTACTTACGGGACACTTGAAACAAAAACTTTGATTAAACTTGATGCTCTCCTGACAGTCAATATAGTGAGACTTTTGCTTTTCACCGAGAAATTCCACCTAGGATCTTATACACTTCAAGTGACTACTTGAATCTTGTGTCTTCTTTGCGACACAAACTCATATCCTTTGAGAAAATGCAGAAGCAAATAGTCTCCTGATGACATTAAATATTACAAAAACAGAAATAACAACTACAGAGAGATAGTATATTCATTTTGTTGGGTTGTGCTCGGGGTTTTAGATTTGTTCTCTTTTATTCACTTCATTTCGTGACGTGTATTACTCTAGAGACTCATGAAAACACCTTCAAGCAATAGTCAATTTCCTAGAACTACTGTTCGAATACAGGAGGATGTAGAAGAGGGAGAGGTAGTTGATTTTGCTTTTCATAGAGTCAATTCTGATAGAGGGACGCTGGAGGATCCTTTGAAGGAGCGAAATGACATGAGTCCTGAATCCGAGAACCAAACACACCCTCCTGTTACAGCTGATGAATTGAAGAGGAGTTTTCTCGAAATCAAGAAAATGAAGGAAAAAGAGCTTGCATTGAAGCCAGCTGTTGTTTCAACGGAAGGATATTCTGATTCAAGTGGAAATGGGATTGAAGAAGAATCTGTGAAGAAGTCTAAGGAGCTGAAGGAAGCAATGTTGGCAATCATTCGAAAACAGCAAGTTGAAGTAAAACAAGTTTCGTCACCTTTTGTGGAGAATATGCCTGTAGTTAAAGCATCTCTGATATCAGTTGCTCCTGACTCATCCTGTCCATCTATTAACTCGTTCTTCATTCCTATGCATTCTTCCTTTTCAACTAGTTCAGAATCAATTTGGACTCCTCCGAGTGTTTCGGAACCCCAGATCTATCGACCAGAAATATGGAAGTGGAGAAAGCCTCGTAATTGGGATATTCCAGTCAAAGCAAGTCCCTTGTCAGATGGTTCCTTTTACCAATCTGTATTGAATGCAACACTTGCTGTGACATCTCCGAATTCAAAAGTATCTCCTTATGTTGTAGGTGATGCAATAATGGAGAGTACTCCCTTCATTCCTCTTCATTCATTCTATCAGAGGGTGCCTACTGAAGATTCACTTTCTTATGATACTGCTCCCTCATCCTTTGAAATTGAAAATGAATTCCCGGTATTTTATGACATGCCCACTCGCAAACCCAAGAAAAAGAAGAAAAAGAAAGTAACTCTTCCTCCTCCACAAGAGACATTTGATGACATCAGTACATCTCAAAGTGAATCGGAAAGCGATAATCCTCGTTTTTTGCGCCTTCGACAGGTGTCGCATTTATGGCGTAAGCGTGAACGTCAATTGAGTCTTGAAAAGGAAGAAGAAGGCCAGGTATCCAAGAAGGAAATGAAACTTCTATTCTTCCGTCATCATGATTGTCCGTTAGACTGTAGGTTAATCCTGAATTCTTTATCCTAGCACTCTCTCCAAGTGAAGAGACCTTTCTTCAAGAGTTAGAAGAACGGCATAATGAACGTTGGGCTATTCGGACTGGTGCAAAAAAGCCATCTGCTGCATATCTTCAGAATTTGAAAGATCAGATTCTAAAAATTAAAGAAATGAAGGATAAAGAGTTAAAAGCAGTACTTTCGGAAGAAACTCAATCAGAGGATAATGGGGATGATGAAACTCCCAAGGAGGAAGATGATCCTTGGCGACGAGCTGCAGCTCATCGAGTTGTATTTGAGCGTATGCAGAAACGTCGTAGAGTTGTGGTTCCTTATCAGCCATCGACTTCTGAGATTCATCATTCTTATTATCCATCTGATGTATTTGTACAGTACTCATTTGTGTTGAATACACAGCGTTCTCCTTCTCTTAGCATAATGCCTTCCTTGCGGTATCGGATTTCCAGTAAACGAGCTCAGAACGATGTTCCTGCGTTGATTATTGGATACAACATTAATTTAAAGAAGCGGAAGATTGAATGGACAGCGAATCGGGAGCGAATTCTCCCTGTAGAACTGAGACGAAAAGTAAATTGTATAGAGGATGAGCACTTACGAATAGCTTGAGGATGTGCGTTTGAATGAGTTGAAGGCGCAGATCAAGCTTCAGAAGGTCCAGACCGAGATCGAGAAATTGGAGCAAGAAATTCTGAAAACTCAAGAAGCGTTAAAAGCAGATAAAGTAGAGAGGTGGAAGAGTTGTGGATTGAGCCATAGAATCGTCATCAAGTCTTAGTATGTAATATTCAGAAGAGAATTGATCAGAATAATCTAAAAAGAGGTAAGTTATAGGTTCTTTTGGTTATTAATTGTTTGTTTCTGAATGGGACTACTTTCAATCATTCGAAAAGCAAAACGAAAAGAACATGAAATGAGAATCCTCTTCTTGTAGTGAACACAGACTCTCTCTCATCGTAAGGGGTTTGGATAATGCAGGAAAAACTACTATTATCCGAAAACTCATGAATGAGAACACTACTGATATTAGTCCTACAATGGGATTCACCATTTCATCACTAGACTATCGAAAGTGATCGTTGCTGCTTTATATAACTCATAGTTTCCATTTGAACATATGGGATATCGGTGGACAAGGATCAATACGGAAGTTCTGGAAGAACTACTATGAAGAAGTTGGTTTGTTTTCCTTTTGAACAACATAGACGGATGCAGTCGTATGGGTAGTCGACAGCGGAGATAAGGAACGACTAGATCTGTGCAAACAGCAATTTCGAGAAATTCTATTCGAAGAAGTGATTAGAACAGTCTTTTGCTTACTCTTAGAAACTTATGGGAGCTGCTGTGTTGATTCTGTGTAACAAGTGTGATTTGAATGGAGCAATGCCAGTAGACATGATTACCAACGTTTTTTTGAGTTTTCTCGATGAGCTGTAGTATTTGGAGATCAAGGGTCCTGAATTTGAATCCCGGTATTGGTCAGTCTTTTCTTGTAGTGCAGTGACTGGAGAAGGTTTAAAGGAGAGTTTTGACTGGCTCGTTGAACATACTTATACAGGGATGGCTTATATGGATGAAGTCGATTCGTAACATTATTCTTTTATGTTTTGTTGTTGTGTGATGATTTGTTCTGATTACTCGTCTCCTGTTATCTCTCCATCTCTTTAGCTCTCATACACAATTCTCACACTATTTGGGTTCATTAAGCTAGAGTCAAAAGACTGAGACTAAATGATATGCCACAGCGGAACAGAATCTATTGAAAAGCTGGATTTCAGTAGCTGGAATTCAAATACAATTACCATCTTGAGATTCCGCCGTTGTATCACTGGAAAAAGGCTATTCAATTCGTTTGAGTAATTCTTACAAATAGTATATACAATGTCGGATGATTTCTTTGCTGATGGTATGTATAATGATTGTTAGTTAAGGAGTGTTTGTGATTCTAAACCATCCTGGTGTCTTGGAGGTGGTTGGCATCATAAGTTTTTGTAATATCTTATACTCACATTTTTGCAGATGTTCCTGCCACTTCAACCGAGTCTCCTGTAAATGAGGTCCATTGTTGTTTGGAATAAGTTATAACTAGGATCCTTTCGCTGATGCTGGTGAGTCTGACCTTGTGGCTGAGGAAGATCCTTTTGCTGCCGCTCCTACTGCTTCTGCTGCTCCTGTTGAAGATGAGTTCAAGTTCACTCGTGAGTGGAACCAGAAGTTCCGTGAGAGATGTGAGGCCAAGGATAAGGAAGCCCTGGACAAGAAGAAGGAGGTGATGAAGGAAGCTCAGGAAGAGCTACAAAAATGGAGAGAGGAGAGAGCCAAGAAGCTCGAGGCTAAGGCTGAGATGAATCGTCAAGA
>ERZ824480.2699-NODE-2699-length-12985-cov-2.552127_pt1 | contig 12985 bp, 13 predicted proteins | sample MGYA00519861_ERZ824480 | MGnify/ENA primary metagenome ERZ824480 (study PRJEB31778, sample SAMEA3449152) | human gut metagenome | biome: human gut; feature: human-associated habitat; material: faeces | place: United Kingdom | collected 2010/2012 ... | reverse complement strand
GCGTTACCGCTGAGCCTTCGACTATAACGCTTACGGGCGACAGCACCGCAATAGACGCAGTGAAATCGGTCGAGATACGTTCTGTATTTGCAGGTGAAACCTCAGAATCGGTTTCTTCAAAAGGTCAGATTGTTCTGCTTGGCAGCAACGGAGATATAATCGAAAATCCCGATATAAAATACGACAACGAGAGCTATACCGTGAATATAACGCTGTATAAGCAGAAAACGCTGCCTCTTACGGTACAGTTTACGAATGTTCCGTCAAACTTTGATTTAAGCAGTCTTAAATACAGCATCTATCCCGAATCGCTCACTGTTTCTTCGCCCGATGATTCGCTTGATTCACAGGAGAAGTTCGAGATAGGAACGATAGATCTCAGTCAGCTTACGACCAAGTATTTGCAGAAGCTGACGCTTCCGATAGCTTTACCCGAAGGATATAAGAATATCAGCGGAAACACCTCCGCTATGGTTTCCTTTGAGGATGCGGAGAATTACACGTTCCTCAGCTATACTGTCCAGAAGGATAATATCCGTATTATAAACGCACCGGACAATTTTGATGTCGATGTTCTTACAAACGAACTCAGCGTCAATGTTACGGGTCCGGCAGATGAAATAGCGGCGCTTGCGTCAAAGGATATTTATGCGACGGTTGACCTTATGGGAACTACGCTTACCGCAGGGCTTAAAGATGTGACTGCGGAATTCACGTTGCGTGGAACCAAGGTCAGAAGCTGGGTTACAGGAGAATACAAGGTATCTATACAGGTAACCGAGAGGGCAGAGGATACTGCGGATTAAAATCGGAACGGAGATGTTTTCTTGAATATTTCATTGCTTTCACAGGCGGTCGGTACGTCTACCGATCCGCTTGAGAATGCGCAGGAGCAGATAAAAGAAGCTGAAACGTTTTTCAATCAAATGATAAACGCTTTTGTAGGATATCTGCCTACGCTGATTGCGGCGGCGATAATACTGATAGTAGGAATAGTTATTTCCAAGCTCGTGCTGAAAATGATGAGCAGGGGTATGAAACACGATGTTATCGACAAGACTGTTTCACGCTTTATTTATTCATTGGTCAGAATACTTCTTTATGCGCTGCTCGCTACTATTGTTCTCGCCGTTCTCGGCGTTCCGATGACTTCTATAATAGCTGTGATAGGTACGGCAGGTGTTGCCATCGGACTTGCACTTCAGGACAGCCTTTCAAATATAGCGGGCGGATTCAGCATAATGCTCACAAAGCCGTTCAAAATAGGAGATTACATCAAGGTCGATGATGTCGAGGGTACGGTTGAAGCAATCAATATGTGGTATACCGAACTTCATTCATATGATAATAAAGCTATCTTCTATCCCAACGGGCAGATAACATCAAAGAAGGTCACCAACTATACAACGCTTGGAATAAGGCGTGTGGACATGGTATATACGATTTCTTACAACGCCGATTTCAGAAAGGCGATGGAGATCCTCAAAAGCATAACAGATGCTCACGAGCTTATACTTAAAGAGCCTGAGCCGAAAATCAGGATAACCGAGCTTGCCGAGAGTGCTGTAAGAATAACCTGTTATCCGTGGGTAAAGGCTGAGGACTACTGGACGGTATACTTTGACCTTAACGAAGCGGTCAAGGAGCAGTTCGACCGGAACGGTATCGAGATACCCTATAATCAGCTTGATGTGCATCTGAAAAAAGACAATCAGGATGCCGCTGCTAAAAAATAAAGCAGGCAATAATGCTTTCGCAGAGCTGTAGCAGGCTCTGCGAATTTTTATATCGGACGATATACGGTAAGGAAAATTGATTTGCGAATGAGAAAAGGAGTTTTTGTGGATAAGATACATCTGAAATCACCGTCAAACTGGATAAACGATCCCAACGGATTTATATATTATAAAGGTAAGTACCATTTGTTCTATCAGCATTTTCCCTATGCGCCGGTATGGGGCAGAATGCACTGGGGACACGCTGTAAGTGACAATCTTGTTACATGGGAGCATAAGGGGATAGCTCTTTATCCAACCAAGAAAAATGACAGGAGCGGATGCTTCTCGGGTAGTGCGGTCGAGCATGACGGGAAAATGCACATTTTTTATACCGGCATAAATTACCGTGAAGAAGATCCCGAAAATATCAACTGCGCACTGAATTACGGCTTTATAGCGTCACAGATGAAGATTGTTTCGCAAGACGGATATACCTTTGATAATTTCAATGCGAAAACTACGATAATCCAACCTTTGCGTGACAGCACTTCAGGCTCGGAATCCGACACCAGAGATCCTAAGGTATGGCGTGGCAGTGATGCGTGGTATATGATAGTCGGAAGCACCTTTGACAATAACGGAAGATTCCTGTTTTTCAAAAGCGAAAATCTCGAAAACTGGGAATATGTGAATTATTGCGAAAAAAGAGGATTCGGCTGTATCTGGGAATGCCCGGATTATTTTGAAGTCAACGGTAAAGGCATAGTAATCTTTTCACCCATCGGAATACTTAATGATAATATGATATATGATTCTGCGGCAATATGCTGTTTTGCGGATTTTGACGAAAAAAGCTGTAAAATGACTATGAGCGATGAATACAGTATGTTTGATTACGGCATAGACCTGTATGCACCGCAGAGCAATACGGACGAAAACGGCAGACGTGTAGTTGTTGCGTGGGCGAGAATGCCCGAAGCAGTAGGCGATAATGAGAATAAACGCATAGGTATGATGTGTATACCTCGTGTGGTTGACATAAGAAATAATCACATATATTTTTCACCTCACCCAAACATAAGAAAAGCCTTTTCAAAAAAGAGCGGCAAGCCCTCGCATAAATCGGGATATATGCTGAAAACAGCGATAAACAACGGGGAGAGCATAAATATCGGCGGTTATATAATCAGCCGTGAAGATGATATTATCATAACTGATCGTACAGCGGTTTTTATAAATGATAAAAATTACAGGCTTATCGCAAAAACACCTGTTGTGAAAGAGGGGAACAGGCTTGAAATCTATGTCGACAGCAATCTGATAGAAATATATATCAATGACGGGGAATATGTGCTGAGCAGTGTGGTTTACGGATTGTCGGATATAATTGAAGGCGGAGAATACGAGATTTTCGTAACGGAATAAATATCTGAAAGGGAATATATCATGGAAGAAAAGAATACAACTATGGGAACAACTGAAACAATGGAGGATTACAAGGAGGCACTTGAGGCATCCTATCGCAGAATCCGTCCAGGTGATATCGTGACAGGAACAGTTATCGATGTAAATGATCAGGATGTGACAATTGATTTTAATTACTATGCACCAGGCAGAATCCCAGTGACTGAGTTAAGTGATGATCCAACATATCATGTACTGGAAAATGTCGCAGTTGGTGATACACTTACTGCAACAGTTGTAAAGACAGATGATGGTGCCGGAAATATGCTTCTTTCATGTAAGGATGCAGCTGAGGAGTTGGCATGGGATAAACTGCAGGAAGCACAGAAAACAAAGAAGGTTTACCATGTAAAGGTGGCAGGTGCTGTAAATGGCGGATGTGTAGCTTATGTAGAAGGCGTGCGCGGATTCATCCCGGCATCAAAGCTTGCATTAGAATATGTAGAGGAGCCGGCAGATTACTTAAATAAGGAGCTTGATGTTCAGGTAATATCAGTGGATGAGGGAGCAAAGAGAGTAGTTCTGTCTGCAAAGGAGCTTCTTTTGGCGAAAGTTATGGAAGAAAAGAACAAGAAGATCAACAAGTATACAGTTGGCACTGTTATGGAAGGAACAGTTGAACAGTTAAAGGATTACGGTGCATTTGTAAATATTGGTGATGGAATTACAGGACTGGTTCATATTTCGCAGATTAGCGACAGAAGATTAAAGCATCCAAGTCAGGTATTAAAGGAAGGCGATAAGGTTAAGGTAAAGATTATAAAGATCGAGAACAATAAGATTTCCTTAAGTATCCGTGAGGCAGCTGAGCTTACAAGCCGTGAGGTAGAGGAGGAAGGACCAGCTGAGTACGAGGATAACGGTGCAGCAGCAACAGGTCTTGGCGCACTGCTTAAGGGATTTAAGTTAAATTAAGGTCTGATTTAAGAAAGGTGTGATTTTATGGCAGACGAGATGGAACTTTTAAAAGAATGGATAAAGACAAGCAAAAACATTGTATTTTTCGGAGGGGCAGGCGTGTCAACCGAGAGCAATATCCCGGATTTTAGAAGCACGGACGGGCTGTACCATCAGGAGTATGACTATCCGCCGGAAACGATTTTAAGCCACAGCTTTTATATGCGTAAAAAAGAAGAATTTTACCGATTCTACCGGGATAAAATGCTGTGCCTGGATGCAAAGCCTAATGCAGCACATAAGAAACTAGCAGAGCTTGAGGCAGCAGGTAAGTTAAAGGCGGTTGTGACGCAGAATATCGATGGACTGCATCAGGCGGCCGGCAGCAAAAAGGTATTAGAGCTTCATGGCAGTGTCCACCGGAACTACTGCCAGAGCTGCGGAAAGCTATTTGATGCAGAGTACATTTTAAAGAGTAGTGGAATTCCAACCTGTGATGAATGCGGCGGCAGCATCAAGCCGGATGTGGTTTTATATGAGGAAGGCTTAGACCAGCAGACCTTAGAGGATGCAGTGTATTATATCAGCCATGCAGATATGCTCATCATCGGCGGCACTTCACTGGCAGTATATCCCGCAGCAGGACTTATCGATTATTACCGGGGCAATAAGCTGGTGCTGATTAATAAGTCCACCACGCCATTGGACAGCCGGGCAGACTTACTGATACAGGGCAGCATCGGAGCCGTATTGTCAGAGGTCTGAAAGAGGCAGAAGAAATTACCTGATAATCATAGAAGAAAGGGACGACATGAATAATTATCAATACGAAGTAGGCGATATTGTAAAATTAAAAAAACAGCATCCCTGTGGAAGCCAGGAGTGGGAAATTCTTCGGGTAGGAGCGGATTTCCGGTTGAAATGCATGGGTTGTGACCATCAGATTATGATTGCCAGAAAACTGGTGGAGAAGAATACCAAAGGGCTTCGAAAGAAAAATGAGCAAAAAAATGAAACAGAATCGTAAGAATAATAAGAAAAACACTTGCGAAACAGGTCAGATTATGCTATCATATAGGCTCGTGATATGTAAAAATTCCTTGCTTCCTGCATAGACAGGAGGCCAGAGACCAAAAGGAGGTAAATCTAGCATGAACAAATATGAATTAGCACTTGTTGTGAATGCCAAGATCGAAGACGATGTCAGAACTGCTACAGTTGAGAGAGCAAAAGAGTATATCACTCGTGCAGGTGGAACTGTAACAGAAGTAGAAGAGTGGGGTAAGAAGAAATTAGCTTACGACATTCAGAAAATGAGCGACGGCTTCTACTATTTCATCCAGTTCGAGGCAGAATCATCTGTTCCGGCAGAAGTAGAGCAGAATGTTCGTATTATGGACAACGTACTTCGTTTCTTATGCGTTAGAAAAGACGAGGCATAAATAGAAGAGAAGGAGAAAGTGGTATGAATAAAGTTATACTTATGGGACGTTTAACAAGAGACCCGGAGGTTCGTTACTCCAGCGGAGATAACCAGATGGCAATCGCAAGATATTCACTGGCTGTAGACCGCAGAGGCAGACGCGAAGGGAATGATGGGCAGACCGCTGATTTTATCAACTGCGTAGCATTTGGAAGAGCAGGAGAGTTTGCTGAGAAATATTTCCATAAAGGAATTAAGGTACTTGTAACAGGTCGTATCCAGACCGGAAGTTACACCAACAAAGACGGTCAGAAAGTATATACCACTGATGTCATAATAGAAGAGCAGGAATTTGCTGAGAGTAAATCAGCATCCGACAATGCAGGCGGTTTCGCACCGGCTGACAGACCTTCACCAAGCAGTGCAGGCGATGGATTTATGAATATCCCTGACGGAATTGATGAGGAATTACCATTTAACTAAATCAATAGGAGGTAATAGCCATGGCTTTCAATAAGACAGACAGAGATGGTGCGCCAATGAGAAGAAGAGGCGGACGTAGAAGAAGAAAAGTATGTGCATTCTGTACAGAAGCCGATGCTGTAATCGATTATAAAGATGTAGCAACATTAAAGAAATACGTATCTGAAAGAGGAAAAATCCTTCCAAGACGTATTACAGGAACATGTGCTAAACATCAGAGAGCTGTTACAGGAGCTATTAAGAGAGCTAGACATTTAGCTTTAATGCCATATACAGCTGAATAATTTTAAGCAGATAATGAAGAGTTATATTGTGACGAATGTTGCGATATAGCTCTTTTTTCTTTATATTAAAATATATTGTTTTGTAGAAAAAACATGTCGTAATGATTAAGAAAATTGCAGAAATTGAACAAATATCTCGCTTTCGTTAAATACAATGTACAAATTCATACAATTGAGTTATAATAAAGGATAATTGTAATAACTGAATCAGGAGAAAAAAATGGACATTATGAAGAAAACAAAGATAGAACAGTATCTTCAAAGACCATTATGGGTATTGCTCATTTTGGTTTTTATAGATGTAGTGTTCTTTTTCTTGGATATTCGATGTGCAGTAATCTTAGCTGTCGTTATCATTGCATTTGCAATTTTTCAAATGGTCATTTATTCCAGAAGTAAGCAAGCAATCGTGAAAGAATGTATGAACTTTATGTTTGAACAGAGTCAAGTGCAGAATTATCTGCTTCAGCAGCTTCCAGTGCCATATGCTTTGCTTGATGGGAATGGGATGATCATTTGGTCGAACGAGGTATTTCAAAAAATTGCAGGAGATAACAGAGGAAAGTCGATTCAGCAGATTTTTAATAATCTGAATCGTAATCTGATTCCATCTGATGTCAGCCATGCGATTTCACATATTGAATACCAGAAGAAATACAAAGATGGTGACCAAGAAAAGGAACAGACGCTGTTCTATAAGGTAGAGATGAATCGTATTCGTGTGGAAGATTTCTCAGATGAGAATGATAACAGCTGTTCCAGACAGATGCTGAAAGATAATGACCTGATCGCAGCTTATTTCTTTGATCAGACACTGCTTAAGAAATATATGGAGCAGAATGAGAACCAGAGAATGGTTATTGGATTGATCTATATTGATAATTACGATGAGATCCTTGATGATATTGATGCAGTGAAACGTTCAATGTTGATCGCAGTTGCAGATCGTAAGATCAATAAATTTATCCAGAATGTTTCTGGTGTTGTGAAGAGAACAGAGAGAGATAAATATTTTGTTGTGTTTGAACAAAAATATCTGGATAAGATCAAAGAAAACAAGTTTTCAATTCTTGATGAAATCAAGACGATCAACCTTGGAAATTCTATGCATATGACACTAAGTATCAGTTTTGGAATTAATGGAAACACGTATCAGGAAAGCTACGAAGCAGCTTGTGCTGGTATGGATCTTGCTTTAGGACGTGGTGGTGATCAGGCAGTGATCAAGGATGGGGAAGATATTTCCTACTATGGTGGCAATTGTGAGGTTATGGAACGTACCACACGAGTCAAAGCACGAGTTAAAGCGCATGCGTTAAAAGAACTTCTTGAATCAAAGGAAAAGGTCGTGATCATGGCACATAAGATTCCGGATCCAGATGCGATCGGTGCAGCTGTTGGGTTATACAGACTGGGACTTTCTCTGGGAAGAAAGGCACATATCGTTATGAATGAAGTAACGATCTCTGTCCGTGCGATGGTTGATGAATTAAATAAAAGTGGTATTTATGATGAAGATATGTTCATTGATAACGAACAAGCAATTGAGATCACAGATGAAAACACGTTATTGATCGTAGTGGATGTAAATCATGCAAATTATACAGAATGTGAACAGTTATTAAGTCAGACAAAGACAACGGTGATCTTAGATCATCATCGAAAGAATAAAGATATGATCAGAAATCCAGTTCTTTCTTATGTAGAACCATATGCTTCTTCTACTTGTGAGTTAGTTGCAGAGATTCTTCAATATGTAGATTCAAAACCAAAGTTAGAGCCAATGGAAGCGAATGCCATGTATTATGGAATGCTTGTAGATACGGACAATTTTGTGAATAAAACAGGTGTCAGAACATTTGAGGCAGCGGCATATTTGAAACGTAATGGGGCGGATCTTACAAAGGTAAGAAAGATGTCAAGAGAAAGCATGGAAACTTACAGAATCCGTGCGAAAGCGATCAGTGAAGCAGAGATCTTATATGGCAGGTTCGCGATCGCAACACTGGTAGGAATCGGTGTGGACAGCCCTACTGTTATTGGTGCACAGGTAGCGAATGAATTACTTGATATTGATGGAATTGAAGCATCTTTTGTATTAACAGGTGTTCATGAGCGAGTCTATATCAGTGCAAGATCGATCGATGAAGTAAATGTCCAGAAGATCATGGAAGAATTCGGTGGTGGTGGCCATTTGACAGTTGCAGGAGCACAGCTTGTCGATGTATCATTAGATGAAGCAAAAAATATTATCCGTGAGACATTAAAATATTTGGAATCAAAAGGAGATATATAAACAATGAAAGTTATTTTATTACAGGATGTAAAATCTCTTGGAAAAAAAGGAGAGATCGTAAACGTAAATGATGGATATGCAAGAAACTTTATCCTTCCAAAGAAGCTTGGACTGGAAGCAACAGGAAAGAATCTGAATGATCTGAAGCTTCAGAAGAATAACGAGAAAAAAGTTGCGGAGGAGAACCTGGAGGCAGCGAAAGAACTTGCAGCTAAGATCGCAGAAGCTAAAATTGTAACACACATCAAAGTTGGAGAAGGCGGAAGAACTTTCGGTTCTGTATCAAGCAAAGAGATTGCAGAGGAAGTAAAAGCACAGTTGAATCTTAATGTTGATAAAAAGAAGATCCAGTTAAAAGAAGCGATCAAGACACTCGGAACACACAACGTGTCTGTAAAGCTTCATCCACAGGTTACAGCAGAACTGAAAGTAGTTGTACAGGAAGAAGCATAAGGAGACGAAATCTTTATGGATATGGAAGCAGCAATGAAACGAATTCCTCCGCACAGTGCGGAGGCAGAGCAGGCAGTGCTCGGTGCGATGCTGATGAACAAGGAGGCCATCACGGTGGCCTCCGAGATATTATCAGGGGATGATTTTTATCAGACAGCATATGGAATCTTGTTTAATTCTATGGTGGAACTGTTTCATGCGGGAAAACCGGTCGATCTGATCACCTTGCAGGAATATCTGAAAGAAAAGGATGTCCCGCCAGAGATCAGTAGCATGGAGTTTGCAAGAGATTTGCTGATGGGAACACAGACTTCTGCGAATATCAAGAGCTATGCTGAAATTGTACGTGAAAAATCAATCATGCGTCGCCTGATCAAAGTAAATGAAGAGACGGCAAATGCCTGTTATCTGCAGAATCAGCCATTAGAGGAGATTCTGGAAGATGCACAGAAGCAGGTTTTTGCACTTGCAGAGACTGGGAATTCAGAAGAGTATGTACCGATCAAGCAGGTTGTACTCAATGCATTGGATGTAATCGAGCGTGCGTCTAAGACAAAAGGAACAGTAACAGGAATTCCGACAGGATTCATTGATCTTGATTATAAGTTGTCCGGTCTGCAACGCTCAGACCTTGTACTGATCGCAGCCCGTCCTTCTAGGGGTAAGACCGCGTTTGTATTGAATATCGCACAGCATGTGGCATTTCGTCAGAATAAAGCAGTAGCAATCTTCAGTCTTGAGATGTCCAAAGAGCAGTTGGTAAACCGTCTGTTCTCATTGGAGTCTCATGTGGATGCACAGATACTAAGAACCGGTAATCTGTCAGATACGGATTGGGAGAAGTTGATCGAAGGAGCCGGAACAATAGGATCATCAAGAATGATCATTGATGATACGTCAGGTATTACGATTTCAGAGATGCGCTCAAAGTGTAGAAAATACAAGCTGGAGATGGGACTTGACCTGATCATTATCGACTACCTGCAGTTGATGTCAGGTGGTAAGCGTTCTGAATCCAGACAGCAGGAGATTTCAGAGATCTCAAGATCGTTAAAAGCATTAGCAAGAGAGATGAATGCACCAGTGATCGCATTATCTCAGTTAAGTCGAAGAGTAGAAGAGCGAAAACCAGCCAAACCAATGTTATCTGACCTTCGTGAGTCAGGATCGATCGAGCAGGATGCCGACGTTGTAATGTTTATTTACCGTGATGAATACTATAACGAAGATTCTGAGAAGAAAGGAATCGCAGAGATCATCGTGGATAAACAGAGAAATGGTTCAACGGGTAGTGTAGAGCTTGTATGGCTAGGACAATACACTAAATTTGGAAATAAAGAAAGAGCACCACATTAATGTCTGGTGCTTTTTCTTACACATACAACTGGATAAAATATACAATTTAAATAAAATAATACAATTCAATAAAAAGGGGGTATCTTATGTTATCATTTCTATTTCCTCCGATCTGTCCGTTATGTGCCAAAGAATTATTGGACAAAGGAGAACATATCTGTAAAATATGCAGTAAAAAGCAGATTTTTATCAAAGAACCCACATGTTATTCTTGTGGAAAATCAATGAAGAATCAGGAAAAAGAATATTGCAGTGACTGCAGACAGCATCCGAAGAATTTTGAACGTGGTATGGGGTTATGTATTTACCAGAAACCAGTTACTGATTCACTGGCTGCGATCAAATATAAGAATGAGAGAAAATTTGCACAGTATTATTTGGGAGAAATTCGAAAAAGAAAATACAGGGAATTGCTGCGACTAAAAGCAGATGCGGTAATTCCGGTGCCGATTCATAAAAAAAAGAGAAGAAAGAGAGGGTTTAATCAGGCAGAAATTTTTGCAAAGGGGATTGCAGAGATGTTGGATCAACCGATGTATACAAAGATTGTGGAAAGAATCCATGATACGAAACCACAGAAACAATTAAGCCCAAGAGAGAGAAAAAACAATTTAAAGAAAGCTTTTCGTGGAAATTTGAAAGAATATCAGAAAGCAGGGATGCCGAAAAGGGTATTGGTGATAGATGACATTTATACGACAGGATCAACAGCGGAAGCAGTGACGACAGCGTTAAAACAATTGGGAGTGCAGGAAGTTTATGTATTTTGCATAGCGATCGGAAAAGGATTTTCCTGATATTTCCGTCATGGTATTTTGTAGAAAGGTCTGTTATAATGAGGTCTGGCTGATCCATGAAGATTTGAAAAAGATATGGATCAGAGGGAAGAAGATAGAGTTAGAAAGAGGCAAATAGATGGAAAATCGATATGACTTAAGTGGATCTCTGCTTCACTGGTATGATTATAATAAACGTCTGTTACCATGGAGAGAAAAAAAAGATCCTTATAGAATCTGGATTTCAGAGATTATGCTGCAACAGACAAGAGTAGAAGCAGTGAAACCGTATTTTGACCGTTTTATGGAGGCGTTGCCAACGGTTTATGATCTAGCCGAAGTAGAAGATGATCGACTGATGAAACTATGGGAAGGCCTTGGCTATTACAATCGTGCAAGGAATCTAAAAGCAGCAGCCCAGACGATCGTTCAAGAATATGGTGGACAACTGCCTGCTGATTATGATAAATTATTATCGCTGAAGGGCATTGGAATGTATACAGCAGGAGCAATCGGATCGATCGCATTTGAATTACAGGTTCCTGCAGTCGATGGAAATGTTCTTCGTGTGCTGACTAGATTGTGGGGAGATGATTCTGATATTCTCAAAGATAAGACAAAGAAAGCGATGGGAAGAAGAGTCATGGAATTTATGCCGGAAGACCGACCGGGAGATTTTAATCAGGCATTGATCGAACTTGGAGCAACTGTTTGCGTGCCGAATGGGCAGCCATTATGTGATCAATGTCCATGGGATACAGTCTGTAAGGCATATAAAGAAGATCTCATTGATCAATTACCGGTCAAGACACCAAAGAAGGCAAGACGGATTGAACATAAGACTATATTTTTATTAGAATGCGGAGAGCAGATCGCAATCCATAAAAGAGGAGACAAAGGATTGCTTGCCGGATTATGGGAGTTCCCGAATGAAGATAAGAAAATGGATGCCGAAGATATCAAGGAATGGATGGCAGAGCATCATATGGAAGATGCGAAGACAAAAGCAGCAGGAAAGGGAAAACATATTTTCAGTCATGTGGAATGGCACATGGAAGGAGTAAAAATTTCCTTAAAAACACCGATAGAAAGCAAAGATTACGTTTGGGTACTAAAAAAAGAACTAGAAAATACGTATGCATTGCCGTCAGCATTTGAAATATTCCGTAAGATATTGTAAAATAGAAGCTACGTATATAATTATGGAATGTAAAATTCCATAAAAGCTAAATTATTATTAAAAAGGAGAACAGATTATGAAAAAGTTTTTAACAATCGCATTAGCTGGTGTACTGGCAGCATCTATGCTGTTTACAGGATGTAGCAAAAAAGAAGAAAGTAAAGTTCCAGACAAACTGATCGTAGGAACAAACGCAGAGTTTCCACCATTTGAATACATGAACGATAAAAAACAGCCAGAAGGTTTTGATATCGCTATGATCAAAGAAATCGGAAAACGTATGGACAAAAAGGTTGAGATCCAGAACATGGAATTCAAATCTCTGATCGGTGCTATGGAATCTGAATCTATCAATACAGTTATTGCTGGAATGACTAAGACAGCAGAACGTGAAGAATCTGTAGATTTTTCAGACAGCTATTATACATCTAATCAGGCGATCATCTTAAAGAAGGATAGCAAGATCACAAAATTAGCTCAGCTTGATGGAAAGAAGATTGGTGTTCAGGAAGGAACAACAGGAGATTTAATTTCATCTGGAGATAAATTTGGAGATGGTAAGAAAGCGAAAGTCCTTGTCAAAGGTGCAAAGGTAAAACGTTTTAAGAAGGGCGTTGATGCTGTCATGGATCTGAAAAATGGATCAGTTGATGCA
>ERZ824480.2698-NODE-2698-length-12988-cov-4.278203_pt1 | contig 12988 bp, 22 predicted proteins | sample MGYA00519861_ERZ824480 | MGnify/ENA primary metagenome ERZ824480 (study PRJEB31778, sample SAMEA3449152) | human gut metagenome | biome: human gut; feature: human-associated habitat; material: faeces | place: United Kingdom | collected 2010/2012 ... | reverse complement strand
ATACTGTACTCTGAAAAGACGTATATAATCATGTAGATGGTTGATAACTGGAAGAAGCTGAGATCAGATTTTGCTGGTATTGTCGGCACTGGTTCTTATGGTCTTGATCCTGTGTTCCTGAATGTGTTTCTTTTTTGATATGTTTCATTTACAGAATGACTGCTCGGTCAATCCTCGTATTTGTAGATATTATAGAATTGAGAAGTTGCCATCTGTTTTGATTATTCGAAAGGACGGATCTGTGGTGCGCTATACCGATGATATTAACGATAGGTAGATTCGATGCGTGAATCTTATGCATAGTTCTTTTCTCACTTTTTTGAGTCGTAATCTCAATAAGCCGTCGGGTTTCGCCTCTCTCTCTCCAATCTACATTCGTGTTGTTCTTCTGATCGTTATTATTGTTGCCCTTATCTTCCTTTTCATGAAATCATCGAAGAGTCCTGAAAAGAAGAGTGATATTGAAGAACATGCTCCCCTTGTGGACCATCCTAAATAAACAGTGCAGTTATGTGTTTCTGTTTGTATCAAACACAAGATAGTTCCTCTTCATCTGACTGTGTTTCTCTTGGTTCATCTCTCATCGATGCAATCCACTTGATCAACGATTTGGTTCTCCAGATCTTCCTACTTCGTGGATATTCAGTTACTTCCAGCTTTTCTCCTTTTCGAAGATACAATACTGAGTGGAAATATTTAGCCTAGTTATTATTATCTGTTGGATTCCTACATGAATAAAATCAAGATCCACATCATTATCCTGGGAGTTGTACTTGTAAAAACGAAGCCCAGTATCTTTCTCAAAGAATTCGGCTACTTTCGCCATTCGCTTTAGGACTTTTGTACAATGATCACAATAAGCACTGTAGAATATGACTACCACATCCTCCTTACTCTCCACCACCTTTGACACGAATTCCGTTCCTACGACCGAACGCAGAGGCCCAGATTCGTTGGTGAATGGAGGTTGACTCTTCATGATCATGGGAATACTCTTGCTCATCACACCCTCTTGGAAGAATGCCATTGACTCTAATGACTCATTATCCACTGATGAAAGAATCGCTCTGAAATAATAGCCACGAACATGATGAGCCACAATCATGACTGGATACATAACTGCCTGACCCTTGACGAAGAATTCATACATACCCTTCTCGTTGTTCCCCACATAGAAACAGACCGATTCAGTATTTTTCTTACAAAGCTAAACATGAAAAACCAGAGATATTCAGACCTCCACAAATCGCTCTGATAATGGTGAAGGATAAGGTGCATTCACTTTGTCTACTAGTAGAGTGACCCATTCATATCCATGTGAATAGAAGTAGCTATTATACTATTTCTTAGGATCTACGGATAGACTTACACGAGGATTAGCAGTAGGATACACAATAGGAATGCTATTCTGGATGTTGAATTGTTTCACATTCTCTGTTGTAAACTCTATAGATGAATCCTCTAATCAAGTTCAACCTTGATCAAAGAAAACATGACTATCATCATAGGACTTTTCGAAAAAGATGGTTGGTACTGTCTTTTCTTCCTAGATTTCGATCTCAAAATAAAGGAATACTTGTTGAAGAACCTCATCTCGAACTTCGGGAGTTGGAAGAATGAAAAGAACATTCTGATCACGAAGAATTGTCTGCTTAAAAATCTCTTCTTCCTTACTCTATATTGTTATTAGAACAGAATACGAATCACATCAGGATTGACTAGACCAATACTAATGGCATTGCCATGATCTTTCAAGTAGGTAATCATACTGTAATCGTTAACACGAAGAATACCATCATTCGTGCGATTAACAACAAACTGGAGAAGATCCCTATTTATGAGTAGAATAAATGAACCCAACCCAGCTTCCTTTTTACCTGTATATCGGTAATAGGTACTATTGACAAAGACTCCAAAATCAGGGAACGCATTGACCATGTATCGGTCCTTCCATTCCTTATCATCTCCCAGTTCCACTTTTACGAGTTTAAAATCGTTTTCAGATTCATAGACAATATCACTCATCTTACTCCATGTGGGAGCGAATTCTTTGCAAAAGGAGCACCACTAATTTTTATTCCACTTCTTATATATTACGGAAGCAAACCAATGAACAAGAACAATGGGATGCTGTCCAACATATACATCAATATCTTCTTTGTCAATAAATATAACATTTCCATCAGAAAGATCCTTGGAAAGAACCTACATTCGTGAAAGAGAGAAGTATCTTACGAATTGTAATGCAACAAGGAGAATTAGAATTCTCGATCCATATATCTTCATTCCTGTACTTGATGTATTGAAAGAGTGGATATCCAGCGAGATTATCGAGTTCGTTGGTCCCCCATTTTGCGGACCGCAAATAGCCCAATGCCCTCTTGGCTCAATATCGACGATTCCAATGGACGACTCTGATGGTAATGATGGAATTGATGGTTGAGTGAATAGACGTTCTGAATTTTGATAGTGTGTCTGAGGATGATCTTGGACCAGTCGATACCCATATCGAAGTGGATGAAGTGTCGAGTAGCAGCGATGACACAATGTTGACGTCATCGGATGAAGATGAAACAAAGGATCAACTTCATGCTTGGGGAACAAGGAAAAGCAACTACTATGGTGGAATTGAAGATGTTGGTTTGGTTGTTGAGAGTGAAAGAATAGGACATTGACGAAGAAGGTCTGGAACTCAAGGAAGCGAAGGAATTGGAACAGAATCAGATGCAGGCATTGCACGATGAAGATTTTGCAGTCTCTGAAGATGAAGAGGAGGAGCGAGAGAGGGAGGAAGATGCGAAATTGAACTTAGGAGTAGGCAATTGATAGAATTTCGTAAGGATCAGTTTGGAATCATGGAGGAGGAAGTAAGAAAGGACATTGCAGATTTGTCAGATAAAGATTTACAAAAGTTGCTTCGGAAAGAGAATCCCGAACTGTTGGTAATGCTTCCAGATCTCCAGAAGAGATTGGAATCATTGAAAGTGGATGTGAAGCCATTGGTAGATTCGGCACGAAAGGAACCTGGCGAGCTTCCAAATGGTCATCCGATCTCTGAAGTTGGTACAAAAATAGTGGATTGTAAAACTCAACTTCACTTGAACTATTGTATGATGTTGTTGAGTTATATGTTACTGAAAGCAGAGAATCAGGATGTGAAAGAGCATCCAGTTATGCCTCTATTGGTGAAGTCACGGTAGGTTCTGATACCAGTATTAATGGCAGAGCTCTTTCTGATAAACTCGAAGAAATTGAGGTGAAGTTGGCTCCAATGATGGAAAAGCGGACAGGGAAGAAGAGAGAGGAGCCTGAAGAGGAAGAGGAGGTGGAAGAGGAGAGAGTAGGATTGGTGGATGGAAATGAGATGTAGAATGAGGGAGAAGAGATTTCTATGGATCCTGCACTATTGTAGAGATGTGGAAGAGGAATGATTCATAGAGAAGAAGAAGATATGTTTAGTAGACCTGTGCACTCTCAGCGAGACATTCTTCCAACACAAGAAGCTGATTCTGAATCAGCATCTGATTTGGAGCAATCGCTTGAAAGGATGGAGGAAGAGGAGGAAGATCCTTTCTATGAAGAGATGATCGAGAGACGTAACAAGAAGAAACAAGAGAAGGAGGAACGGAAGAAGTATCAGGAGCTGCATGTTAATGAAGACTATGTAGGATTGTGATGAGGGAATGAAGAATAGACACTAGAGGAGGGTGAGAGTCGTAAGGCTACACAGAAGATCTTGAAGAATCGGGGTCTTGTAGCAAGTCGACCTAAGGAAAATCGGAATCCTCGTGTTAAGAAAAGAATGCGATATGAAAAGGCTCTCAAACGCAGAAAGGGACAAGTGGCTGCTCTCCGAACCAATGAAGCAGATCAATACATGGGAGAGAAGTCCGGTATTCGCAGTGATGTCATTCATGCTAGACAATTCAGATGAAATTGATGGTCATTTGATCTGTTTGTTTGATATTCTTTGAATTCTGTTCCTTATTGGGAATCACGGGAATCACGATGATTCTGCAAACATGAGATTGATAATCATTAGTTTCTTCCTTAATAGGATCTTCATCAATTCGAACTATGGCAAGTATTATGAAAGCTTTGAAGACGTCAAAGAGACGTATCACTCAACAAATGAAGGTTGCTACTGGTACTTGTTTAGGAGGATTCTTTCATGGATAGGACAGTCTGATATGACTTCGGATGCGACTTTTGATCTGGCATATCGTCAATTTGCTGATGTTGAGAAGAATTTGTCTACTCTTCACACTCAATGTGTGAACTTGGTTAGGAATATGGACACATGGTGTGATACGAATCGTAAACTGGCTGATGAACTGAAACGTTTCACCAACACAGCCAACAATCATTCAGAGGAGATGCAAGTGTACTCTGATACAGTGAACAATCTTCATGCTGCCCTTCAAACGGAGTATGAGCAGACTCGTCGAGCAGTCACAGTGATTCTCCGTACTCGTGTGATGTCACGTATTGATCATTTGCTGAAGGACGATTTTGCTCAAGTCCAGAAGATTGTGAAGACTCGTCGTAACATCATTACTGATTATGATTCTCATCGTCAAAAGTGTTCATCGTTTGAGCGCAAAGGTGATAATGACAAAGCAAATCGTTTCCGTCATAAGGCAGAGCATGATAAGGAAATGCTAGATGAACACACCAGCTATCTTGAGCAACGTTTTAATGAGTTGATTGAGATTGGCTCTATCATTCTGAATAAGGAAACAGCCACATTGATTACATGTGAGATGTACCTTGTGAAGCGTCAGTATGAGGCAATGGTTGGAATTTGCAACAATTTTGGTGAGGATGTGGTTGGTGCTGTGACATATGATATTGATGATGTTGTTGAGCGTATTCAGCAGGGAGAGAATGTTGAGATGACTTATGTTCCTCCTGAACTGGAGTTACCTGAACCGCTCAATCTGGAGATTCCCCGTGTTACCGAGTTTACGGATGTTCCTGTTCGTAGAGAGTCAGTGCATGATAGTGGGAATTATGATAACAGTGCTTATGAGAGTCGTCGTGAGCCACCTCGTAAGCCTTTGCCTCCAGGTCGACCCAAGACGTATGTTATTGCGATGTATGCATTAGAAGCGGAGGAAGAAGGAGAACTATCATTCAATGAGGGTGATCGAATTGAAGTGCTGCATAAGGATCCAAGTGGTTGGTGGGAAGGAAAGTTGAATGGTGTTACTGGGTTATTCCCAGAGAACTATACACAACCAGCTTAGGTGACCTGCTTTCACTGTTTTTCTCTCAGTGAAGGTTGAACTTTGTGTTTGTTTCTATTCATCTTATTCATTAACAACAAACACACCACATCTAAATCCCCAACTCATTCTCCTGATTCGCCAGCTCTAACAACATCGCTTCATCGAAAAACTTCTTCAAACTCACATCTTCACTCAATCCCTATTATTCATCCTTCTCTCTCTTCCTTACCTTTCGACGTCGTGTCTTTAACATGAAGTCTCGAGCTAATGCATAACCTGATGAAGCCTCCAGTGGCAGAATCGTCACTGACTTGTCCAGAGGATCTCCAGGAACAATCTCCCAATGTGAGAACATCTATCTCATACTCTCTCTTCACACCTACAGTCTGAGGGAATGCCAGACCACTTGTAGCCACTCGTAGATCGGTCTCAAAGCCAAACGAATCCATGACAGGCAAATATCCTTTCATTGAAATGAATGGTGTACCTGGCTTTGGAACACTCTATCACTCATTCTCTCTCTCATTCTCTACTTGTCGAACAAAGCCTCGTCGTCGACTCAATACTTCTTCACATGTATTCACCAGATCTGGAGGTGCTTGAATCTCCACCTGATAGAAAGGCTCCATTAGTCGTGGTGATGCCAATAAGAAGGATGAATAGGCCACACGTCGTGCTGTTGGGATAATTTGACCACCTCCTCGATGAACAGGATTTGAAGCCAGTGTTGCATCCAAGATTTTGAACTTCACATTCCGCAGTGGTTCTTCACACAATGGACCTTCACGACATGCCCAACGGAATCCCTGAACGATACTGTTACGAACATCCTGCAAGAGATTCTTATCCACCTCGCCAGGGAGAGTATCATCCAGAAGCACGTTTGCACCTTGTACCTCAGGACCGAAAGCCCAAAATGACCGTACCGCAAGTTTATCCCAAGCATATTTCTCCTGAAGGAACTCATTCAGACGGTGTGGATCTGAGTCTACACAAATCACCTTATTCTCCACATCATCAGCCAAACCCTTCTCCATTGGTTCTGCTGTCATGGCTAAGCGATTTGCTTTGTTAGGAGTTTCAGCAAAGCATAATAAGGAAGATTTCTCTTGAACCGTTTCTGTGAAGCGAACCACAGGAGTAGCTACTTTCACATCGATCGTACTGTACACATGTGTCAGGTCATACATCGCACAGTCCAACTGCAACTCACCTGTAGCGAACAACACATATTCACCACTTTCTTCCACTTTGGTACTCACAAGAGGATAGGTTCGTGTTACCTTCAATCAGACTCATCAATTATTCTTACCTTCCGTAGAGCTTCTACCATGATAGGCAACTCACTTGGTTTGCGTGGTTCGATTGCCAGTTTAACAACAGCTTGAGTATTGAACTCAAGAGGTCGGAAGATGGCTGCATCTTCGATATTGCGAGCAATCACAGTTGCTGTACATCGTACAGCCTCACCAAGACCTCGAAGTAATACCCAGTTGCCTGCCTTGCATCGTGTGATATCAAGCATATAACGACCTTGAGCAATGGACACACCTGAGATTGTTGTATGGACCATATCCTCTGTATCATCCATTGAATAACTACAATGAGAGACAACGATCATGATTACGATTCACCACACACATCCACTTCTTGACCTGCTTGAACAGTTCCACTCATCACACGACCAAACGCATAGAAATCAGACGCATCCTGATTACGATACATCTTCACCACATTGATCACCAATGGACCAGCTGGATCACAACGAACCATTGCCTTTGCCACCTCACTAGTCTGATCACCTTGCCAGAACCGATGGACCTTCTCAGAGGCAGCAGTAATTGGGTCAGGGAAGGAAGTGAGCAATGCATCAACAAACCCACCATGATTCCCGAAGAACTGACTCATCACTAACTTGAGTAGAGGTGCAGGATCCAATTGTAACTGCTTCTTTGTTAGTGAGATGTGAAGTTCATCCAATACACGAGTTAGATCATTCACTTCACTTCCCAGCACCTGAGCATACACCTTCCAACTACACTCACAATCAATACATATCCTTACATCGGTTCTAAACAGAATTGAACAAAACTCCTTGGAGAACGAGTATCTGCTGTCTTTCCTTCAAATCGTCGTGTTTGATAGTTGAACCAGACATTTCCCCAAAGACGTTTAGCCAGATTCTCGACAGGAATATCAATCCCAAAGACTTTCTGATAATGTCTAGCATAAGAGAGAAGAGTGAATGACCAGCGATGTGTTCCACTACAGAATATGACATTGTTATTTATAGGATTAATTCGAGGTAAAGAGAGACCTTGAGAACATGAGTCAATGATAGTATTCACGTCCTCTAACATTGCTACTAATTTGTAATAAGCATCATTAGGAGGGAGCTTCAGATCAGTAATAAGTCGATCCATCTTTGTGAAGGCTACAATGATAGAAACTCCTTGAGAGATAGCATGTCGAATACACCGTTCTGTGTTCATCATCACACCTTCTACAACATCGATACACACAATACAACCATCAGATACACGCAGACCTAGAGATGACTGAAGTGAATATATGTGTACTGGCTGTAACCTCACCTGTGAGAGATACATGACCTGGAGTATCGATGAAGTTCATCAAATGCGATTTGTCACGGGAATCAGGAAGAACCAGGGAAATGGGTGTAGAGATGATACTAATGCCTCGTTCTTGTTCTGCGACAGTTACATCGGTGTACCGAATCTCCTTATTCAGATTCCATGGTTCTACACGAGTTGTTTCGATCAACATGTCTAGAAGTGTTGTTTTTCCTTCCTATGAGAATCCATGAATTCACATACCATGATGAATATTTCCTACAACAGCGATATTCCTTGCCAGAGCTGGATTATCCATAAGACCAGCAAGAAACTCCGAGGAATACTACTCATCAAAATGTACTTCATTTGATGTACCCTTGTTTCAGGAATATTCTTTTCGAGAATAGAGAAGGTTTGATGACTCAGAGGTTTGATCAAAGGTTCTTTGATATCTTGTGTATCTTCTTCTTGTACAACCACTTCAGCTCCTTTGAATACCTAGATCTTACTTCCACTTCCTTCACTCACATCCTCAGCATCAGGATAATACTGTTTATCTTCATACAGTGTTACTGCATTTTCATATGTTCGAACATTTGTATCTTCAGCTTCTTCTTCAGCTTCTAGACATAAGAATACACTCGCTTCCATTTCCTACCGGGAATATTCTCTTCCATATTCCAGTTCTCCTCCTCTTCCTCTTGCTACATGATAAAACCATTTCTATATCGAAAACGCCCTACAGTCTCATTTTCCTCTTCTGAATCATTGATTTCAGGACCTATATAGTTTCCGAACTCATCATATAATTCTTCCTCCATAGTATTGGAAAATCGCTCAAATCTTTGAGAAGAAAACTAATAAATGAAAACCGCGGTTCTGTTTGTTCATCTGTTTCTTCAAAGAACTGACTTATTGACAATTTGATTCATGAATCAACAAACAATCATGCAGAAACTTCAATAGAACTGCAAAATCATATCTACAAAAGACGCTCCTCTTCTTGTTTCACAGTCTTAGATTTCTTCAGACGCTTTACAGCTGACACCTTTCCAGAAGTCAAATTAGAACGGACTGATAACTTCGTACAGAAAATAGCCACAACCAAAGACAAAAGGTAGAAAACAACACCAATCACAATCCAACACACTATACTCCAAGGGAAAGGATAACGATAAGTCGCTTTCAAATCAAATTCAACTGTGAATGGACGAACACGGCTCTTGTCCATCTTATCAGCAGCTTCAATTCCCAAATGAGGAAGAATTGGAGCGATCTTCTTCTCAACATAATCACCCAATTCTTCTTCAAGAGTGAAACGCATTACTACTTCTCTTGAACAATCATAGATGTTCTGATACTTCATAATAGGATAACTGATATCATCATTCCATACAGTCAGATTTGATGTAACCACTGTATTGATCTTCTCAAATAGAGAATCATACCAACCATAAGGAAGATTAGTGACAGTGAATACAGTATCAACATATGAAATGCCTTTAGGAGCATATCGATTGATACACATTGAATCATCTGTTTCCCAAATAGGTTTCCTTTCAACATCCAATGTACAATGTTTAACACGATATCCAATATACTTGAAAGGACACTTCTCAATCTGATTGTCTCCAACACGAATCTCCTTTCCCCAGCTTCCTTTACACATTCGATTTGAACGAACATAGAACTGGATTCTTTGTATGATTATGGCTTGATCGTTGTAACCCTTATAGAATAAGAAACGGAAACCATCATATGCACGAGATGGAGTGAAATCCACTTTGTAGTGATTCTGCATATACAAGAATGTATCATCCTGAACATGTACCAAATCATCTGCTTGAACAATCACATAACTTTCATTCTTATCAGGTACTGTCACTAACCCTTGAATCATGAAATCAACTGGATAGGGAGCTGAATACACAAAGAAAGATATCTGATTGATCCAACTCTGATCTCCATTAGTAAACAAATATGTCAGATTCACAGGAACTGCAATACTCTTCCAATAGTATTGTTCTCCAAATGCATTCTTGGCTGCATACAGTGACTTTGTTTGTACAGGTTGATCACTAGCAATACCATCATAATCACGTAGAAGAATCTCTGCTGGAACAGTCTTCAATTTCAAATCAAAATCAATCATATCTGTTGGTGAGGTTGATGATGTTCGTGTCAAACACACACATATCACATTTGTTCCTTTCGATATCATATCTGAAGGAACTGTTGTTCGAATTGAAGTCAGATTTCGAGAAGCCATATCAACATCTGATATCTGAACACCATTTAAGAACACAGTCACTCGATCATGACCTTTGATTGTTACATGAACAATAGATACTTGAGAGATATCATTGACAGAGAATTGTTTTCGGAAATACACAGTAGAATGAGAGAATGATCCCCAACTTCCTGTTTTTCCTTCTTTCCAATTCTTATCACGATACTTCTTCATATTCCAATTCTTATCAGGATTATCACTTATCAAATACTTGAGACTACTTCCAAAAGGAATATCATCACCCAAAGTAATCATTTGTACTTGAGAATCTCCCTTCACATTCCATATCATCATATCATTGACATCATCATATTCATCGAGGAAGTACATTTCATATTCTCCTGAATCTTCACCTCTTGTTACATTGACATAGTATCTTCCAGGATCTAAGCAAAGGGTTTGGTCAAATTCGCCATCCATATAAGAATTGAATACAAGATTCTGATTGATATCATAGAGATATAGATAGTCTGAATTTCCATTAGGACGACTGATATGAAGATAAGAAAGCTGAGAAGGACATTGATTAATATGGATGTTCAACACAACCTCAGAACTGCCTTTCTCATTCGATGCTCTCATTGTGAAAGTGTGTACTCCCTTTGACATTTGTCGTCCCCAATTCTGAGTAATATCGTCCCGGTGAATCGTTAGGGTATTTGTATCAAAGACCAGACCTTCAGGAAGAGCTGGATTGATACTCCAGGTTCCATTCGTTACAGTACTTAACACGTGGTAAACTGCATTATTGTCTCTAGCAATGAAGTGAAGTTGAGTAGTCACTTGACCCTGATAGTCAGTGACGGTAATTGACTCATTGTCAGGAACTAAGGATCTATCACACCCACATATGTTACCTTCAACGACTGCTTCAGTATTCACCACAAAGGAACAAACTACAACATCATTCACAGAGACTAATCTGTACATAGCAAAGCCAACACAAAGTGATGGAACATCATAGAAAGAAGATTATGTGGCGGAACCAGTAAACACAGGTTCGCGGGAATCTTACATTCTATTCTGAAGATGAAGTTCTTTGTTCAAATCACTTCAGTGATGTACTAAAATTCATTTCACAGTCTCAGATGAGTCGATCTGAGATGAGCTTCAAAACAACAAATAGGGTGTCTCCTAAGCACAAAATGGACTGTTAAGAACCAATAGTGAGATCGCAACAATCATTTCCATCTAGTATACAAAAGAAACGTGAATAGCGAGAAACCGCGGTTCTGTATTATTAGCTATTTTTTCAAGATTTGATCATTGAGCGATACGATTCATGAGTCAATTATCAGAAATAATTCATGAATCGGTTAGTGAGAAAGATGTTGATTCATCAACCACACAAGGAGTAGCAAGTCCCTTTTACGAGGTATCATCACTCATAGATCGTATAAACAATATTCTTCCTGAAAATCCATTTTTGAAGAGTCGGTGTTAGAAGGGAGTATAACCGCTTTAGATCGTTTAGCAAATGTAATCCGAATGCCTCCACCAGTAGTGAATCCATTTACACGAAAGCCGGTTGCATTATCAAAGGGTTTGTGTTGTCTTGTTGTTGTCATCATTTGTAGAGTCAACTGAACTTTACAAATCAACTGACGATAATGCCTTGAAGGATTTCGTTGGAAGATGTGAAGTGCTTCCTGAAGAAGTGAATTTGGAAGATATTGACTCATTGTATGAACATCAAATGATACGATCTATTGTGGATCATTTCTATCCCATTTCTCTGTCTCTGGAAACGAGTAACAAGAAGTTCTTTATCCATCAGAGTGTATATCATTAGTTGGTGTATGATTGTAAGGCAATTGTTGCTGATGCTCTATTCAAGTTACAGCGTTTTCAAGAGGCTCGAGTTGTAGTTGAAAAGGCTCTTGCAGTTCCTACCGACTCTCCAGCTAGTGAAGTGGATTCGTTACCAGGAGAGGTTTCAACACCTGTGAATGACAAAGACACCGAGTTTTCCATGTTACTTTCAATCCTAAACTGTGAGATTTCAATTTCAGAAGGCAAGGTTCCTCTCACGCAACTCTACACTCTCCTCGAAGAATTGGGATCCGGATCATTGATAGATACACATTTGATATTCCGGATTCAGAAGGATATTTGTACGATTCTTCTCAAGGAATGTGATAATGATTGATAAGAATAAGAAGTAGATGACTATGATTCTCTCTGTTGTCTCTTGAATGAGTGGATGAATAGACAGTCATCTGAGTATTGTTCTCTCTATTTGTTAGCAATTTGTATCTTTGGATCGGAAGGAGATTCAAAGCGATTAGAAGAGATGAAGAAACGATTTAGTGATTCAAATGATGATTTTCCTGTTGTGCATCTGATTGATGGAGTTCTGGATTCAAGGAAGGGAGAAATGAAAAGTGCCTTAGAACACTTTGAACGGACTATAAATTCTTCCATGTAAGTATTCGAGTAGGAATTGAGAATAGGATTCCTGAGTTGATCTGTGCTGCTTCTCTGAATGCTTCTGCATGTTACTATCATAGTAATGATTTGACTCAAGCTGTGAATACATTGGAATCTCTCATTCTTCGTGATCCTGTAAACTGTTTTGATTCTTCTGTTCTTTCAAACTTGATCTGTGTGTACAATGAACTCTATATTCCAGAAGAATGGTTGTTCTTGTAATCCAGTTTGATAAATAGTGAATTGAAGTGTCGAGCACTCTTCTCTCTATCACAACAGTATCATTTGGAACGATATACCCAAAAGGATTTTGGCTTAATGTTCTGTGTTTATTTGACAGATGTGTAGGTCATTTTCACAAACACTTCTAGATAGATTACTTTGATAAATGATTATGAACACATATTTCAATAGAACTGCAAAATCATATCTACAAAAGACGCTCCTCTTCTTGTTTCACA
>ERZ824480.2695-NODE-2695-length-13003-cov-3.656935_pt1 | contig 13003 bp, 13 predicted proteins | sample MGYA00519861_ERZ824480 | MGnify/ENA primary metagenome ERZ824480 (study PRJEB31778, sample SAMEA3449152) | human gut metagenome | biome: human gut; feature: human-associated habitat; material: faeces | place: United Kingdom | collected 2010/2012 ... | reverse complement strand
GCTTGAAATTGCGAACTAGCGGGCCTGATCTAGGATTTGGTAAGTCACATGCATGAAGGCCATTAGCATCCTTTATAACAGTTGACGGAAATAGATAACTGCCATTCCAATCTATACAACTGACTTTATTTGTTAGCCACATATGTCCAGTTGAATTAGTTGTTCCCAGATCAATTGAGACGAGTTGATTCAGTTCCATTCCAAAGAATAACATGTATCATAATTGTAGTTGGCAAACATTAGGAAAAACCGTGATTCTTCATTATCATATCATAGTCTCAGAATCTAGATTAATCCACAGAAACAGTGGAACCTACTAATAAAGAGACCAACCTTCACAACATGGTACTGAAGCACCACGTACCTGTTACCATTCTATATTGCTTTGTTACTGTGCTATTAAGAGATAGGAATATATTTGAAAGATGTATTACTAACTAAAAAGAAAAACAACTTCATGGTGCTTCTCTTCTTTATTCTTGCTCCAAATGGAATCCACTGTTGTTTCTAATTATCTATTGAATCCCACTCCTCTGATTGAATGAGAAATAATAGATATAGCCAAATGATATTATCTGTAATTGTATACTGCTAATAGTATTTTACCCCACCCCATTAAATTGTCCATCGTTATTGAAGCAGAAAGTGTGCTATAGATATGTCCTCGGAACAAGCAATTCACTCTGTGCAGGCCTTTGGTCGTAAGGTATGAAATGATTGAGTTGTGTGTGTTTTGGCTGTTCAGAGTCTAATCTCCCGTTATAGAAGACTGCTGTTGCTGTCGCTCACTGTAAGCAGGGAAAGGGAGTCATGAAGCTGAACGGTCAGCCTATTGACATCCTCCAGCCTGAGTGCCTCAAGATGAAGGCTTTGGAGCCTGTGCTTCTTCTCGGAGCTGAGAGATTCGCTCATCTCGACATCCGTATTACTGTGAAGGGAGGAGGTCGTGTTGCTCAGATCTATGGTACTGAGTGGTTATTTCGATATCATTTATTAGCTATTCGTCAAGCTATTTCTAGAGCTATTGTTGCCTTCTATCAGAAGTGTAGGAAGTGAGTCTTTGGTGTAAGAGGTAGATGTTGATGAGCAGGCCAAGCGTGAGATCAAGGATATTCTGGTGAGCTATGATCGTTCCCTGATTGCTGTTGGTAGGACTGAAACAGTGTTATGAGAGTTAGATCCTCGTCGTTGCGAGCCCAAGAAGTATGGAGGTCCATCTGCTCGTGCCCGCTACCAGAAGTCTTACCGATAAATGCTCAGTCTCTTGTGGCTGTGTATTGTTGGTTTATCGTACTGAGCACACCCTTTCTTGTTTCTTTCAAACACTCCATAACCCAATCAGAATACACATTTACAGTTAACCCAAGACCTTCAATTCTTTCGAAGAACACAACCATCACTTGTATGACCATACTTGTTACAGATGGTACAATAGATGGCATCTATACTCAACACACCACACATACACATACTCTTTCGATAATACTCCTTATTGAACAGAGGAAAGATCTCAATATACCGCTTCCCAAGATGTCTCATATGATACTTCAAACCCTCTTTGCAATCTTCCACACATGAAAATGTCACAAACGCTTCTCCACTTGGTCGTTGCATCGTATCTTGTCCAATTACTACTGAAGGACTTCCATCTCCAGTACGAGGAACTACAAGTGGAGAGAAGAATTTCGCAATATCTTCTTTGGAAGCCTATCTTTCATTCACATCTCTCATTCTCACTGAATACGGTAATCCTCGTAACTTCAATGTCATGATCGAATTCTCTTCAATTCGTTGTAGTAACATCGTCTCTTCCTACCCATCACATTCTCTCTCTATTCCTACCAACAAATCACGGGAACCTTTCTCATGTTGACTTCCTTTCTCTTCTTGTACTGTTCTCTCTGGTTGACTGGACTTATCGAAAGATGATTGGTGATGAGACTGAGGAATGAACTCAGCACAATTCGGATTCAATACAGAGTTACCACCTCCAGATCGTCGTAGTGTCTTGTTGTTGGAATAATACTCCAGAGATGAATATGAAGGATGCACACCAAATCCCTCCTCCAATTTGAACTCAGAACTCATATTCGGATCTCCTGTTAAGACAAAGTCACTTCCACTGTCACCCACTCCTAGATTCATATGAGAACCAGCATTACCTCGACCCAATGAATACTCATTCCCATTCTCACCAAAACTCATCGCACCATTGTTACCAAACCGACCTTGTAGTGTGGGTGTACGAGCTGCTAATGTGGGTGTACGGGCTTGAAGAACTGGTGTACGAGCTTGCATTGAGAGAGGAGAAGCTTGATTACGTCGAAAGCCACCTGAAGGAACAAAACTGATACTATTAGCACGACGACGCTCTTCAGTTCCATCCGTTGTCGACACTCTCGTAGACATCTCCATAGGACCTAACAAACCTCGACCTGTTGAATGGGAACTTGTACTGTCGATCGAACCATGGTTTATAGACGAAGTTGAACCCATCGTCCATGAAGGATTGATAAATGACTCATCACCAGGATTCCTTGATTCTTCCCACAATGATCCTTGAGGATTCAATACAGACGAAGAGAGAGTAAATGAGATTGGTTCTGAACCATGACGAGTGGATATGGCACGTGTAGGAAGATTGGAAGTCAAGAGAGAGGAAGCATCTCTGTCCTCATGAAATGTGAATAAGTTCCCAAATCGATACTCATCAGAACCACGAGATAAGTGGAATTCTGGCATGGATTCATCTTCAGAAAGATGAGGAGTTTCAAGCAACGAATTAGGTCTCAGAAGAGGTGTCTGAGATTGAATCCGTGGATATCCCAACAAACCATCAGGAACTCGACTTTCAGACAACGGACGATGACTTTCAAGTCCAGGAGAGCGCAGATGAAGGGAGTTCAGTCCTGAATAAGATGATTGAAGTAGACTTGGAACAAACTCTCCTTCTGTTGCATCCAGAGAACGATGACGTCGATTTGACTCTTCTGACCAACTCCCAGAAGTTTGATCCTGCCCATACAAGAGTAACAACGAACTAGAATTCAGATGATGTCCTTTGCTAAGAAGAGAGAATAATGCTTGTTCGATATCCACACAACGATCGATTCCTCGATAGTTCGGATCTCTTCCGTTACATACGTGAAGAATGAACTCAAGTGAAGGAGTCACTGGATATCGTAGGGCTGAACGCTCAGAGTACAACGAAAACTCCGTGTACAGAAGATATACCCGGAATAGAAATGAAGGAAGACGAAGTCCCAAACGAACGAAACACTCTTTCAGTAGATACGCATTCTCTTCATCTGGAAGAACCACATATGATGTAGGATGTGATGACGACACATAACATTGATAACGGTTTTGGATGTCACTAAGAGCATTCGAAAAAGCAACTACCTATATTGTTAAGAATCCAACAATTTCCATTATTGTATCACAAGGATATAGAATCTACCCAATGTCGTTCACTTTCAGAGAACAAGACTTCGCTTTGATAAAGGATTTTACCACTATGACAATCTACACATCAAAGATATGCTGTATCCAACACCTGCAAGCAACCAATTCAACGCAGAAATAGGAATCTACTCTTAACATACGTTTCTGATCTTACCTTGGAGGAACTGCTTGAACGATCAAGGCTCATCACAATCACATAATCTACTGATTCTTCCATACTAGACTCAGTCCGAGTACTTCTTGAAGCAGTATCCATTGTGAAGAATAACAGTAATCAGCAAATTAAACCACTAATATACTCCTATGAAACAAACAATTATTAGATCGTAAGATGCGACGAAAACCAATACCCCGGTTTCAAATACCAATCCAAATTGATACAGTTTTGAAATATTCTAGCGGATGCAGGTGTCCAATCGTAAAATGACTATTATGAGTTGTGAATAATCGAAACAAGACTCATCCATATGGAAATGTGGAAAAGTAACCTCGAAACATAGTGAGTTGTTACACTTCGTTGACATAACAATGTAATGACATTCGATAGAGAATGAAGTCTGAATCACTTCACCAAAACAATTGGAGGTATCATCCTGAATGAGAATAGCATTTCTCTTAGTGTCGTTTAGTTACTAATATCCTGTTTATCGAAAATAGATATTCACCCTAAGAAATGATTGGTGTATAATTGGTTCATCCAATAATATTGTTGATTGTGGCGTTCATTGTTGCGTCCAGACTTTTCTTGATCAAAAGGAAAATGGCTACAGTTAAGGTTGGATCACCGTTCCAGGTGAAATCGCCGTTACTCAAGCCAACGTCTCCCAGTGCAGGAAACAAGTTCCAAGTGCAGTCTCCTTTGTTGAAGAAGTCGACTCCGGCTTCTCCAGCAACTACTGCTGCTCCAGCTGCAGCAAGTGGAGGTTGTGCAAACGGAAACTGATCACAGGCTCCTCCTAAGGTAGTGAATTGTGGAAGTGAAAGTGATGATGTAGAAGCCCAAGATGGCAAAGGACGAGAGAAACTCATTGATTGTTTCTATTCTGTCGTTGCTGCTCAGTATTCCTGCCCTGATTGGTGCTTGATGTTGGCCGGCCTTGCTCATTGCATTGATTGGTGGTACTCTCACTGCTTCTTTGCGTGCGCTTGGCCATTACCTCTCCTTTGGCATGACGTTTATTATGATGCTTGGATTATCGATCTACATCTACGAGCATCGCAGAAAGATGCCTGCTTCTACTCCTTGGTGGACAAAGTGGGGTCCTTTTGTGCTGATGTTTGTGGCTGCTATTCTAATCAATGCTGACCCCTTCCGTCACGTTCTTCAAGATCTGGATATTTGGGAATCTCCCTCTTCTAGTGAATACAGACAGAAGTGTCACGACGAAACCTTCCATTGCATGTCTCCTTTGGGTCTGTACATGACCGTAGGAATGACATATCTCGGATTCACTCTTCTTATGATTGCTGCTCTGTGGAATGCTAATGTTATGAGTAAGTGCAAGGCAATCAAGGATCAGTGGAACGACCTGCGTGGAAGGAAGTAGAGGGTTGGTGAAAGTGGAGTATGGAAGCAGTAGCTCGTTGATGGTCGGGAGAAAGGAATATGAGTCATGCCATATGATCTTCTTTGCTGGGTTTGTTTTCGGACAGGGAAGCAGATTGCGACTGGATGGATTCTTTGTTCTGTTGCCCATGATGTGCTAATCCGTAAACCTTAGGGGGTTAGTGCTGAATTCATGGAATGAAGGAAACATCTGGAAGCCCCGTCAACATGTCCCTGCTGCTGAAGTATTCTACTTGTGTTTAGTTGGATTGTTTCTTTACTAACAAACTCTGACTTCATTTGGTTAACAAGACACTTCTGATTCAACAAACAAACTGAAGACTAGAAAACAACAAGGATTCTTGGAGAAGTCTTCATCATTCCTGTTCTTGTGTATCACAAGGTACAATACCAGGAGGCAAAGAGTTGATTTCTGTTGAAGTGATCTCTTTAGGCTCTGCCTTTCCAGGGATAGGAGGAAGTGGTTTTCGATGTCTTTCAGGTAATTTGGGAGGAACCTTTGGGGTCTTTGGAGGTAACTGTGGGAGTGGCTTCACAGGTTTGGCAGGGAGAGAGGGTTTAGGAGGCTTCACTGGAGGTTGATGTTCTTTGGTATGGGGTGCCTTCCCAGGATATGGAGGAAGAGGATCCAATAACGAATGATTCTTTGTAGGAGGTTCCAGTGGTTTGGCTGGATACCGAGGTTTCTCAGGCAGAGTAGGTTTCTTTGGAGGAATAGGGGCTGCTCTAGTGGGTTGATCAACAGTCAATGAAGGTTTCGGAGCAGAAGGAAGAGGAGGAGCTCTCTTTGTAGGTTGTAACTCTGGTGAAGAATGAGGAGATGGAGATGGTGAAGAGAGAAGAGATAAAGATGATGGTGGGAGAGGAACAGATGGTTCCATTGGCTGAGGAGGTTCTACCACTGGAATTGGATCTGGAAAGATGGATTCCTCGTCAGTAAATACAGGAGGAACAGGTGGAGCAGGCATACTCGATAGCGAAGGAGCTGGAGGAGCTGGCTTCATAGGAGGCTTCTCCCCATCAAGGTCTTCTATAGATGTGAACTCCGAAGAAACTGCAGCCTGAGTAAACTCAGGAATGCTAGGCAATACTGGTGGATCTGGCGCTGCCACTATGGGAGGTGAATCACTACAATCACTGCAACTCCCAGCTTCATCACCAACGAGAGTAACCAACAGATGAAGCTGACCAACAACCATGTTGGTTGAATCTGTAATTGTACACCAACTATCCACTTCTGATTCAGAAAAATCATCACTGAGAAGAATTGTTGAACCCAACAACATGTCTTGAGTTTCAACAACAGAAAAACTAATAATCAAGTAAATACAGAGCACTATACACTTCAACAGTAATATCAGATAATGAACCTTCAAATAGCAGTTCCTGGTTCCATTCTATCTGTAACCAGTAGTAGGTAATCATATACGAGGATTCGTTATACTTTCAGTACTATCAACAGACTTCATAGAGGTATCACCCATTTGGAAGACACAATGAAGATGAGATGGACTCTTGTCATCTGTAGCTGCAAAATTCCTTCCTTCGAGTAGTTTTATCCTAATACGGATGTGACTTGGTTCTACACAAGAATAATACTTGATCGTTATTACGTACGTAATTCCATTGTTAGTATAAGATACTAGCTGCAAGATCAGTGACACAATTGGATATCAATGGATTGAAACTCTTAGGAATAATAGGTTGAATTGCGCCATGCCGAAAAAGTGTAAACAAACAGAACTGTTTAAAGTTGGGAAACTATGAAATCTTCTTTACAAAGTCTTTAGAATCATAAATCTGTTTGAGTTGGGAGAGGTTCCTATTCAAGAACGGGATCAGCTCCTTCTCATCATACATATAGGGAACAGAAAGATGAAAGTGTTGATCTTCTCCTTTTCGAGTCAATCCTTCATAATCGCCGTCATGAAGATGGATAATAATGTATTTCCAAAGCGGTGATTCGAGATGATACTCTGTTGCAGAGAATAGTAATGAATTCTATATAACAACAGAATCACACATCTCTACCAATAATCGTTTCATTCCATATTCTTCCTGGTTTGGTTGCAAGCCATCTGCAACAATCTATCTGTGAATTCTTAAGCCAATATTCACTTGACTGTGATTTACCATATAATCCAAACGCTCTTTGTATTGTGATATAATGTATCTGTTTCTTTCATCCTCGTTACTTGTCATGCTTCCGAGAGGATACTGGTCCATCCTAGTCATCAGAACACTATGATACATAAACTCCTTCACAACCATCTTCTGAACCTGATCTAACATTCTTCGATTTCCCTAAATAAGATTCATTCCCAATATACCTACAGCAAGAAGTGATTCAATGCGACCATCCCACACAGCAGCTACTGGAGCCTTTTCCATCCGCTTCATCTCCTCATCACTAATAATCTAGGTGAAGAACTATCACAAGAAATACTCCGCTTCTGTTCAAAAGTACCATCAGCTTACTGCTCACAAACTCAGTCCAACGCTTCCTTAAAATAGGTCCTACCATCGTATTTCTATATGTAGCAAACAAAATCAGATGTAACTTGGTGAGACTCGGAGGGATGTAGATATCGAAACGTACAACTCTAGCCTTTTTGACATCGTCTGGATATTCTTTCGATTTAGCAACAAACTTCATCTTGTATACGTTCGTTTCTAGTTCCAGTTAAGAAATACACAAACAACATATAATTGGATATATGGAGTTACTAGAGTACCAGAAACGTTATCACAGAATGGTTTTACATCCTCAAGAAAACGGTTTAACACCTATAGAAGAAGATCAACAGACATCTCACTTGCAACGAATTCTTATTAGCCTCTTTCACACTCTCAGGAAATGCTGACATTACATCAGGGTGAACAAGTAAATACAACTGACGAAGGTTCCGCTGAAGTTCATTTCCTAGAAATACATTTGCGAATGACCGAGTAATCACAAAAGGGATATTCCGAGCAACAAAGCGGATAGGAGAAATCATCATTGCTCATTTCTCTTTTCAGAGATATGTTGTATGAGGAGTTGGTCTCCCTTATAAGCAACTTTAGTGATTTGTAGAGATTAGAATTGTTATTGTGAGCCACAGACTCTCAATTGAGATTGTTTATGGAATCGATACGAATTATCTTCTAGTGGATAACCACCTTGGGATAAGTAATAAAATCGTCAAGGAACTGTAAACGAATGGAGTGAGTTTCACATCTAGACTATCAGAACTGTGTACAAATATGAAAACATCAGCTGGAACTGTTGCTTATATGATATGTTCTAAGTTATAGACATATTTGATGCAGTCGTTTCTATACTGTATTCTCAATCCTCGAAACTATACCGTATATAATCGAAGAAAAGATCTAGTTTGTGACAGTCCATCACTACTTGTAAACGAACTACATTATATCTGTGTCTTGCAAGGTTGATATTATTGTCGGTGTCCATTTCAGATCAATATCCAAAGGTTCCTGAACTCTGGGATCATCGGAGATATGTACTAAAACGCATTGCATCATTAACTGGGAGTAAATGTCAAAATTCCAATTGAAATGAAGAAATTGACACTTTGAAAAATGAGATAATTCACTGCTATCGAATGTGTGATAAGTATCCAAGGAATTACTATGCTTGGACAACATTGCAGACTCTCCTCCCATCATATACTGTTGATGATGTAAGTCTTTCTGTGAAATATCAAATAGATCTTGTTTGAACTCAAGTACAATCAAGAGTTCTTTTCGCTTCATATCAAAGATTATTCTGCTCTATATCGCTGGCAAGTACTTCTTACTCTATTATCTAATGTAGACACTTATCATGGAACTGCATAATCGCCACTATAACCTGTCTCTACTTCAGAAGCTAGTTTCAGATGAAAAGAAAGCAATTGATTATGTTCAACAAGTGTTGTTACTAATCACCCTTGTTATTATAGATATGGTTCGAATTTGTCTATTCAGATTCATCGAGAGTGTCTTAATGTAATTGAAGAGTCACTAAATGTCATTTAGCCGGATTGTTACCAATGTTTGTTTACAATTCCTTTTTCTATTCTGGGAATTCAAAGCATAGTCTATTCTTATGATAGAATAATTCATAAACCAAACTAATAAAGGATGGACCCAAATTCCATTTCTAGTATTAATTTCCATATAAGCGAGATGACTAGGGGAATATTGCTTCTTTCTCTGGAATCATCATTACTCTCCACTTTGAAGAAATAATGAGTTCTGAGAAGAAGGAAATGGTTCCTGTCACTCGTGACTACACTATCAATCTTCATAAGGCTTGCCATAAGGTGTATGTGATAGTGTTGTCTGTTGAGCTGTTGATTGTTTTTATTCGTCTTTGCAGTTCAAGTGAATACTAATTTTTTATAGTGCTTTCAAGAGAAAGGCTCCTCGTGCCATGGATGTGATTCGCAAGTTCGCTCAGAAGGCTATGAATACTGAGAAGGTTGTGATCGATACTACTGTCAACCACTATGTCTGGAACAAGGGTATTCGCAACATTCCTCGTCGTATTCGTGTGCGTCTCGCTCGCAAGGTTGATGGAGAGGGAGAGGACGAGAAGACCGTAGGCAATGTAATGAGAGAGTAAATGTGTAGTTCTACACTCTTGTACAGGTTGTTGATGTTCCTCACTTCCATGGACTTCAGACCAAGACCGTTGAGGAATAAAGCGGAGAAGTAGTATATTGGAGAGAATTCTAGTGTGTTTCTGATACAACAAACATTCTATAAACCCATTTTCATTAAGTACTCGTTGCTGCGCATATTGTGACGGTTCCAGCTGCGATGCAGTTCCTCTTCTTCTGTGGCCTGACGCACTTTACCATTATGGTCACTTATTACCATAGTTTTCTTTGCTCCCTTGCTAATATCCACGATCGCCAGTTTGTAAGTGTGCTTTGGCAATCCAGACGCTAATCCATCTACCAATTACTTCTCTATTCCTTCCTTACTCTTTCCCAGCGTCAATCCCGTTCGATTCAGCGTTGGAGACTGTTCATGACGTCTTTTATGAACCAACCGATCAATCTCACGCATCACCTTCGCCTCTTCTTCTTCCTCTTCTAAGAACACAAAACGAGGAACAGATGGAGGAACCTTTCCTTCACGTCTTGTATCCTTGCTTCTGTACTTCGCAGGAGGCATATCACGATAATCATACGCAAACACATTCTCCTTCTCTTCATACATCTTCACCACTTCATCTGAATACGTTCCATCCTTCTTATGGGCTTCACGAGCCTGCATCAAACGCAGAATAGCATACACACGACTCTCAATGAAACCAAATGTTTTAGAAATCTCTTTCGGATGCATTCCTTGCTGATACAAACGAAGAATCAATTTACGATCCCTCTCATGGACATACACCTGATCTGCATGCTCTAACGCATCTACCAGATGACCTGAGCTGATAACGCGATTGTTCCTTGTTGGAACCTCCTTATTCGCTTCTTCCTTTGCAGCATTGTAACGGTCTTGAAGACGTTGATATGCTTCTAACAGAGACATTCCCTCATAAGGACTGTACTTCTCCTCCTCTTCTGATGAATCAGCTTCTGTTGGCTTAGCTGTTACTTCCTTCTTCTCCTCCGTAGCAGGAGTTTCAGCCTCTTTCGTTTCCGCTTCAGCAGGAGTCTCGCCTTCTTTCTTATCAGTTTCACTTGCAGGAGCCTCATTCTCTGTCTTCTCAGTCGTCTCTCCTTCCTTCTTCTCAGTTGTCTCTCCTTCCTTCTTCTCAGCTTCAGCAGGAGCACCTGCTTCATTTTCCTTTCCTCCTTCAGCAGCCCCAGTATCCTTCTTTGCAGCAATCATGTCCTCAGTTTCCTTCAGCACCTTCTTGGCTTCCTTCAGAAGCTTCATTGCTTCTCGCTGTTCTGGTGGAATCAACAGATCCGTAGACTCCTGATGAGGCTTGAAGGTATCCATCAGATAATCCTCAACACCTTCATCCGTGTCCAAACCCAGATCCTTCAATATCTCTTCAGGATGATCCAAGGTGTATCCAGTCATTACCTCTGTCACAAGATTTCCCATATCATTCGCACGACGCATACCACGAAGATACCGCTTATGGAAAGCCTTTTCTGACAGATCCTCAGGGAGACCCATATTCTTTCGCATTCCTTCAATATCCTTCTGTTCCAATTTCATATCTCGTACCTTCTTCTCATCCTCCTCAGAGATTTCGGTTGTTCTCATTACATTTTCTACTCCTTTCATAAACATATCCTTGTCTTGTAGGTAATCAGGACGAGGTCTTTGATACTTACTCCATGCAAACATAACATCACCTTGTTCATTTAAAGCTACTTCATAGTCTTGAAGAGGTTTATTGGGATCACGTTGAAGTTGATCCATCTCTGGATTCACATTGAACTGAGAACCCTGAACTTCAGTGGTGGTTGCTTCAGATCCTTCTGCAAGCGAAGGATTGAAATCTGCTGGTTTTTCAAAGAGACTACTTGGAGAAGACGCATTCTCCTTCTCCTGATTCTTTTCTTCCTTCACTTTCTTCTCAGCTTCGATCATTTCAGGGGTAAGAACTTGGAGATAAGGGCTATAGAACGACACAGCATCATCTGGACTCAAAGAACTATACTTCTCGTAGGCCACCAACTTCTGTCCTAATTCAGCCTTCTCTTCACCAGTCAAATACTTCGGCAAGAACTTGGCTCCTATAATCGGATTCTCCTTCTCTTCCTCAGTAGGAAGACGATTCGTATCACTATGTCCATGGCGCTTCTCATAGAGCGAACGAGCTCCATCAGAACGATCCATTGGCTTTCCACTCTGTTGCAACAGATATGATAAATCAAAATCTTCATAGTTCACAGCTCGGATTCGCTCCAGCTCTTGTCGGCGAGCCTGATACAGCTTCTCTACTGGAATCGAATAGACATCCATTGCATCGAGTTCAGGATCGTTCTCGGTAGGCTGGATAACCACTGGTTTATGAATCAAACGACGATTCACATATCGACCTCGGATCTGAACTCCAGGCTTCTTATCATCATCCTTGAACAAATACGAATCACCCAGAGGTTCATCTTCTTTCACTCCGATCGCCTTGCGGATTGCATCAATTGCTTCTTTCTCTTCTGCACGAATCCGCTGAGCTTCCATTGCTGCATCCTTCTCAAGAGGATACTCTAAAGTTCCATCATCTCGCTGTTCATGCAAGTCACGGAGACGAGCATCAATAGCCTCAATACGATGAGTATCTACCCATGGCTGACTGTTCCTAACATCTCGATAATCATAACCCAGTTCCAGTCGACGACGTTGACGACGTGATGCATGAGCGAACATATTACGGATGTGATTGTGATAGTCCAACTCCATCTGCTTATCAGTGCCAGGTTTTAGAGGGGTTCCTTCTAACAGTTCGCCATCACGTTGAACAGACTCGAACGAACCCCGATCATCTTCCTCACGAGAACGAGAACGACCTTGATTCGTACTTTCGGGGAGTTTTGGACCATTTCCAATCACTGGAGGAGTGAGATGATTCACACCAAACATCTGCTCATCTGGAAACATGAATCCAAGATTGTTGAGCTCCTGTTCTCTCTTGCTTGGAATATGTTGGATCTCGACGATCTCATGCCCATAAATGTCTGTAGTAGTAACCTTGCGAGTCTCCGAATACACATCAGGGAATTCTTGTCGTTCTTCTTCAAACACTGGAATGTCTTGGTCCAACTGGTCTTTGGTAAGATGACTGAGATAGTAGTGGGGATCCTTATCTTCTTCTGTAAGTGGATGGTTATCGACAAGACGAGTAGTTACTCGTCTAATGTTCCCAGAATCCTTGCTTCCATCGTCGTGATTATTAGCAGCAACAGCAGCAGCAACAGTGTTATTCTTGGAAGATGGGTTTGGAGCCTTTGAATTTCTGTTTCCTCGTCTTCCACCTCTTTTATCATTTGAAGGCGTCGTCTGTGC
>ERZ824480.2693-NODE-2693-length-13018-cov-3.812003_pt1 | contig 13018 bp, 9 predicted proteins | sample MGYA00519861_ERZ824480 | MGnify/ENA primary metagenome ERZ824480 (study PRJEB31778, sample SAMEA3449152) | human gut metagenome | biome: human gut; feature: human-associated habitat; material: faeces | place: United Kingdom | collected 2010/2012 ... | reverse complement strand
TGCTGTCGTTTTCATCGTAATAACTGGATTTGTTGCCATAATAATTCTCCATTCCTTTCTACTTGCAAGCGCATCGCCGCAAATACTATATTTTCACTGCGAAGTTTATCGCATTCATCCATTTCATTAGATCCTACTACTGAATCTCGATTCCGTCAAACTGAATCAGCTCCATCACGTCCGGATACATAGCGTCCGTCTGCGCATCCACCGTGCGGGTCAAGATCACAACCTCTTTTTGGATCAAAGAACCAATGATCCGTTTTAACTGCTCCAGAGCATCTCCATCTTTCTGCGTAAAATATTCCTCATTCAACGGATCTGTGAACTGAAGTACCAGTCGATCATCATCCGGCACCGGTCTGCACTGGTCAAGCATATTGCGCATGACCGGATCACACATAGCACTGACGTCTCTCCATCTGCCAAGCACCGCTTTAACATCTTCTCCAATTGCCTTTGGCATGATCTTTGGTGTCGAAGCAGTCTTCTCATCCGCCGCCTGTACCGTTTCCGGGACACTTTGCGTCTGCTGCGGTGCTGCAACAATACCTTTTTCCAGCTGTGCCTCAATATTTGCAATACGATCTTTTAACGTCGTAATATCCTGCTCGGTATCCATCTGCGGCTTACACAATTTGATCATCGCAACCTCTGTCAGAACACGTTTTTGCGATGCGAAACGCAAATTGCCAGACAGATCCGATAATATACGTATATAACGGATCAATGTTTCCGTATCCGCAAGCGTCGCCTCTTCTTTCATCTGCGCTAAACGCTCTGTCGAAACATCCAGCATGTCCTCTCCTTGATCGGATGCAGAAAGCATCATCAACCCGCGAAGATACCACACATATTCGTTGACAAACTGTGTAAGATCGCGCCCATCGATCAAAATTTCACTAACGATCTCCACGCATCCAACGGCGTCCCCTGCTATCATCTGCCGAAACAAACGGCTGTACACCTCTGTATCTACCGCTCCAAGCACTTCCAGTGCTTTATCGTAAGTCAACGTCTCACCTAAGTTAAAGGCGATGCATTGATCCAATAAGCTAAGCGCATCACGCATAGAACCATCCGCAGCTTTAGCAATATAACGCAGTGCCTTATCTTCTGCCGGGATCTGTTCACGTTGCATAAGATCTTGCAATCTTGCTGCTATCGTATCGATCGAAATTCGCTTAAACTTGTATTGCTGACAGCGCGATGTGATCGTAATCGGTATTTTGTGTGCCTCTGTCGTTGCCAAAATAAACACAACATATTCCGGAGGCTCCTCTAATGTTTTTAGCAGCGCATTAAATGCTCCCGCTGACAACATATGCACCTCGTCGATGATATAGACCTTAAATCTGCCTTCTGACGGAGAATATTGCACTTCATCGATAATGTCTCGAATATTGCCCACACCGTTATTGGAGGCAGCATCAATCTCGATGACATTCATGGAAGTCTGCGCCGTTATTTTACGACACATCTCGCACTCTCCGCAAGGACTGCCATCTATCGGATGCTCACAATTGACTGCCTTTGCCAAAATCTTTGCCACTGTTGTCTTACCGGTACCTCTGGTGCCACAAAACAGATAAGCATGCCCGATGCGATCCGCCCGAACCTGATTTCTGAGGGCTGTCACAATATGATCCTGCCCCTTTACCTCGTCAAACTCCCCCGGACGAAACTTTCGATATAACGCTGTATACGACATTTCCTCAACCATGCCTTTCTATCTGTAATCAATACTCCTTATGTTAAGGACAACGCATTAGCGCAGGCCTTTGCGTCACAATCTCTGTCCATTTTTTACAGGCTGTCTCCAAAACAGATACCCATGTCTTTAATTTCTTGGATCAGCGGATCCTTTGGATCTACCATTTTAAGCTTACCGGCTACTTCCTCCAGCGGAACAGGAACTGTTTTACCATCGCGCATACCGACCATATATCCATACTTCTCATCAAGGATCAATCTGGCTGCCGCAGCGCCCAGTCTCGTTGACAACACGCGGTCATAAGGGCACGGTTCACCACCGCGCTGCATATGTCCCGGTACCGTAATACGTACTTCCTGTCCGGTTCTCTCCTCGATCTCATGTCCGATCTGATAAGATACCGAAGGATACGTAGAATTCTTCCGTTTCGCCTTAAACTCTTTCTTGGACAATTCGGCCTCTTCTTTTGAAATACATCCTTCCGCTACCGCCAAGATTGAAAATCGCTTGCCCTCTTTGGTTCTCTTCTCTAAGGCCTTTACGATGGAATCTATATCATATGGGATCTCAGGAAGCAAAATAATATCAGCGCCACCTGCAATACCTGCATGCAATGTAAGCCATCCAACTTTGTGGCCCATAACTTCGACGATAAACACTCTTCCATGAGATGCTGCTGTCGTATGAATACAATCGATCGCATTTGTCGCAATATTCACTGCGCTTTGGAATCCAAAAGTGATATCCGTTCCCCAGATATCATTGTCAATCGTCTTTGGCAGAGTAACTACATTGCACCCCTCTTCATGCAAAAGGTTTGCTGTTTTGTGTGTGCCATTACCACCCAAGATAACAAGACAATCCAGTTTCCACTTCTTATAATTGGACTTCATCGCCTCCACTTTGTCCAGGCCATTTTCATCCGGAGTGCGCATTTTCTTAAATGGCTGACGCGATGTGCCAATGATCGTGCCACCCTCCGTCAAAATACCGGAGAAATCTTTTGGTTCCATCTTGCGATAGTTGCCATAGATCAGACCCTTGTAGCCTTCCAAAATACCATAGATCTCTACATCCGGGCAGTTTTCATATAATGTCTTGGCAACACCCCGCATTGTTGCATTCAAGCTCTGGCAATCTCCACCACTTGTCAAAAATCCAATTCTTTTCATGGTTTTGCTCCTTTCCTGTTTCATGTACGCCCGTAATCTTCAAACGAGGAATTTCGAGCGTACATTTTATTTTAATTTCCAAATATCTTCATTGTACTGCGCAATCGTGCGGTCAGAAGAGAAAAATCCCGCTTTTGAAATATTCACGATCATTTTCTGTGCCCAAGCATCACGATCCTCGTAATCCTTAAGCGCCTGCTCTTTGACCTTAATATAATCTTTGAGATCAAGCAATGTCATAAACCAATCTTTGGTCACGATCTCCATATACAAACGGATCAAACTCTTCTTATTACCAATCGCAAACATCTCCTTGCTAATAATAAAGTCAACAAGTTTTGCAATTTCAGGATCTGCGTCATAGATCTTTTCTGCACTGTAAGCTGCCTTGTCATACAACGCAATGACATCTTCACTGGATTCACCAAAAATATAAATATTGTCATCGCCAACAAACTGATGGATCTCTACATTGGCGCCATCTTCCGTACCAAGCGTGATCGCACCATTCAGCATGAATTTCATGTTACCGGTTCCCGATGCTTCCTTAGATGCGAGTGAGATCTGCTCTGAAATATCTGCTGCCGGAATAACCTTCTCCGCATAAGTGACGTTATAATTCTCTAACATGACAACTTTCAGATACGGACTCACTTCCGGATCCTTACTGATCAACTCTGACAGGCAGAGGATCAAGTGAATAATATCCTTTGCGATCGTATAGGCAGGGGCCGCTTTGGCACCGAAGATCATAGTGATCGGCGTCTTTGGCTTATTCCCCGCCTTAATGTCCATATATTTGTAAATAATATACAATGCATTCATCTGCTGTCTCTTATATTCATGCAGACGTTTGACCTGAACATCAAAGATGGAATGATCGTCGATCGTGATTCCCTCTTTATCCTGCAAATATTGCTTAAATTCTGTCTTCTTGGTCTGTTTCACATTCAAAAGAGCCTTGACAAATGCCGGATCATCTGCAAATTTCTGCAGTTTTTCCAATTCAGAAGCATCCTTTTTATAACCCTCACCGATCATATCCGTGATCAAAGATGTCAGTTCATGGTTACAATGCAGCAGCCAGCGGCGGAATGTGATACCGTTTGTCTTGTTATTGAACTTATTTGGATAAATATCCTTAAACGGCTTCAACTCACTCTTCTCTAAGATTTCCGTATGCAGTGCTGCAACACCATTTACACTAAATCCATAGTGAATATCGATATGTGCCATGTGCACGCGCTGATCCTTGTCAATGATCGCAACGCGTTCATCCCCATATTTTTCTTTGGCCTTAACATCCAGCATCTTGATAACCGGGATCAACTGCGGCACTACTTTCTCCAAATACCAAATCGGCCAAGTTTCCAGTGCCTCTGCCAATATCGTGTGGTTTGTGTATGCACACATCTTAGATACAATGTCGATTGCTTCGTCAATATTAATATCACGAAGTAACAGCAGACGGATCAACTCCGGAATAACCATCGTTGGGTGCGTGTCGTTAATCTGGACGACTGCATAATCAGCCAGATCATGAATGTTACTGCCCTTAGCCACCGCCTCATCAATGATCAGCTGCGCTGCATTGCTGACCATAAAGTATTGCTGATAGATACGAAGCAGTTGTCCCTGATAGTCACTGTCATCCGGATACAAAAACAATGTAAGATTACGGCGGATATCCTCTTTATCGAAGTTAATTCCATCTCCTTCAACAATACTTTCATCTACCGTATCAAGATCAAATAATTTGAGTGTATTACACTGGTTATCATATCCTGTTACATCAATTTCATACATGACCGACTGCACTGTCTGCCCACCGAAAATAACCGGATAACTCACATTAGTACGTCGCAAGACACTCGGATCCGTAATCCACGGATTTGGCGTCTCTTTCTGCAAATTGTTTTCGAATTTCTGCTGAAAAAGTCCCAAATGATAATTCAAGCCGACACCGTCTCCCGGAAGACCAAGTGTTGCGATCGAATCCAAAAAACATGCCGCCAAACGGCCTAATCCACCATTACCAAGAGATGGCTCATTCTCTATTTCCTCAATCTGTGCCAAACTCTTACCATGCTCTTTCAACGCATTGGCTACCTGATCGTAAATTCCTAAATTGATCAAATTGTTTGAGAGCAGCTTACCGATCAAAAACTCCGCTGAAATGTAATAAAGTTTCTTCTTGCCCTGAATCTGACCCTTCTGCTTTGCGATATCTTTCGTTAACTGCAATAGTCCTGCATAAATTTCTGCATCACTTTCTCTGGCTGCGATGCTTTGGATCTCATTCTCGTACATAATGTCCTCCATCCGTATTAAATTAACCATTTTCGCAATGTCCCACCCATCGGCAAAACACTCCGATGATATTTTACCACATTTTTTTTGAAAAGAATAGAAAAAAAGAGCAAAACATTTTGCTCTTTTTTCATCAAATAATATACCAGCGTTAACGTGGGAACATCAAGAAAAACAGGACTTTACGCAATTTACCGGCACTGTTTCGAATAGCCTGTACGTATTCTCTCGTCTGTTTCCAGAACTTCTGCTGTTCCTCCGGCGATATATCATCGGGACTATAACCGCTGCGCCAGATCGTCTCGATATACCATTGCCGCTGCTCTTGCGAAACTGCTCCCTGTAAATTGGTTTCTAAAAGCTTCTGCAGCCCCTGTTCACCAGAACCTTTTGGTACGGCATTTCCGGCAAGCCACAATGCATCCATCAGATAAGAGATACTGCGTCCAACCGCAATTTTTCCCTTCTTCCTGCTCGCTGTCACGATCCTATGTTTTCGATTTTCCTGCCGCAGTCTAAAACACAACACGACAAAAATCACAAGCAAAACAAGCAAAATCAATACTATCTGCGGTACTGTCAAATGAACGGACCGCTTCTGTCCATTGTGATGATCCTTGGCGTTCTTTTCGCCCGACACATCCGCTTTCTGCTTTGGTGTTGGAACAGGTGTCGGTTCCAGCGTCTCAAGCGGCTCTTCATCCGGTTCCTGTGTGATAGCTGCCGCTGTCTCCGTTGGCTCCGGTGTGGCACTCTGCGCTTCTGCCGGTGCCGCCGTTGCTGTCGCCTCTGCCGATTGGTCATCTCCTCCATTCCCTGCCGTAGACGGCGTCATATCCCACGGCATCCATCCAAAGTGTTCGCCATATGTCTCCGTCCAGGCATGTGCATCAGAATCGATCACGGTCGCCGTGTACTTTCCGTCTTTCCCCTTATGAAAACTCTTCTTAGAAAGCCGATAACCGGATACATATCTCGCAGGCACACCCAGATCACGAAGTAATATCGTTGCCGCTGTCGCATAATGCTCGCAGTAACCTTTCTTTTGTCCAAACAAAAAGTATTCCGCATAGTCCTGCCCTGCCGGTACGCTGTCAAGCTTCAAGCTATAGGAAGTGTTTTCCGCCAAAAGCTCTGCAACACCATTTACCGCCCACAAAAGATCTCCTTCTTGGTCCGCTGAATAATAACCCTTAAAATATTTTTGGACAAGCTTTTTATATTTTTCTAACTCCGGTGCATTGTAGGATCCATAATGTCTCGAAGCATACTCCGTATATTTCCTTTCTATAGACTGTTCGATACTGCTGTACTCTAACGTATCATCCGAATCGTAATCGTCTTCGTACAAACTCGGATCATCAATTGAGGAAATATATGATTTCTGCTCCGTTTGTGACATTAGATAATAATCTGTCGTATAGGATTTCTTAGCCCGCTTGATCTCTCCATCTCCGATCAGTTTCACGACCGTGTCCGACGAGTTGCTGTCCCCCGTCTTCAAATTTGCAAAATACGGCAAAAACGCTTTGCCGCCAATGGGTGACATTCCATGATATTCCACTGTGATCTCGCCATTCTGTATCGCACTTTGCAGACTTTTTGAATAGGAAGCCTCCACTGCCAGAACTCCATAGTTCTGCCCCCAAAGGTATGTTTGCACATCTTCAAACTGTTCCTTAAACTCTTTGTCGTCTCCCGCAGACCATACACCATTATGATACGTCTCACCGGTAAAACCGCGAAAATACAGATCACTATCCGGTTCAAAATCCAAGGTGACCGTCATAATCTTTTTGCCGGTGTAATGCGGTGCAGTATTGCTCATGATGCCCTCGCCGCCAATGCCACCTTTGCTACGCACAAACTGTGCCGCCTGCTGGATCTTTTCGATCAACTGCTTCTCCAACTTCATCTCTTTACGCTGAAAAACAGCCGAATGCTTCAAAACCGGTTTCTCAATCTTATGTGTTACGACACCACCGACACACATACTTACCGCCAGCAAAATACAGGCAGCAACTAACGCAGGCACGATGTTGTGCGGCATCATTTTGCGCCAATGTATTCGAACCATTTTGGTACGCGTTTTCGTACGCTTGCTCTGTTTCCGTATATACTCATATTGTCTACGCAGCATATTCCAGACACGATCCCGCAAATTTTCTTGAATACTGATAATATATCCTGACTTTCTGCGAAACATTTTACACAACAACAAAATTACCATGCCGGCAATTAACTGTATGATCGTATTTTTGCCCGGTGCCCTGCCACAGCACAAGCAGCCGGAGATTGCCAGATAAACCGGCGTATACGCTAATATCTCCCAAGAAAGCTGCAGCATCATAAATGCCGCCAGATAACCGATCAAGATGCATCCAAAAATAAGTGCCATGTCTGCATGTCCATTCACTTTACGCAAGCTTTCTGCGATCAGCCCACTGCCTGTATAAGCAGAATATCTTTGATTGACCCTGTCTGCAAAATACATCGCACTGTTCATAAGCGCACGGTATTTTACCCAGACAAACAAAGCCAATACGCATAATATTGCAATATGACCGATCACCGCTGCTTTACGGCGATCTATCATAGAAACCACAGTAATTAACACGGCTGCGATTCCAAAAAACAGCACAGCTCTCTCTCTGTGAATCGACGCATCAAACGTTTGGCTCAACATGCAAACCGTTCCGTTCATGATCAAAAACAACCCTGTAACAGCAAGCAGTCTAAGCAGCAACTGCGAGAGAAAACTTCTTTTACTCATCTCGTTTCCTCCCCTCTTGCTCCAAGGCAAATTCTGCAATCTCTTCGCCATCCAATGTCTGACACACTTTATCCGACAAGATCCACTCTGCCGATTGTGATTGTCCATATCTATCCTGATAGGCAATTCGCATTTGATCAATATCTCTGCTGCCAACCAGCATATCTACACGCAGCAGCGCAATACAATCATTCAGATCACCTTCATCTTTTATTTTGCATCTTCCTACCGCATCCTCTAGGCAATACACCAAAATGTGTGCACAGCCTTTTTGCAGCAGCTTAATGGATAGTGAAAACAAAAATGTGATATAAGCAAGAAGCTGTTCTGTATCTTTTACCGGTGCCAAATAAATAACCGGCATAATATTCTGCTCAGAAATAAATTCGTACACCATAATCTCATCCCGCTTCGCCGATAGTTTCCAATGTATATTGTGCATACGATCTCCCGAACGGTATTCTCGAATCTCTGATACTTCCGGTGGATTCTTTTCCATTGATGTACTGTCGTCTCCCTCTTGCTCCAAATGCTGTGTATGATATTTAACTCCCGCCGATATTCCTATTTCATGATAAACCGGCAAGACTGCCAGCACTTCACTTTGATCCAGATTGCGACGCGACACACCGATACTCGTAAATCCAAAGTAATCATAATGTCTCACAGATACCAACCGAAAATAAACACCTCCCGGATATGAAGGCGTCCACTCTCCGCGAATTCGTATCGGCTGTGCCGATCTGCGCTGCAGACCTCCCGGAAGCATGCAGTCTATAATGATCTCCCCTGTCGTATCGTTCAGCACGTGATATGCCTCTACGACAATACGAATACGACCAGATGGCAAAAAGCAGCGATTCTGTGCCAAAACTGCTAATGTCATTTGCTCGCCGGAGGCAACTGTTTCTGTGATTTTGTCAAAAGAAAACCGAAGTTTGCGAAAAAAAAGTAAATGAAAACCTAACAAAAGCAGCAAAAAGCATACGATCCATACTGCACAATAGAGCATCCCCGTACTATGATAGATCAATGCCACATACACTACGACCCCTGCCGTAATGAGTCCCGTAATAAAATTTTTCATCCGTACCCCCCTGCATTTCTTAACGTCTTGCAGCAGTCGGCTTTTTCACGTTCTGCATTACTTCGATCAAAATAGATTCTGCTGATCTCTTTGCCGCCTTTGCTTTAGCGCTTCGCACGAGCCTATGTGCCGCAACATCCAAAAAGATTTCATCAATATCCCCCGGGATCACATAATCTCTGCCATGTAAAAATGCGATTGCTTTGGAAATACGCATCAGTGCAACGCTGCCACGTGGGCTGACTCCCAGCTCGATCAATGGATTGGTTCGTGTTGTCTGGCAAAGTTCACACAAATAACGATAAATATCGTCTGCCATATAAATCTGTTCCACTAATTTTTTGCAATACAACAACTGCTCTGCATTGATTACCGGCTGTAACGCTGCCTTGTCATCTTGAATCTGACGTCCTTTGACAATTGCAATTTCATTTTCTAACGATGGATATCCAAGACTTGTACAAATCATAAAACGATCCAACTGGCTCTCCGGTAAAAGCTGTGTTCCAACACTTCCCGCCGGATTTTCTGTAGCAATGACCACAAACGGTTCCGGTACTTTTCGTGTTACACCATCTACTGTCACATTTCCTTCTTCCATAACTTCCAATAATGCTGACTGTGTCTTCGGTGAAGTTCGATTGATCTCATCCCCCAAAAACAAATTGCACATCACTGCTCCGGTCTGATATTCAAATGTTCCCGTCTGTTTCTGATACATCGAAAAACCTAATAGATCGGATGGCATGACATCCGGCGTGAACTGCAGTCGATTATTCTGCAGTGCCATTGTCTCTGAAAATGCCATCGCAAGCGTTGTCTTACCGACACCCGGTATATCTTCCAATAAAATATGTCCTCCAGCCAAGATCGCTGCCATTACTTTACGAACACACTCTTCTTTACCAATTACAATTTGATTTACCTGTGCCAAAACCTCTGCTACTTTCTGCTGACACAAGATCATGTCATCTCTCATTTTTTTCTCCCCTCTTTCATTACGTTATATGCCTCAAACTTTGCACATCAAAAGAAACGGAGAGGCGTAGTCCTACGACTACGCTTCTCCTACATATTCTCACCTGACACAGGCGCAACCCTTTCTGCTCTTCTGAAAAGTTACTACAAAACTCTTCCTCACATCAAATGCAGCCACCCCTGTGTCCAATCTTTTATAATTTGTAAAGCGGGCCATAAGCTGCGCATGCTCTATAATCCTGACCCTCTTTATCCATACCAAATGCATTCCATGCAGCTGGTCGGAAAATATCTTCCTCCGGCACATTGTGCATACATACCGGAATACGAAGAATGGAAGCCAATGTGATCAGATCCGCACCAATGTGTCCATAACTGATCGCACCATGATTTGCTCCCCAATTGTTCATAACATCATAAGCTGTCTTAAATGCACCCTGACCCGTTGTGCGTGGTGTAAACCAGGTACAAGGCCATGTATAATCTGTTCTCTTCCACAACTTGTCAGATACTTCATCCGGAAGATTTACGGTATAACCCTCACAGATCTGTAATACCGGACCCAAGCCTTTGACAATATTGAGACGGATCATAGTAGCAGGCATCTCCGCTCTCGTTAAATAACGGGAGGAGAAACCGCCTCCACGGAAATATCCGGAATCAGCACAGCACCATTCTGTTGCGTCCAGACATGCCTTCTGATCTTCTTCTGTCATCTCCCAGAAAGGTTTCATGACACCATTGCCATTCTCATCTTTCACTTCACCACAAGCATCCAGACACGCTGCACCGGAATTGATCAAATGCAGGAAACCACCTGCCTCTTTCGCAATACCCTCTAACTCATAGCCGGTTGTTCTCTTTACAGCTTCCGGACTCCAATAAGTACGAACATCTGCGAAAATCTGTGCTCTTCCGGTAAGCAGTTTCATGAAAAGCATACCAATACCGTTGAGTGTATCGTTCTCTGTTGCTAAAATATACGGCTCACGCGCTCCATTCCAGTCAAAGGAGGAATTGAGCAGTGCCTCTGCATAATCACCATTCGGATAAAAGTCGGTCCACTGTCTCTGACCCTGAAAACCTGCTGCGATCGCATTATGTCCTACCATCTCTTCCTCTCTGCCTTTCGGAAGATTTGGATTACCGTTCATTAAATCTTTGATAATGCACATCATCTTAACAACAAATTCCCAATCGCGTTCCTTCTGCTCATCGCTTCGTTTCACGATCTCAGGATTCTTATCCCATCCCTCACGGCAATGAGACTTTGTCCAAGACATTGCTTTCTCAAACTCTGCTTCATCGTATATACCTTCTGTCATTCGACGAATGATCTCCACCTCATCAACAGACTCAACACGCATTCCTAAATATTCTTCCATAAAGGAGGAGTCTACGATAGATCCTGCAATACCCATACAGATCGATCCGATCTGCAGCCAAGATTTGCCTCGCATCGTTGCTGCCGCTACGGCTGCACGACCAAAACGAAGTAATTTTTCCTTAACGTCTTCCGGAATCTCTGTTGCATCCGCTTCCTGCACATCTTTGCCATAAATACCAAATGCCGGCAAACCTTTCTGTGCATGTGCTGCCAATACTGCTGCCAAATATACTGCTCCCGGACGCTCTGTACCATTAAAGCCCCATACACCCTTAATCGTATCTTTGTCCATGTCCATAGTCTCGGATCCATAGCACCAGCATGGTGTCACGGTCAATGTAATATCCACACCTGCTTTACGGAACTTATCTGCACAAGCCGCTGCTTCTGCTACACGTCCGATTGTCGTATCCGCAATGATAACTTTGACCGGTTCTCCATTGGAATAACGAATATTCTGACGAAACAGCTCTGCCGCACTCTTAGCCATATTCATCGTCTGTTCTTCCAAAGATTCACGAACCTTAAGCGGTCCTCTTCGTCCATCGATCGTCGGACGAATTCCAATCACCGGATAATCCCCAATTAGTCTGCTTTTTGCCATTTGCTACTACCTACCTTCCTTGAATATATTCTCACACCCTGATACCTTTTTATTTTACTGCATTTTGGCAGAGAATACAATCATCAGAGACTACAAAATTTCACGGTTTTAACTTATCTATTTTATATAGTTGTTTTTCTTCATATAATGCTTTAGTTTCCAATAATCCGAGACTTTCGCATAATTATCTTCCTCAGGAAGCAACATAATCCTTGACTCTGATTTTTTTACACAACCGACTGTATGTATCGTTTCTTTCTCTCCTGAGATAGTGATTTCTGATGCCATTTTATCTGGAATAAATACTCCATCTTTTCCTATATCTTCCGCATATAGTGCCATCTCCGAATCTATCACATATACGCTCTCACCTTTCTGAAAACCACCAGCAATATTTTTTACCACTTTCAGCTCTACGAGATTACATGCTTGATACGTATTCTCCTGGCTATCTTTTTTGTATAATGTTTCTACTTTTTTAACAGTTGCGACGCACGCCTTCGTCTTCAAAAACGGTAATACACTTTTTGATTTCAATGGAACAAAATCAATCACTCCTGGTTTTTGTATAGCTGCCTTCTGCGCTGATACTGTTGCTTCTCGATAAAACGTTTCCTTTGTTTGTGTTACAGAATCCACTTGCACCATTATAGGTGCTACCCACAATGCCAACAGAGCTACCAAAGCTACCAAACATACTACACACACAGTTCCTGCAATTTTTTTCCTCATAAGAATCCTCCTCATTTTCATATGGTAGTGTCAAAAAACTACCTAGATTTATTGTTCTAATGCATTTGGCAATAATTCTGCCTAATGCAAAGCAGTAGCCTCTTTTACCACGTTTCTTCATTCACAGTTTTCTCTTTATCTCATTACAGCATCATTCCTCCCCTCTGTTAACTATAACGAACAAACCACAATAAACCTGACAAACTTTTTTAAAAAATTTTTAGTATACCTTTTTTTCACTGCTTGCCCCAACTTTTTCTG
>ERZ824480.2688-NODE-2688-length-13025-cov-4.511411_pt1 | contig 13025 bp, 10 predicted proteins | sample MGYA00519861_ERZ824480 | MGnify/ENA primary metagenome ERZ824480 (study PRJEB31778, sample SAMEA3449152) | human gut metagenome | biome: human gut; feature: human-associated habitat; material: faeces | place: United Kingdom | collected 2010/2012 ... | reverse complement strand
ATGATACAGAAACCAAACTGTATACAAAGGCAGATGTGAATGCAGGAAAAGAAACCCGGGCAGCAGGTTCGGAGGATGAGGTAAGTGCCGCAATCACCAGAGGACTCGGCGGAAGGAAAAATATTTCGGATGTAGACTGCTGTGCGACAAGACTGCGCTGCACAGTAATTGAAGTGGACAGAGTTGATGATGCACTGTTAAAGGCAACCGGAGCTACCGGAGTCGTGCACAAAGGAAACGGTGTGCAGGTCATCTACGGACCGAATGTCACCGTGATCAAATCCAATCTGGAAGATTATCTGGAGACGGCGGAGGATACATTTGCGGAGCATGAGCGCATTGTAATTTCCAGTCCGATCACCGGAAATGCGGCAGATCTTGCGACAGCACCGGACGATGCATTTGCACAGAAGATGATGGGGGACGGCGCAGTCGTCACACCGGAGGATGCCTATGTGTGTGCACCGGAAGACGGCGAGGTTGCATTTGTGTTTGACACAAAGCATGCAATCGGGTTTGTGACAGACAGCGGTGTGAGCCTTTTGATCCATGTGGGAATCGATACCGTAAAATTAAACGGAGAAGGTTTTGAAGCGCTGGTGGAAACCGGGCAGATGGTGAAAAAGGGCGATCCGATGTTAAAACTTGATCTGGAGTATCTGAATGCCAACGCACCGTCCATGGTTTCCCCGATTCTGTGTACGGAACTTGAGGAAAATCAGAGCATCCGGCTCATTGCAGACGGCGCGGTAAAAGCAGGCGATCCGCTGTTTGAGATTGAGATAAAATAACAGTTCGGATTAATCGAGAAGATCGGTGACTGCGTGCGCCCAAGCAATATTACAAGCGCGATCTATATGGGATATCATGCAGGATTAGACGCATAAAAGGTTTGATTTTAAGAAGTCATTTTCGTAAAAGAAGGTGGCTTCTTTTTTCGTGCGAACAAATGGCAGAATGACGGAGAAATAAAGGAAAAAATTATAAAAAATGAACAAATGACGAAAAAATAATAAAATTTTTAATGTGAATCAAAAAATATTCTATAGTTTATGAGATAAAAATCCCGTATACTAGCATTACAAACAAAACAAGAAGGGGGAAATTCTTATGAAAAAGAAAATTGTTGCAATTATGATGATGGCGGTACTTGCACTTTCAACCGCAGCATGCGGAGCCGATGGGGGAAACAACGGCGGTGGCACACAGGCAGGCAATACAGGGGGAGGCACTTCTACCTCAACTGTCGCAAACAAGGATAAACCTTTGGTATGGTTTAACCGTCAGCCGTCAAACAGTTCTACAGGAGAACTTGATATGACAGCACTCAATTTTAACAAAGATACTTATTATGTAGGGTTTGATGCAAATCAGGGTGCAGAACTTCAGGGTACCATGGTAAAAGATTACATCGAGAAAAATATTGACAAGATTGACCGTAACGGAGATGGCGTGATCGGCTATGTTTTAGCAATCGGTGATATCGGTCACAATGATTCCATTGCTCGTACAAGAGGTGTCAGAAAAGCACTTGGAACAGCAGTGGATAAAAACGGCGAGGCAGACAGTGCACCGGCAGGAACCAATACCGATGGAAAAGCATCACAGGTTCAGGACGGAAGCATTGAAGTAGGTGGAAAAACCTATGTGATCCGTGAACTTGCTTCCCAGGAAATGAAAAACTCAGCAGGTGCTACATGGGATGCAGCAACAGCTGGCAACGCGATTGGTACATGGTCATCTTCTTTCGGGGATTCCATTGATGTCGTTGTATCCAACAATGATGGAATGGGAATGTCAATGTTTAATGCATGGTCAAAGGATAATGGTGTACCGACATTCGGATATGATGCAAACAGCGATGCAGTTGCAGCAATTGCAGAAGGCTACGGTGGAACGATCAGCCAGCATGCAGACGTACAGGCATACCTGACACTGCGTGTTCTTAGAAATGCACTGGATGGTGTAGATGTTGACACGGGTATCGGAACTGCAGACGATGCAGGAAATGTATTAAGCAGTGACGTTTATGTATACAAAGAAGACGAGAGATCTTACTATTCCCTGAACGTGGCAGTAACCGCTGATAACTACAAAGATTTTACAGATTCTACCGTTGTATGGGAACCGGTATCCAAACAGTTAGATGCATCTGCCCATCCGACAAAGAAGGTATGGCTGAATATTTACAATGCTTCTGATAACTTCTTAAGTTCTACCTATCAGCCGCTGTTACAGAAGTATGATGACCTTTTAAATCTGGATGTTGAGTATATTGGCGGTGATGGACAGACAGAGTCTAATATCACAAACCGTCTGGGCAATCCGGGACAGTACGATGCTTTTGCCGTCAACATGGTGAAAACAGATAATGCAGCTTCTTACACAGCTCTTTTAAATCAGTAAAACAACTTAACTTCGGGGGGAGAAATGCGGTTCTCTCCCCGAAAACAAAAGGATAGGAGCGGATAGTATGGGAGATCAGAGCAAAGATATTATCTTATCGATACGTGGCATGAGTAAATCATTTGGCCGCAACAGAGTACTTGATCATATCAACCTTGATGTGAGAAAAGGAACAGTTATGGGACTTATGGGAGAAAATGGTGCCGGTAAGTCAACAATGATGAAATGTCTTTTTGGAACTTATCAGAAAGACGAAGGAACTATATACCTTGACGGAAAAGAAGTGAATTTTTCCGGTCCGAAGGATGCACTCGAAAATGGGATTGCAATGGTGCATCAGGAGTTAAACCAGTGCCTGGAGAGAAATGTTGTGGATAATCTCTTTCTTGGCAGATACCCGGTAAATTCCCTTGGGATGATCGATGAGGGAAGAATGAAAAATGAAGCCTCGGAATTATTCCGGAAACTGGGAATGACGGTGAATCTGGATCAGCCGATGAGAAATATGTCCGTTTCCCAGCGGCAGATGTGTGAAATTGCAAAGGCGATCTCATATAATTCGAAAGTAATCGTATTGGATGAGCCAACATCATCACTTACCGTACAGGAAGTTGATAAACTTTTTGATATGATGCGGATGCTTCGTGACCAGGGCATCTCTCTTATTTATATTTCCCATAAAATGGATGAAATATTTGAGATCTGTGATGATATTTCCGTACTCAGGGATGGAAATCTGGTCATGACAAAAAGTGCAAAAGAAACAAATATGAATGAACTGATTACTGCAATGGTAGGCCGTGTGCTGGAAAACCGTTTTCCACCGGTGGATAATCAGCCGAAAGATGTTATTTTATCAATCCAGCATTTGTCCACAAAATATGAGCCGTATTTACAGGATGTCACATTTGATGTCCGTGAAGGAGAGATTTTTGGTTTGTATGGTCTTGTGGGAGCCGGACGGACAGAATTGCTGGAAACCATATTCGGCATCCGTACAAGAGCCGCAGGCCGTGTTTATCTGAACCATAAGCTTATGAATTTCAGCTGTGCAAAAGAGGCAATGGATTATGGATTCGCGCTTATTACGGAAGAACGGAAGGCAAATGGATTATTCCTGAAAGGGAATCTTACATTTAATACAACCATTGCAAATCTTGATGCATATAAAAAAGGCGCGGCACTTTCAGAACCGAAAATGACAAAGGCTACCGCAAATGAAATTAAAGTCATGCATACCAAATGTCTGGGACCAAACGATATGATTTCAAGTCTTTCCGGAGGAAACCAGCAGAAGGTTATTTTTGGAAAGTGGCTCGAGCGTGAACCGAAGGTGTTTATGATGGATGAACCGACAAGAGGAATTGATGTCGGCGCAAAATATGAAATTTATGACCTGATCATACAGATGGCAAAACAGGGAAAGACCATTATCGTGGTTTCTTCTGAGATGCCGGAAATTCTTGGTATTACAAACCGGATCGGTGTCATGTCGAACGGACGGCTTGCGGGCATTGTCAATACAAAGGAAACGAATCAGGAAGAATTACTTCGCCTCAGCGCGAAATATTTATAGGCAGGGGGGACAGATATGGCAAATAGCAAGATTCTAACAGCTGAGCAGGAAAAAGCACTGCGTCAGCCGATTGAGGAATATGTCGGAAAAATACAAAAAGAGATAGATGAACTCAGAAAAGATGGTACGGCAAAAGTCATTATGTACCAGAGCAGGATCGAAAACGTAAAAAGAGATAAAACACTTTCCAAAGGGGAAAGAGATTCTGAGATTACATCCTGCCAGAAGGAGCTTGAACAGGCAAAAGCGGTAGAAGCACAGAACAAAGACCAGATCGCAAAACTGATCGGGAAAGCAGAAAATTATCTCAAAAATAATTTTGACAAATATTATAATGCAGTTAAGGCAAGTTGTATAGCGGAAAAGGAACAGGCACTGCAGGAGCATCAGCAGAGACTTGCAAAGATTGAAAAGGAACACAAAGAAACTCTGGCAAAGACTTCCGCCCAGGCCGAGGTCAAAGAAGAAAATTATGTATATAAGAACCGTGTTTCCAATGAAAAGATTGAACTGGAAAAAGAGTATCAGAGGATTAAAGACCGGAAGCATGATGCGTACAGTTACAAGTATCATCTGATTGATCTGCTCCGGTTGTCCAAATTTACATTTGCAGAAAACCAGGCACAGAAATGGGAAAATTATAAGTATACATTTAACCGGAGAACATTCCTTTTACAGAATGGACTCTACATCGCGATCATTCTTATTTTTGTTGCGTTATGTATCATAACTCCAATCAAAAAAGGAACGCCGCTTCTTACGTATAATAATATTTTAAATATTCTCCAGCAGGCATCGCCTAGAATGTTTTTAGCACTTGGAGTTGCAGGTCTGATCCTTCTTACAGGAACGGATCTTTCCGTTGGACGAATGGTTGGTATGGGAATGACAACCGCAACCATTATCATGCATCAGGGTGTAAATACAGGTGGTGTGTTCGGACACATCTTTGATTTTACGAAAGTACCGACACCGGCAAGAGTCATTCTTGCACTGGTAGCATGTATTGTATTATGTACGTTCTTTACAAGTATAGCCGGATTTTTTACAGCGAAATTCAAGATGCATCCGTTTATATCGACCATGGCAAACATGCTTGTCATTTTTGGTCTGGTAACTTATGCGACAAAAGGTGTTTCCTTCGGAGCGATCGAGCCGACCATTCCGAATATGGTAATTCCAAAAGTCAATGGATTCCCGACCATCATTCTCTGGGCAGTTGCAGCAATTGTCATTGTATGGTTTATCTGGAACAAAACAACCTTTGGTAAAAATCTTTATGCAGTCGGAGGAAATCCGGAGGCAGCAGCAGTTTCAGGTATCTCTGTATTTGCAGTAACACTTGGTGCATTTATTATGGCCGGTATCCTTTACGGATTCGGTTCCTGGCTTGAATGTACCCGAATGGTTGGATCTGGTTCCGCCGCTTATGGACAGGGCTGGGATATGGATGCCATTGCAGCCTGTGTTGTCGGTGGTGTATCATTTACCGGTGGTATTGGTAAGATTTCCGGTGTTGTTACCGGTGTATGTATCTTTACAGCATTAACATACTCCCTCACAATACTGGGTATTGATACAAACCTCCAGTTCGTATTCTCAGGTATTATCATCCTTGTTGCAGTAACACTGGATTGTCTGAAATACGTTCAGAAAAAATAAAACATATACTCTCCTCTATAATGAAAAAGCAGGGATGCCGGTGATGCATGAAACATGCAGGGCATCTCTGTTTTATGTTGGAAAGGTTTTACTTTATCTGGACAAATTGCTATAATAAATAAAATAACATGGGGGAAGAGGTATGTATACATTATTGCTGGTGGATGATGAAGAAGAAGTCATTGAAGCCATCGTTAAAAAAGTCAAATGGGAGGAACTCGGCTTTCAGGTTACCGGGCATGCAAACAACGGATTTAAAGCAATGGACATGCTTGAAGAAATGCAGCCGGATGTTGTTATGACGGACATCCGGATGCCGTATATGGACGGGCTGGAATTGTGTGCGCATATAAAAGCAAAGTATCCGGCAACAAAAATTCTGCTTTTTACCGGATTTGATGATTTTGAATATGCAAAAGAAGCCGTGCATCTTGAAATCGAGGAATATATTTTAAAGCCGCTCAATGCTGTTGAAATAACAGAAGTGTTTGAGCGTCTGAAAGAGAAACTGGACTATGAGATCAGTGAAAAAAGAAATACGGATCTTTTGAAAAAATATTATGCGGATTCCCTTCCGATGCTGCAGGCGAATTTGTATACAACGCTTATTGAAGGACGTATTCCGGAAGAGGAGATGCCGCATTATTTTAAGGATTACCAGATTGCTTTTACAGGCCCGTGGTATTGCTGCCTGATCATACACACATCGGCAAGTCAGGTTCCGGAGGGCATGGATATACGGCTGCTTTCGGTATCGGTAGACCGGCAGGCAGGGGAGAACCTCGGGGAAAAATGGAACGCGAAGCGTTTTCGCTATCTTGGAGATACCATTATGATTATGCAGTTAAAAAGTGAGGAAGAAATTTCAGAACTGACGGATGCCTGTGACCGTTTCTGTAAATATATCCATCATATTATGGGGGCAAAAGTAACTATAGGAATCGGTCAGGTATGTGGGCACATTGCAAAGATTGCAGCATCGTATCAAAGCGCCAGGGAAGCGGTTTCCTATCGTGTTTTATATGGAAGCAACCGGGCGATAAATTTAAAAGAGATTGTTCCACAGAGAAAAATCCAAAGGGATGTAGGAGAGAAAACACAACTGTCCAATGTGTTCAAAAAGATCTGCCTTGGAGAAAATGAAGATATTGCAAATGCCATAGAAGTTTACATGCAGCATAATTTCCTTGACTTGAAATCATTGGAAAAATATCATGTGGCAGTTATGGAACTTATTGGCGAACTGTATCATTTTATGGTCAACAATGAAATGGATACCACAAAAATACCGGGAGGTATCAGTTCTTTGTATAATGAACTGTGTAATTTAGAACCGCAGGTTTTGCAGAAATGGCTTTTAAAATTCTGCTGTATGCTGCATGATGACATGGCAGATGCCCGGTATCATTCCAAGAAATCCCTGATCGGGAGGGCAAAAGAATATGTGCACGACAATTATCAGCAGGAAGATTTAGGGCTTGACGATATCTGTAAAGAACTGGGCGTGTCAAATTCTTATTTTTCAAGCATGTTCAAAAAAGAAACAGGGAATTCTTTTGTCGGATACCTGACGGAATACCGTATGGATAAGGCGGCACGCATGCTTGTGGAAACCGCGGAAAAAAGTTATATGATTGCAAAGAGTGTGGGATATTCCGATCCAAATTACTTCAGTTATGTGTTTAAAAGACAGTTTGGGGTATCCCCTTCAAAATACAGGATAGCATATGAAAAAAATGAAAAATAAACCGGGAGATATCCAGTCAACCATCATGGTTGCATTTTCTGTAATATCAACCTTAATTATGGTCTGTATGGGCATGATGGTATATTGGAGATTTTCGGGTATCACACAGCAGAATATTGTGGATAATAACCGAAAGATTATGGATCAGACGGTGGATTCCATAGAAAATTATCTTGTGAATATGAGGCTGGTATCGGATGCCGCATATTATAATGTTATAAAGGAAAACGATATCCGGGAACAGAACGATTCCATCCACAAAGGGTTAAATCTTTTATATGAGGCAAATAAAGAGAACTTAAGGAGCATTGCTATATATAATGGATACGGAAGCCTTATGGCAGCAGAGCCGGTTGTTGCCCAGAAAGAAGAACCGGATGTTACCAGACAGGGATGGTTTATGCAGGCAAAAACACGTATGGAGAATATCCATTTTTCCACACCCCATGTCCAGAATTTATTTGATGACGGTACCTGTCGGTATTACTGGGTGATTTCTTCCAGCCGTGTCGTGGAACTTACGAATGGGACAGATACACAGTTGGGGGTGCTGCTTGTGGATATGGACTATTCCGGGATTTCACGTATGATGGAACGGATCAATACGTCAGGAAAAGGACAGTATTTTTATCTGTGTGATGGTGAGGGAAATATTATTTATCATCCGCATCAGGCAAGAATTGACAATGGCATGGATACAGAAAGCAGCGTAAAGGCAGCTTCGTCCAAAGAAAAAATTTACGATGAATATTTGAAAAAAAATCACAGAAAAGTTATGGTGGGTGCAATCAGTTATACAGGATGGCGCCTGGTCTGTGTTATGCCGTATGAAATATTCACAAATAAGATGGCCGATGTAAAGCAGTTTGTCCTGCTTATTTTCCTGCTTATGGCAATGATGCTTGTATTTGTAAACCGCATCATTTCCGTGCGGATATCGCGGCCGATTATGAAACTGGATCGCTCGGTGCGTGAATATCAGGAAGGAAAAGAAGAAAAGATTGCAATCGGAGGCTCAACAGAGATCCGGCATCTGGGACAATCCATTCAGGAATCCTACCGGCAGAATTCCGAACTGATGAAAAAAGTCATATGGGAACAGAATGAAAGAAGAAAAAGCGAATTTGATGTGTTGCAAAGCCAGATTAACCCGCATTTTTTATACAATACATTAGACTCCATCACCTGGATGATAGAAAGCGGTAAAAATGAGGAAGCTGCCTTTATGATCACACAGCTGGCAAAGCTTTTTCGGATCAGCCTTTCAAAAGGCCATACGGTTATCCGCATAAGGGATGAACTGCAGCATGCGCAAAGTTATGTTAATATACAAAAAGTGCGGTATAAAAACAAGTTTGAAGTTGTATTTGATATCTGTCCGGATATTCTGGATGATTGTATCGTGAAACTTGTGCTGCAGCCGATCCTTGAAAATGCGATCAATTACGGCGTAAGGGAGATGGATGACTGCGGAAAAATCCTCATTCGTGGATGGAAAGAACAGGAAAATATCTTTATACAGGTATCGGATAACGGAATGGGGATTCCGGAAGAGGAGATTGACCTGTTATTGAAGGATACAAACCGTGTACATAAAAAAGGCTCCGGAGTCGGGCTTGTGAATGTAAATAACCGGCTTCGGTTATTGTTTGGAGAACCGTATGGACTTCAGATAGAAAGTGAACTGGATGAGGGAACGACAGTGACAGTTATCATCCCTGAGATTGTTTACAGTGAGGAAAACTGCAGGAAATTTGAGGAACACCATATGCCGGAGGATTCTTAAAATGAAACATGGGAAAAAAACATTTGTGATAATAGAGGCAGTTCTGGGAATTCTCGTGATTCTGGTTCTCGGCTTTATCATCTATAAGCAAAACGGCCATGAACCGGAAACAATCGCGGTGATCATACCGGATGTGGATGAGAGCGAGTGGTCAGCGTTTAAATACGGACTGAAAATGGCAGCACGGGAATATGATGCAAATGTTGTGATCATCAGTAAGGACAATATGGAAACTGCCAATGAGGAGATCGGGATTATGAATCAGGAAATTATAAAAGGAGCAGATGCGGTGATCGTAAAACCGATTGCAAACCGGGATGGGCCGCAAAAGCTAAAACAGCTGGAAAAAAGTGTTCCCGTAATGGTCGTGGGAGATACATTTCCCGAAGAACCGTCCGGATTACATACAATAGAACCGGATCATTACCATATGGGTGCGGATCTTGCCCAAAAGCTTCTGGAAAATTACCGTGGAAATCTGATCGGGAAGAAGATTGGGATCTATTCGCAGTATGCCACTTCAGAAGCAGTGATAAAAAGAAAGAAGGGGATTTGTGATACATTAAAGGGGAGTGGCGCAGAAATTTTATGGTCTGTATCAAAAGAAAATGATTCGAAAGAGAAAATCAATTTACAGACGCAAAGAAGGGTGGATATCGTGATGGCTTTGGATAATGCAAGCTTTGTGGAAGCCGGGGAGGCGGCAAAGGATAATGACCTGTATGGGGCGGTACTCTATGGAATTGGAAATTCAACGGAGGCAGTTTATTATCTGGATGCAGGATGGGCACAATGTCTGGTTGCTCCGGATGAGTTTGACGCAGGCTATGAAAGTGTTGCAGAACTTATTAAAAAACGACGTAATTTTTTCTATAAAATGAAAGACCGGCAGATTACATATACCGTTCTCACACGGGAGAATCTTTTTTCGGAGGAGAACCGGAATCTGCTGTTTACAATCAGCCGGTAAAATCAGAGGTTATCATGGATAAAAGAAAAATAAAAAACGCTATGGCATTAATTGGTCTGATGGGAATTCTTTTGTATGGTGCATGTGGAAGCGAAAAAAAGGAAATACCGAAACAGATTTATATTGGTGTCGCATGTTATGACCAGAGAGATACCTTCCTGGGGGAACTTCTGGAAAATTTTAAAAGGGAATGCAGGACACTGGAAAAAAGGGGATATGATATCAGTCTGACCATTATGGATGCTGCAAATTCGCAAAGAACGCAGGACGATCAGGTGCAGGAAATGATCGGCAATGGCTGTGATATTCTGTGCGTCAATCTGGCAGACCGGACGGATCCGTCGCAGATCATTACAGCCGCGCAGGAACACGATATTCCCATTATTTTTTTTAATCGGGAACCTGTGGAAGAAGACCTGATGCAGTGGGATCAGTTATATTATGTCGGAGCAGAAGCAAAACAATCCGGACAGATGCAGGGACAGCTTGCAGCAGCTTATATCAAAGAACGTCCGGATGTGGACCGCAATCATGATGGGAAAATCCAGTATGTGATACTTGAGGGGGAAATGGGGCATCAGGATGCCATTATTAGAACGGAAAGCGTTGCGGAGAGCCTGAAAGAACAGGGGATTGCACTGGAAAAACTGAGTTATCAGATTGCAAACTGGAATCGTGTGCAGGCACAGAACCGTATGATGCAGCTGATCGAACAATATAACAACCGGATGGAAGTTGTTCTTGCCAATAATGATGCAATGGCACTCGGTGCTATGGATGCTTATGAAAAGCTCGGGTATACGGAAACAAACCGGCCGGTATTTTTTGGAATAGATGGGACAAAAGAAGGGCTTGAAGCGGTAAAAGACGGAACACTTGCAGCAACCGTATACAACGACAAAGAAGGGCAGGCAGCAGCAATGGCAAATCTTGCATTTTCGATTGTGACAGAGGATGAAAAAAATCCAAATCCGTTTAAAAACTACAAATATATTTACTGTGCATATCAGAAGGTTACGAAAGAAAATGTGCAAATGTTTATAGAAAAAGAAGGAGAATGAATATGAACAACTAGGAAAGAATGAAAGCTGGCAGACTTTACAATGCCAACAGCAAAGATCTGGAAAAATACCATTTGTTCGGAATGGAAACCTGTGATAAATTCAACCGCACACCGCTGTGGATGAAGAAAAGAAAGCAGCGTCTTCTGGAAAAACTGATTCCGTCCGCAAAGTTTTGTGAAGCAATTGCAAAGTAATTGCAAGTATGTGGAAGGAATGTTACACTGATATCTATGAGGTGATGAAGGTATGGATGCAGTAACAATAATGACAGCTGTCAATAATTTAAATATGGTAAATACCCTCAATATGCTGGCAGTTCAGGATGAGAATTCGTTTATTGTAACAGAGAATGGAAAGGAATGTGAAATTATGAGTGGTTCAATGTTAGATGCTTATAAAAGACTGTGTGGTAAGTTTATTTAATGATGTGGGTGGCATCAAGGGAAAACTGATGGATGTGGATGCACAGTGGGTGAAGATCGAGACACCGAAAAAGGGGACACAGATCATCAACCGTAACATTATCCGCAGTATTAATTTTGATAATAAGTAGTATCGCTTCAGAAGCCATTTTCGCAGGAGAGAATGGCTTCTTTTTCTGAAAATGAAAGGGTGAAATCATGAGAAAAGCATACTATCACCTTCCGGGCTTGTTTGAATTTTATGAACTGTATCGTGTATTTCTTCCAATTTACCGGGAGCACAGGGAATACTTTTATGACTGGTGTGAAATTGGTTCCATTTACGGAGCTCCGGCAGATTGTATCTGGGGCGGAGGCCGTGCCGGATTCGGGGAGGATGATCCAGAGGAAGTTCTGGCGCTGATGCAGGAATATGGAATATCCGCGCGGCTGACATTCAGTAACTCTCTTTTAAAAGAGGAGCATCTTTCTGACCGGAAATGCAATGCGCTCTGCGCGTTATTTGAAGAAAGTAAAGGAACGCAAAACGGCGTCATTGTCCATTCGGACCTGCTGCTGGAATATTTGAAAAAGACCTGTCCACATCTTTATTTTGTTTCTTCCACCACAAAAGTTCTGACAGATTTTGAAAAGCTAATGCATGAAATCCGACGGGAGGATTTCCGTTATGTCGTGCCTGATTTTCGCTTAAATAAAGCCTTTGATCGATGGGAGACATTGTCTCAGACAGAGAAAGATAAGGTGGAGTTTTTGTGTAACGAATGTTGCTGGTTTGGGTGTATGGACCGGAAAGCCTGCTATGAAACCGTCAGTCGTAAAAACCTTGGAGAAAACAAGGAACATCATTGCGCTGCTCCAGATTCTGATCAGGGCTATCGTTTTTCAAAAGCAATGAAAAATCCGGGATTTATCGGTATTGATGCAATCCAAAATGTATATCTGCCAATGGGCTTTTCCAATTTCAAAATCGAAGGGCGTGGGCTTGGCAGTGCGTTGATTCTGGAATTTCTGCTTTATTACATGACAAAACCACAGTACCAACTGTATGTCCGGGAAGAAATTTATCTGGATAATATGCTGGATCTGTTTTAAGGAACCGTTAAGGTTTTTTAAGAAAAGAAAAATTTTTTTCGCGTGCAGAGTGTGATATTGTGAAAACAGTAAAGAAGATAGAAAGGGAAAAACAATGTTAGAAGTATCACATGTAACAAAACGTTACCGTAAAGTCTGTGCAAATGATGACATCAATCTGACTATCCCGGACGGGGAGATCGGTGTACTGCTTGGACCAAACGGTGCGGGAAAAAGCACAATCATCAAATGTATTATGGGATTTCTCAAATACGAGGGACAGATTCGCGTAAACGGTTTGAACAACAAATCCGTTGAGGC
>ERZ824480.2678-NODE-2678-length-13071-cov-2.467732_pt1 | contig 13071 bp, 15 predicted proteins | sample MGYA00519861_ERZ824480 | MGnify/ENA primary metagenome ERZ824480 (study PRJEB31778, sample SAMEA3449152) | human gut metagenome | biome: human gut; feature: human-associated habitat; material: faeces | place: United Kingdom | collected 2010/2012 ... | reverse complement strand
ACGCCTGCGGCGGTATGCCAGGGCGCAGGATATCCAGGAGGGGCCCCTGTTCCGCACCCGCACCGGGCGGCCCCTGGACCGCAGCAACATCTGGCATGAAATGAAAACCCTCTGCCGGGAGGCCGGCGTGATGCCGGAAAAGGTATTCCCGCACAATCTGCGGCACCTGTTCGCCAAGTGCTTTTATGAACAGGAGAAGGATCTGGCGCATCTGGCGGACCTTCTGGGCCATTCCTCCATTGAGACAACCCGGATTTATGTGGCAGTGAGCGCCAGGGCCCATGAACAGATTCTGGAAAAAATGCGGCTGATCGTTTAACAACAAAACAATGATTCTGTTGTAAATCGACAAAGCTCTCTCCACTACATACATTGGAATATAGTTAGTATAAAACAAAAAAACTACAAAAGCAACGTCCTTTTTTGTGGTTTGGATTTTTTGAGGATTCCAATTTTGCGGCCCAAAAGGGAAAGGAGCCGTTTCGGCCAAAACCGACTCTTCGTGCTCTGGCACCGTATTTCCAGGCAATGACAGGTTTACAACAGAATCATTGTTCTGTTGTAAATCGGAAAGAGATGGATACGGAGGAGATATTTGGAAAGCATTCAGACAGCGAAAGCAGCTTTGGAGAGGAGAGAATGCCCAATGCGTGAGGCGATGGAAACGGCACTTGCTTCTGCCGATCGGGTAATTTCAGAGCGTGGCGAGCTGTGTTATCCTTATTATCTCAAGGGCGTGACGCTTATGCAACAGGAAAAATACGATGAGGCTGTGGCGGCTTACAAAAAAGCTATAGATTATAAGAGCGATGATCCGATGATATGGTATGCGCTTTATGCCGCATACGAGGAACTGGAGGAGTGGGAAAATGCCTATACCGCCGCAGAGATTGCTATCGGTCTTAGTCCGTGGTTCAATTATTACAGTGATTATGAGGGTATAGGTATTCATCCGTATTCATATCGTGAGGGTGCGAAAGCAATGATAGAAAAGCAACATGAAGCATCGCAGAAAGGGGAAAATGAATAATGCCGATTATTATTTCAATTGTAATCTTTTTTATTCTGACAATGCAGACCTTCTTTCTGGGAGGTACTGTCTGGCTCGGAATTGTCGGAATGCTGCTGTCGGCGGCAGGAGTAGTATTGTCTTTCGTGCTTAAAAAGCGGAAGAAGTATCTTAGTAACGTATCGGCTCTTGCGGGAATTGTTATATCGGTTGTGTGCTGTTTATTTATTACATCAGACTCAGGCACGGGTACGCTGCGGCAAAAAGAGATACTTCTCGGGCAAATGGTCAGTGCCGAAACAGCGGAGATCGCCGAAGGAAAATATGCTGATTATGTCGAAGCTTACGGTGAGGACGATTCTTCCGCACTCTGTCTTGCACAATACTATATGCGAGCGGAAGAAGCGGATAAAAGCAGGTCGATGCTTTTTAAGCTCAAGAATAAAACAAGCATAGATTATTATTGCACAATGGCAGAATGGTACAACAAATTCGACAATGGCAATTTCTCTTATGTAGTCAGCACGCTGCTTGACGCAGTTGCCGAGCATCCGTACTGGGCAAAGGGGCATCTGATGCTGGGACTTTCCTATTACGAAAACAATGACAATACATCTGCAATATACTATTTGAAAAAAGCGCATCTTCTCGATATGTCTGACGGCTATTCGCTGTGCTACCTTGGGGTAATCTCCTATGACAGAGGAAGCTATAAGGCGGCGGAGAAATATCTGTCGGACGCAAAGGCACTGGCAGGAAAAGACAGCTATCTGTTAAGTCTTGTCGAAACATATCAGGAATGTGTAGCAAGGGAGGTGTCATAATGAGAAAAAAGACCTTTTCGCTTATATTAAGCGGCATATTGCCGATAACCGCTTTGTCGTTTACCGCTTTTGCAAACGGAGGAGATACGGCAGGCAGACCGGTTACGCCTCCTTCTGCTACCGATGTTATCGGCCAGATTGGTTCTTCCGCAACCGAAGCGTATACAGCCTCGCTTAACTTCTGGAACGATTACGGCAACAATATATCAGACGGTTTTAATCTTGCAGGAGAGAGCTGGAATAGCGTAAAAAATACGCCCGGCTTTGAAACAAGCTACGGCGATGCGGTGAAGACAGGCGACGGAATCTTTTCCGCCGCAGGATTCGCCACAAATTTAATGGATTCGCTATCTGCGGCGAATCAGCTTACTCATCCGCAGGATAATCCCTACGCATCACACCCTGCACTGTCAACAGCATACGATACGCTTACCGCATGGCAGGCTATGATGAACTGGGCGGATATGGCTGTGGGGGATAAGGACCCTACAGGAACGGTAAAGGTTATGAACCTACTGCTTGGTGAGGCGGTGAAGAATTGGTCGGATGTTGCAACGCAGACAGCCTTACTGGATTATGCCAATCACAGTACGCTTATCGGAACAGTCGATATTACACTTCAAAATGTCAACGATTATTATACAGACCTGTTTCAGAATGTGTTTTATCCGTCAAGAGATGCCGAATGGTCACCGGAGGACTGGTGGAAAAAGAGTTATTACGATAAGCTGAACTTCTATGCGCAGATGGTAAGGGAGGGACGTGAAAAGGAGTTTGAGTGGCTGCGTGACGAACTGCTGAATATGGCTCCTAAGGCAGGCAGTACAATCCTGCCGAATCACGTTACGGCGAAAAAACCGAACATATATCTTTATCCCGAAACCGAAACAGAAATAACGGTCATATTCGGAAAACCGGGTTGTCTTACCTTGTCGATTCCCAAATATAATGACGGCTGGACGGTAACAGCATCGCCGGACGGCACGCTTACCGATAAGGATAAAAACAGCTACGGTTATCTGTTCTACGAAGCTCTTGTGAAAAGGAAAGCGTTTTCAACCGAAGAAGGCTTTGTTATTCCTGCGAATAAACGTGCGGAAGCCTTCCGTGAAATACTGGCATCTTACGGCTTTAATGAGCAGGAAACTGCAGACTTCATTGAATACTGGGCAGATTATCTTAAAGTCGGCACGGATTATGTCATGTATCCGATGATGACCGATGGTGTTGATAATGCGATGCCGCTGACTTTCTCGGTAAAGCCTGACAGCATATACCGTATATGGTTCGGATTTGCCGAATACAGCGGTGATGAAATAACGCTGCCCGAAATTACGCCAATCGTTCGTAAAGGCTTTACGGTTATTGAATGGGGAGGCGCTGTTCTGGATTGAGCCAATGCCGTGAATAAAATTGAGCCGTTGCACTTTATTTGTGCAACGGCTCGTTTTGGTGTCTGTATGCTTATTTGTCTTCTTTGCCGAAATGGGACGATAATGCGCTGAGAGGAAACGGCGGATTTGCAAGCGGTTTGCAGGCAAGCGATAACAGCAGATATTCGTTATCGTCTGCGGCAATCCTGTTTATTTTAAGCTCTCCGCATTTCTTACAGCGGTGTATCAGCGCCCATTCACCATCGGGACGGACATAAATGCTGATAGGTTCCATTATTCCTCCGCAATCGGCTGAGCGGTCGCCGGGTATGTTGTCAAGATGTATGCTTGATAAGCAGTGGGGGCAGTGATTACGGTTGTTTGTTCCGCAATCCCTGACCGTAATGAATTTTCCGCAGGCTTTGCAGTTAAAGCCCTCGTCCTGCGTTCCGTCATCGGTTACTACAGTGTGATATTCGGTTTCTTTGTGTATATTTTTTACAGGTTCGTCTGTGCGTCTGCGTCTGTTCATATTTCCGTCCTTTTCAGATTATTAAAAACGGCAGGTGTATTTCAACCTGCCGCAGTTAAATTAAATTATACGGGCATTACCTTGTTAGCTTTATCAGCGTGTTCAGCGTCAATGCCAAGCTGTTTGTCCTTACGCTTTTCAAAGAACTTTTCAGCTACCTGACCGAACATAGCGTAGCTTAATACGTCCTCGTCCTGCTGTGACCACTTAGCACATTCAGCCTTCAGCTTTTCAAGCTCAGGCTCGATAAGGTCTGCGGGACGGCAGTCGATAGGCTGTTCGTCACCGAGAATCTTCTTTCTGAACTCGGGGTCGATGGGAGCAGGTGTCTTACCGTAGCTGCCCTTTACAAGACCCTTGAATTCCTTTGTTACAGTCTTGTAACGCTCACCGAGAATTACATTGAATACAGCCTGTGTACCAACAATCTGTGATGTAGGTGTAACAAGGGGAGGGAAGCCTGCGTCGGCTCTTACACGGGGAACTTCCTTAAGAACCTCCTCGAACTTGTCAGACTTGCCTGCCTGCTTAAGCTGAGAAAGGAGGTTTGAAAGCATACCGCCGGGAACCTGATATATAAGAGCATTAGCGTCAACTGCAAGGAGCTTGGGATCGAGCAGACCGCTGTCGATGTACTTCTTGCGGAGCGTCATAAAGTATTCTCTTATCTTTGTGAGAAGCTTTAAGTCAAGTCCTGTATCATACTCTGTACCCTGTAATGCGGCAACCATTGACTCTGTGGGAGCGTGCGATGTGCCGAGTGCTAAGGGTGACATTGCTGTGTCGATAACATCAACACCCGATTCGATACCCTTTAACAGACACATTGAAGCAAGTCCTGATGTGTAGTGTGTGTGGAGCTGGATCGGGATATTTACAGCACTCTTGAGTGCCTTTACAAGTCTTTCTGTTTCATAAGGAGTAAGCAGAGCCGCCATATCCTTGATGCAGATAGAATCAGCGCCTGCTTCTTCAATTCTCTTTGCGTAGTCGATGTAATACTGTTCTGTAAATACTTCACCGAGTGTGTAAGAGATAGCTATCTGAGCGTGTGCGCCCTCCTTCTTTGCAGCCTTAACGGCTGTTTCGAGGTTTCTTATATCGTTGAGCGCATCGAAAATTCTGATTATATCAATACCGTTTGCTACAGACTTCTGAACGAAATATTCCAGTACATCGTCAGCATAGTGACGGTAACCGAGCATATTCTGTCCTCTGAAAAGCATCTGTAACTTTGTGTGAGGCATTTCACGTCTTAATATACGCAGTCTGTCCCAGGGGTCTTCGTTCAAGAAACGTAAGCATGCGTCAAATGTAGCACCGCCCCAGCATTCAACAGAATGATAGCCTACCTTGTCCATTGTGGAAAGGATAGGGAGCATTTCCTCTGTAGTCATTCTGGTTGCGATAAGCGACTGATGAGCGTCACGCAGTACGGTTTCGGTAATTCCTACTTTTGCCATAACCTTTATTATTCCTTTCAATCAAGAGTTACGCATTGATTGTTGCAATCAGTGTGCCTGTTTCAACAGACTGACCCTTTGTAACATTGATGCTTGCAATTGTACCGTCACAGCTTGCTACAACGTCGTTTTCCATCTTCATAGCTTCGAGAACTGCGATTACTGTACCGTTTGTAACCTTAGCGCCTACTGCGAGCTTAACGTCTACGATAGTACCGGGCATGGGAGCGTTTATCTTAACGCCGCCCTGTGCGCCTGCGGGAGCAGCGGGAGCTGATGCCTTCTTGGGAGCGGGAGCTGCTGCGGGTGCGGCAACAGGTGCTGCACTGCCGTCTGTTTCTTCAACGGTTACATCATAAGCGGTACCGTTTACTGTGATATTGTATCTTTTCATAACAAAAATCCTTTCTTATGTCGATTAATATACGAAGTTAACGTGCTTTTTAGCAGGAGTAACAACTCTCTTTGAAGATGTTGCTTCAATTGCAGATGTCAGTGCGGACTTAGTATCCTCGGCTGTGATAACTCTGTCAACATAGCCGTTAGCCGCAGCTGTGAATGCGTCTGCTTCGTTGTCTGCATATTCCTGAGCCTGCTTTGCGTTGTCTTCCGAAACACCGTTTAAGAATACAACTGCCGCTTCGGGAGTTGTGGGAGCGATAACCGCACCTTCCCATGCGAATGTGAAGTCGCTTCCTGCCGCTGTGCTTGCGAGTGCAACATAAGCACTGCCGTAAGCCTTGCCTGTTACAACTGCAATCTTTGCTGTTGTAGCGGAAGCGTATGCCTGTGCGAGCTTTGCACTGTCACGGATGCTTCCTGCAAGCTCAGCCGCACTTGACTTTTCAAAGCCTTCGCTGTCAACGAATGTAACAACGGGGATTGAATAAGCGTCACAAAGAGTAACGAAACGTGCAATCTTTGCACTGTCGTCTGCTGTCAGCTTTGCACCGTTGTTTGTAGCAACAAAGCCTGCTGTTCTCCAGTTAAGGCTTCCTATTGCGGTAACCGCAGATGTACCGAACTGCTTGTAAAGCTCAATAACGCTTTCCTTGTCGGCTACCGAGCTGATAAGCTCGATGCCTTTGAGATCAGCCGATACAGCCGCATCGTTTTCCATATAATAATCGTTTCCTGCTGTTTCAAGATTGTTCGCAGGGAGAACGGATAATAACTGCTTAGCCTTAGCTATAGCTTCTTCGCTGTCCTTTGCAAGAATAGCCGCTACACCTGACTTTGCGGCATTCTCGGCTGTACCTGCACCTGCCGTCTTATCATCGGCTGTAAAAGGTGCTGTCATGAACAGCTCTGATTTTTCAGTCATAATGACCACATCAGCCATACAAGCTATCATAGCGGCTGTGCCTGCGCAAAGGCCGTCTACTACAGCTATCTGGGGAACAGCACCCGAAAGTGCCGCACTCATCTTGGCTATCTCGCCGTATGCACCGAGTGTCTTCATACCTTCCTTGATATCTCCGCCCTTTGAGTCAAAGATACCGATAACAGGAGCGCCGTTTTTAAGTGCCAGCTCGTAAACCTTCTTGATTTTGAGAGCTGCCGCAGTGTTTACCGCACCTGCGTTAACGCTTGTGTCCTGAGCGTACGCATATACGACTGCTCCGTCAACATAGCCGTAACCGCTTACAACGCCTGTCTTTTCACCGTTTGCTCCGACAAATTTGCCAAGCTCGACAAAGCTGTCCTCGTCAAACAGAGAGATGAGCTTGTTTGCAGCTTCGCTTGCGGCTGTCTGCTCCATTTCAGCAATTGTTTTCTTCATTGCCAGAATTCCTCCGTTCTCGCTTTTCTGTGAAGCGGTAAGCTGCTGAAAATAAGAGCCGACCGCTGTTTATAATTATGCCTTTGGGCACATCATATTCAAGTATAATTATAACTCATTTCATCTTTAATAACAAGCGAAATTCGCTATTTTTTGCAACTTTTATGAGATGTGAAAAAATTATCAATGTCAGAGATGTGATTATCGTTGTTTTGCACAAAACCACGTTTTAAAAGTTCATTCCATACCGTTTCGGATTGCATATTTACGGTACACTTATTTATAAAGTGATTAAAAGCGTAGTTCATAGCAGTTCTCATAAGCCCGTCAACAAGCATTATGTACTGTGTTTCGAGCTTTTCGACAAACAGTGTTTCGCCGTCTGTCGTGCAGACGACCGAGCCTATCGGTGTATCGCCGTCCTTTGCCTCGAACACCAGCTTGTCGGTAATAATGTTGTTTTTAAGTATCGTAATCATTTTTTACCCGTTCTTTTGGTCGATTTGTCGCTCGAAACGAGTGCTTTCAATCCCTTTAACTCTTCTGCGGTAAGGTCTGCCCATTCGCCCGGCTTCAGCATACCAAGCTTTATATTTCCGACAGCGTTTCTTTTAAGACGTACTATCTGTAATTTTACAGCCTCGCACATTTTTCTTATCTGTCTGTTCTTGCCCTCGGCAATCGTAAATTCAAGCACAGTCCTGTTTTCTTCTTCGGCAAGTACCGCAACGGTGCAGGGAAGCGTAACACCCGTGTCGATCTTTACACCTGAAGCAAGCGTTGTCAGCTTGTCATCTGTTACCTCGCCCCTTACTGTAACACGGTAGCGCTTCTTTATATGACGTGACGGGTGCATTACGGCATTTGCAAGCGCACCGTCGTTTGTGAGTATCAGAAGTCCCTCAGAATCCTTGTCAAGTCTGCCTACGGGATAAACACGCTCGTCTATATCGTCCAGAAGGTCGGTAACTATCTTTCTGCCGTGCGTATCCGCCATAGTGGTCACATAGCCTCTCGGCTTATACAGCTTTATGTATCTCAGCTGAGTGCCGGATGAAGCTATCTTTTCGCCGTTTACCGTTACAATATCGTTTTTGGGATCAGCCTTGTCACCGAGAGAAACCGGTCTGCCGTTTACCTTTACACAGCCCTGTTCGATATATTCCTCGGCTTTTCTGCGTGAGCAGTAGCCGCTGTCTGCTATTATCTTCTGTAATCTCACTTTTTCCATCGTTCCGTATTCCTTTCAAATTCCGTATCCATACAGTATCAGCGTGTCAGCAGTCCTGCAATGAATTTGTATATCACGGTAAAAAAATCCGTTTTACATTCTTTTTGTACACAGCTTTCAGCCGTTTTGAGCGGTGCTGTCGCTATTGTATTTCCGTTTAGCAGGTAATGTATTTCGCCGACCTTTTCGCCTGCGGCAAGTCCTGCATAAATGAATTTCGGCATATATATTTCTGCGGTTATTTTGTCTTTCTGTTCGTTACACAGCGGCAGTTTTACGGTACCGCATTCAACACCGACCGTTTCCTTTTCTGAGCCGACAACGGATAAGGAAAGAGCGGATGAGTCGTACTTCATTTCGCAAAGCGTCACTTTTTCGAAGCCGTAGTCCAGCATTTTTGCGTGGTCGCTCCAGTCGCTGGGCGCATTAAGCGTTACCGCTATAAGCCTTACGCCGTCACGCTCGGCACAGCTTACAAGAGTTCTTCTCGCACTGTCGGTAAACCCTGTCTTAACTCCGATGCAGCCGTCATAGCTTGTGAGCAGTTTGTTTGAGTTAACGAGTATGCGGTCGCTTTTGGGATTGCCGAAAGAAACCTTTGCTTTTGGCAAGCCGCATATTTTTGCAAAATCCTTATTGTTCATCGCCTCCCGTGTAAGCAAGGCGAGATCATAGGCACAGGAATACTGACCGTCTGCATCAAGTCCCGACGGGGTGACAAAGTTCGTGTCGGTCATACCGATTTCTTCGGCTCTTTTATTCATCAGCACTGCAAAAGCCGATTTGCTGCCCGATATATTTACCGCCGACGCATTTGCCGCATCATTTCCCGAAGGCAAAAGCATACCGTAGCATAAAACTCTGCGTGTTACAATATCGCCTTCCCGAAGTCCCATTGAGGTTCCTTCGACCTTTATGGCGGTTGGGTCTACCTCGAATTCCTTGTCGGGTTCTCCTGCCTCAAGGGTCAGCAGAGCAGTCATTATCTTGGTCGTGCTTGCTATCTGTCTGTGTTCTTTTTCGTTTTTAGAAAAAAGCACAGTTCCCGTATCCGCCTCAATAAGAATAGCACTGACAGCCGATACTCCGATTCCGCTTTTATCGGTATTTTCAAGATAACACAGCTTTTCTGCGCTCTCGGCATAAACTGTCACAGTCGCAGTAACGGTAAAAATCACGGCAGCTGCGACAGATAGAATCTTTCTTTGCATAACGTTGTCCTTTCCGCATAGTTTTGGTATATCTTATGCAAAAAGGACAGATGTTATTGCTTATTCTTCTGTTTTTTCTTCAGATTCTTCGTCATCCTTAGAGAAGATAGCCTTGATCTTGGAAATAAGGTCGGGTACGCCGCTGATTATACCGTCAATAGCACTGTTGCCGGTTGCACCAAGCTCAAGCATTTTAACGTCGCCGTCACGCTGTACTACGATAAAAGCCTGCGGATTTATCGTGATGCCTGCGCCGCTTCCGCCTGCAAATACTTCCTTGGGAGCTTTTGTGGGCAGGTCTGAGCCGCCTGCGACAAAGCCGAAGCTGACTTTCGAAACGGGAATGATTATTGTTCCGTCGGGAGAGGTGATAGGGTCGCCTATTATAGTGTTAACGTCAACAAGCTCTCTTATCTTCTCCATAGAAGTTCCCATAAGTCCGTTGATTGGATGCTGTTCTGCCATTTTGATTTCCTTTCCGAAAGCTCACGCTTTCTCTGCTTTTGGCTTTGTATTGCTTTCAGCCGTTGCAGTTTTATTTACATTCTTTGAATTTATCTTCAAATATAATTTTGCTGTTCTGAATAAAAACCACAAGACACAGCCTATGGCTGTTCCGAGCCTCAGTTTCACTTTGCACGAAAGCTCGTACTCCGTTTTGCCCGATGTAAAGTCTGCGGTAATATCTATCTTTTTCACATTCAGCTTAACGGTATTGTAAAGCACCGCTAAAGCTGTGTGTACAAGCCAGTTTATTTTTCCGTAGTTCATCGCCGCCTGCGCCGCATCTTCTCCGCTTGCCGTTATAAACAGATAAAAGTTACTTACACGGATATGGCTTATAAGCCTCTTTATCGGTTTTGAAGCCGATAAGATGAGCTGTTTTACAAATTCGATCGTTTCGCTGATGTCGCCGCTCAGACCGAGCTTTGATAAAAGACCGTTGTTGCCGTTGTTATCTGCTTTTTTTCCGACTTTATGCGTTTTTTTGCTTTCTTCGGCTTTATTGGGAGTGCTTTCGGTATTCTGCATCGGGTTTTCGTTATCCGCAGAAATGTTATCGCTTTTATCGTCCGGCGATTTTCTTTGTTTTTTCTTGTTTTTCTTTTGCTTTTTATGTTTTTCGTCTTCGGGAGAAACAGAGAATATCGTTATGCCTGCGTATCTGATTTTTATTCTCGTTTCATCGTTCAGATGTATGTTGACTGTTACCGACAGCATGAGAGCAAGTACGATGATGAGCAATATATCTATGAAAATAAGCCAGCCCATAAGCCCTCCGTTTCGGTTTGGTATGCGGACGGTACTCCGATAAGAGTATCCGCAGGAGTAATCGGATTATTCCTCAAAGCTGTCATCCGGAATAAAGTCGCCGTCTTGCTGTAATGTGCCGATCTCATTCAGGTTTAACTGTCCGTCTTCATCGGGAAGGCTTGGCAGCTGTGCCAGACTTTCAAGCTTGAAACAGCGAAGGAAGTTGTCCGTTGTCTTGTATGTAATAGGTCTGCCGGGCAGTTCAAGTCTGCCTGCCTCATACAGTAGTTCACGTTCTACCAGCGTGTTTATAACACCGGAGCTGTCAGTGCCTCTGACCTGCTCGACAAACGCTTTAGTGACGGGCTGATTATAAGCTACTACAGCCAGTACCTCAAGTGCCGCAGGGGAAAGCCTTGCCTGACGCTTGTTTTCCATTGCACGCTTTATATAAGGTGCATATTCTTCTCTTGTCGAAAGCTGATACGAGTTTTCAAGCCTTAGCACCCTTATCGCACTGTCGGATACGTTGTATTTCCTTTCAAGCCTGTCAATCAGCTTTACCACCGTTTCCGGCTCGATGCCGCTTGCTTCGCTCAGCCGGTCAAGCGAAATCGGTTCGCCCGATGCGAACAGCAGAGCTTCTATTATACAGATTGATTCATTGTAATTCAATTATCTGCCGCCTCGCTTTCATCCGGTTCTCCGAAAGAGAATTCTTCTTCAATTTTATCCTTAGGCACAAAGTGAAGATATTTGTTGTCATCGGTAAACTTTATACGGCTGTTCTTCGACAGCTCTAAAAGTGCCAGAAACACAGCCACACAGTCCGATCTGGACTGACCCTTATATAACGAATTTACTTCAACCTTATGACCGTCATTTATACGCTTTAACACATATACTATCTTTGTGAATACGCTGACAAAACTCTTTGCAATGGCAGGCTTTACATGAGGCACGGCTTTTCGTACCGCATCCTTGTAGTTTAAGTTCGACATTGCCAGAAAAAGCTCGTCCGGCTCGTGTATGCCGAGATATGCCTTGTTTTCTTCCACCTGTACGGGCGGACGCACGAATACATCATCGCCTACCCAGCTTTGCTGCAGCTGCAATGCTATCTGCTTGCACATAGCGTATTCTATCAGTACGCCCTGAAGCTCTTTCTTCATTTCTTCCGCTTCGTGCTTTGGCAGAAGTGCGGCTGACTTTATGTAGATAAGCCTTGCCGCCATTTCGAGAAATTCGCCCGCTATTTCTATATCGGCCTGCTTCATTCGGTCGAGATACAGCATAAACTGTTCGAGCAGAAGAGAGATTTCTATATCGTAAATGTTCAGCTTATGCTTTGCGATAAGGCTCAGCATAAGATCGAGCGGTCCTTCATAGACCTCAAGCTTGAATTTCAGTTCCTGCATTTCTTACGCTCCGAGAGGTACGAGCGGAACAAAAGAGGTTGTAAAATCAAGAAAGCTCATAACCGCATTGTCAAGGAAGTTCAGCGGTGCATTAAGTACACCTGTCCAGCAGATAGCGAGTACGGCGATCATTATATACTGTTCGTACTGCATCAGCTTGAAATATGTTCTTTCCTTTAAGAATACGAGCATTATTCTTGAACCGTCCAAGGGCGGTATGGGGAGCAGGTTGAACACTGCAAGCGAAACGTTTATGCTTGCCGCCATATCAAAAGCGTAATAAACATATGCTACAACATCGGGATTTGAAGCACCGAAGAAGAACCATACAAGCTTTCCGATAAGTACGAAAATGTACGAGAGTATAACATTTGATAAAGGTCCTGCCGCCGCAGTCAGCGCCATAAACGTTCTTGCGGAAACCTTTCTTGCTCTGACGGGGTTTACGGGTGCGGGCTTGCCCCAGCCTAGTCCGACAGTAAGCATACCTATAGTACCCCAGAGATCCCAGTGCTTTATCGGGTTCAGCGTGATTCTGCCCGAATATAGCCCTGTATCGTCGCCCATAAGATATGCCGCAAAGCAGTGTGCGCATTCGTGTATCGGTATAGCAATAAGCAGAATTACCGCATAAGCGAATACAGTGATGATAATGCTCCGCTGATCGCCAAGACTGTTCATTATATTAAGTAACATAGATTTTCCTTTCACATTTGAAAATTACCACTATTAAGGCAGTATATTCATATTCTATTATACACTATTACCGCTGCATTTGCAACTGTTTTTTGCTTTATGTCTTATTTTCGGCTGTCATACGGCGGTTATGCGATAAATTATTATAGGGGATAAAAATAAACCGCTCATTAAAAGCGGTCCAGCTTGTAGAAAAAGTCTGTTTTTTATAAGATAGAGCGAGTTCTCTATCCCTATAAGAACGCTTTGTGGGCTTTGCGTCCTGCAAAGCCTTTGG
>ERZ824480.2677-NODE-2677-length-13076-cov-3.661009_pt1 | contig 13076 bp, 7 predicted proteins | sample MGYA00519861_ERZ824480 | MGnify/ENA primary metagenome ERZ824480 (study PRJEB31778, sample SAMEA3449152) | human gut metagenome | biome: human gut; feature: human-associated habitat; material: faeces | place: United Kingdom | collected 2010/2012 ... | reverse complement strand
AGAAGCTTCTGAAGATATACCTTCCATTAGGCATCCATCACCTGTTATAGCGTATGTATAATGATCTACTATATTAAATCCATCTCTGTTGAATTTATCAGCAAGTTTTGCTTCAGCTATTGCAAAACCTACAGCATTACATATACCTTGTCCTAAAGGTCCTGTTGTTATTTCAACACCTTTAGTATGACCATATTCAGGATGTCCTGGTGTAAGCGAATCAAGCTGTCTGAAATTCTTGATATCATCTATTGAAAGATTACCATATCCAAATAAATGTAAAAGTGAATATAACAGCATTGAGCCGTGTCCGCCTGACAGGATAAATCTGTCTCTGTTTTCCCATTTTGGATTAGCTGGATTGTGGTTCATGTGTCTGCTCCATAATTCATATGCGGCAGGTGCTGCTCCAAGAGGAAGTCCCGGATGACCTGATTTTGCTTTCTGAATCGCATCCGCAGATAAAACTCTTATCGCGTTTACTGACATTTCATCAATATTATTCATATTCTCTCTCCTTAAATTAAATAATTTTTATTTTCAATCTTTAAAATCGGCATCTGTAAGGAAGAAAATATCTCCCTTTTCACCACGTTTTTTCTTAATTCCGCCAAAGAACTTTCTTGAAGCACGTTTTTCTGAGTGTGCTATCGCTTTGTTGATAATCTCCTTGATATCATCAAGACGGATATTGTCTGTCACACTGTGAAGCTTATCAATCTTTAAGTACAATTCAAGAAGTGCATCATCATCAACTTCATATTGACGTTTACGTGCAAATTTTCTTGCCATTTCTACAAGTTCATTAACAGTATACTGCTTTAATATAATTCTATGGTTAAACTGCTTTGTCAAATCCGGATTGAAGTTTAGCAAAACATTCATCTCAGCATCAGAATCCTCAAATATTACTATCATTCTGCCTGTATCCTGCTTAAGGCACTGTGTAATCTCTTCAATACGCTTTGGCTGGATTGAACCGGCACCCTCTACAATAAGAGCAGTTCCTTTAAGCTTTGACATGGCTCTGCTGATTCCTCTGTGATTAATACTGTCACCGGTTGTCTTTGCTATCTTTTTCTGGCGGTCCGGATAAAGATGATTGATTGCTCTTACAATTGTTCTTGCAAGGTCTGTCTTGTCAGAGCTTGAATTGCCTGAAATAAGAATATTTCCGCATGATGAAGTATTAGTCTGCATTTCCTTATCCAGTGTCTCAAAATAAGATGCAAGCTGGCTCTCAAGACCAGGCATTTCTCTGTATTTTCTGAATATCTTTGCAAGATCTCCGCTAAGTTTCTTTTCTTCATCTATTTCCTGCTCAATATCATCAACCTGAGGTTCCGGTTCTTTTACTGCTGAAGGCTTAATTTTACGTGTATTTTCTTCAGGCATAAGCTCGCCGATTGGAATCTCTTCTTCTGTTTCGTCTGTCTGCTCCATATCAAGCTCCTCACTGACAGCACTCTTTAACATTTCATCTGATATTCTTTCAATCTCTGCTGTATCAAGTGATACGACTGTATCCTTCTGGATATTTTCAGTTATCTGTTCTGCAATATCCGTTTCTTTAGTTGCTGTCTGCTCATTGGCAGCTTCTTCCTGCACATCTCCTGCCTGTTCTGCCATACTTCTCATGGCATCTGCCGCTTCTTCAAGCTTCACTGTAGCTTTACCGGTTCTTATAGCAAGGTCTGTCTTTGCTGCATGGAGCATCATCTTTTCTCTTGCTTTTAATCTTGCTTCTTCCTCATTAAATTCAGAGCCGTTTGCCTTTGCAATTTCTTTCTGTTCTTCCATAAGACGCTCATATGCAGCACTCTTTTCATCCTTTTCATCAAGCATGCGTTCGAGTTCTTCTTTAGAATATTCTTTAGTATCCCTGTTGCCGTATTTCTGTTCGCGTACTGTTTCCATCCAGTCTGCCAGGCTTAACTGTCCTTCAATCTGCTCATCTTCTTCCGGCTGCACCTCATCCGTAATATTGTCTGTATTCGTCACCGGATCCGGTCTTAATGCCTGTGTATCTTCGTCAAGAATTTCACTTAAATTCTTTGCAAGCTCTGCCTGAATGTTCTGTGTGTCATAAATATTATTGACATTCGGTACGCTTACAGGCTCAATCTCCATAGCATCTTCACGCTCTTTAATATGTCTTTGTGCCTCTATTCTTTCTTCACGCAGACGTTCTTCTTCATCCTCACGGCTCATTCTGTCATAGCTGTTTTCAATCTTTTTCTTGGCATTAGCTATGAGTTCTTTCAATGATTCCGGCATCTGTCCGGGCTTGTTATCAGATACTGCCGCCGCTGCTTTTCTTGCCATTTTAAATACATCTGTATTATCCGGCTGTTCTTTGTTATCAGCATCATGTTCTTCTTTCATATCTTCGCCTGAAAGATTTTCTGCTGTATCATTATTTTCTGCTGATTCACCCTTTGGTTCATCAGTTTCTTCTATATTTATCTCTATTTCTTCTGTCTGTTCGTCACTTTCTTCTTTTACCGACTCATCCTCCCATGGCTCTAATGTTGCAGCCATAAGGCTTCCTGCATCAATGCTTTGCATCTGTGGCTTTGCCGGTTCTGCTTTTTTATCATCTGAAGATTCTGCTTCAGTCTCCGGTTTCCCGGCTTCTTTATCATCATCCTCTTTTAATGCCTCTTCAATATCATCCTGACGTATTCTTGCAAGTTCTTTCTGCTGTTCAAACATGATTTCTTTTGTCTTTTCATCATCATGTTTTTTAAGTTTTGCATCATCAAGAATCTTAATCTGCATTGTTGTAAGCGGTGCTCCCAGTCCCTGCTTTAATTCCATTGACTTTTCAACATATATGCCATCCTGAAATAAAAGTGCAAGTTCATCACACGCTTTAATGCACTCGTCTTTTCTTCCTGTCTTTGCATACAGACAAGCAAGCTCATACATGTATTTTTCATCAATCTCATGATTCTTATAGTCTTCAAGAATTTCAACAAGCTCGTTATCTGACGCACCTTCTGCTTTTCTTAAAATATAATAAAGAATGTATCTGCTGACATCATGCTGTGACATACGCTCATATTCTTCATATAACCCATCAGCATCATCAAACTGCTTCAGCTTTATCATAATCTCAGTAAGTTTGTATACAAGCTTTCTGCCTCCAAGATTACGGTTATATGCAAGAATAGCCATATCTCTCGCTTCCTCGTAATCTCCGACTGCTTCCTGCACGTTAATTACTGTTGCAAGTGCATTCCAGTCTTTTACCTTGTGCCAGCTCATCTCTTTTGCAATTGCAGCTGCTTCTTTATAAGATTTTTTTGCTGCAAGCTGCTTAATCTGTTCAATTTTAAGATTCATTTCATATTTATCCACAACAAGACGCCACCTTTACTAATCAATTTTTATGTATTAACACCCTGCAATCCGGGTTATTCTCTAATCGTAATTATGACATATACGCAGTATATCTACACTACATATATGTCATAAGTTTATCACAGCTATTGATTATTGTAAACTTTTTATACGAAAAACTCAAAGCTCGTCTGCTCATAATCCATTCTCGTATATTCCAGCTGGGTCGTGTTTGTCCTGCTGTAATAATCAACGACAACAGTCTGCTGTCTTCCGTCAACAAGTTTTTGTCCAAGTATATAATTAACGTCAAATCTTCCTGTAATTGCCGGTGTTGCACCTCTTGCCGGAACGATAAGCTGTACATGGTTTGTCTTTAAAAGCTTAAAAATCGGCTCCCATATATAAATATCTTTTGCGGCACCGAACGGATTATCAATAAATATTGTTTTTCCAAGAACTGCCGTTTCACTAACTGATGCGTTAACACTTGCAATATAATTTATTACAGCTATAAGAAACTGTATATAAATTCCCTGTGACTGTCCCGTAGAGCCAACTGCCTCCTCATATCGCAGATACCTGCTCTGGTCCTTGATACGCTCACGTTTATAAAGCTGTACCCTTATTGCATTCATATCAGTTACTATTACAGAAAAAAGACGTTTCCATGTGAGCCTGTTTCTTATATACTTCAATCTTTCTTCCTGTGACGAAATGCTTTCAGACATTGCAATTGTCTCATCTATATATAATGACATCCTGCTCTTATACAGTTCTTCCTTTACATATGGAATAAACAGCCCAATCATCGATATGATTTCATCATCAAGACGTATTGTTGAAAGACCAGGAAGTCTGTCAAGTTCTGTTTTTATATTGCAGCACGTCTGTATACAACGGTTTTCAAAGTTGTCTTTTATCTGTTCCATATCTTCAATACCCTTTGAAACACGCTCTTTTTCCAATACTATGTATTCATTCGTCCTGCGAAGCCCGCTGCATAACACCTCAACATCTTTGCAATCAGACGGAATATTTATCGAAGCATTCATTTCTGCCGAAAGCTCATCTGCATCAAATTCCACAAGACGGCGGCAGAATTGTTCTTTCCTGCTCTGAAAATCTTCTCTTCTTTTTTCAATAAGCTTTACAAGCTGTGAATAATCCTTTGAGATTTTCTCATATGAATCTGTCTCAGTCTCAAGAATCTTTAAATCATATGCATTTTCATTCTGCCTGAAAACATTGGCAACTGCTTCCTCATCCGGAATATCCATACCGGCATCTGTCACAATTCTCTCAAGGTCTTTTTCACATATATAATATTTTTTTAAAGCTTTTGCCTGACCTGCTATCTCTTCTTTAATGCGTTGTGTTCTCTCATCAAGCTCTTTTATATAATTCTTATGCTGGCTGATGTAGCTCTCAGGATTTTCACACGAAAGCGGTTCATATTCACCGAATCTTTCTTTTATCTGGCTCACAGCATGTGCAATACTACCCTCAAGACGGTTCATAAGTGCATTCTGTGCATCAAATTCATCCCTGTCAGCTCTCGTTTCCTTCTCTATATCAGCAATCTGCTGTTTTATGTGAAGAAGTTCCTGTGCATCTGAAACAATCGTTTTACCTGTTTCAAAATCTGATTTTACTGTTTCAAAATCATCACCACGGTATTCAATGGCTTTTTTGCACTTTTCCATTGAAATACGGTAATGTTCCATAAGTGCTTCTTTATCTGCAACGTCAACCATCTCTTTGTCCAATATGTCTTTCAGTCCGAAAAATCTTGACTCAAGCTGCATGTATGTCATACCTGCAAATTCTTTTTCCGGTTTGTCTGATGTATCTATATCCATATCATAAAAATGGTTGTAATTTTCTTCCCAGTCTTTTTGTGCAGTCTCAATTTTTTGTTCATATACTGCAAGAGTTTTACTTACATTCTCAAGAATTTCTTTCTTATTTTCAACATCCGTCTGTGAATCTCCAAGTTTTCGTGAAAGATTATCTGCATCAAGAAGTGCCTGTCTCTGCTTTGCATATTCTCCGGCAAGCTGCTCCTTATGTTTTTTTGCAAGTTTTAAAATCTCATAACGGCTGCACTCCTCTGTATATGTCTTTTTTGCTGATTCTGCCTGTGCAGCCGCACTATCACACTGCTTTTTAAGAAGCTGTTCTTCTGCTTTCAGCTTTTCATGATTTTCCCTGCTCTGCGACATATTCTCTGTGAGCCTGCGTAAATCATCTGATGCTTTCTCAAACCTTTGCATCTTATTATTTATGACATAACAATAGTCACCAAGTACAACTTTTCGGCGGTCTTCAATTTTTTCTATTTTATGATTAATATTATCAAGCTCTTCCTGTGCCGCCGCAATCTCCGACTCAGTTTTTGCATCATCTTTAAGGAAATCCATATCTTTCATTGCAAATACAACTGTATTTTTATCAATCTGGACTTTTGCATCCAGGACATTATCTTCACTCACAATCGGAACGGTATACGAATCAAGATTAAAGCTGGCAAGTGCCGCATCATTTTTTATTTTATCAAAATTATTTTTTACAATAAAACTGTATTCTACAAACGGAATACGCCTCTTTACATCTGTACGCTGTTTCTCATCAAGCTGTGCAAGCCAGTCAACACCTTCTTTGACATCATCTTTATATCTTGTAAAAAGATATTCTTTTAATTTTGTTCTGTTCTTTGCATCTAATAAATATTGGTGTTTCTTTGCATTTTCAATAAATGCAGCAAGTTTTTGTGCCTCTTTTTCCGCTTCAAAATACTCGCTGTCAAGGCTGTCACTATACTCCTTTATCTTTATATCAAGTCCTGCCGTATTTTCATCATTATATATTTTTGAGAGCGTATTAAGTTTGTCCTTTGTCTGCTCATACTCTGCCTGTATTTTCTTGACATCTTCGATTTCTTTTTTTATAAATTCAAGTCCGACGTCAATTCTTGCAATGTCTGTCTGAGTATCGCCAAGCCGGAGTTTCAAATCATTATATGCCTTATCTTTTTGCTGTATCTCCTGTCTGGCATCTTTAATATTCTCTTCTGATGTTAAAAGCTCTGCCTCGACATTTTCTGCAATAATTATTCCACATTTTTCCATGAGAACCGCCATCTGCTTTTCGTCATTTTCAATGCGGCTCTTTAAAAATGAAACGAGACTTTGTGCAGCTGCCTCTTCTTTTATCATTAAATCAAATGTTTTCTGTGCTTCTTTATAATTATCCTCTGCGGTCTTCAAATCTTTTTGCGATTGTTTAAGACTTTCTTTTAATTTTTCCCGCTCATCATTTGACAATTCAAATATTTTTACAGCTATATCATGCAGCTCTGCCGTAATGTCGTCATGCTCACGCATTCTGTTGTCTATCGTCTGTTTTATTTTGTTAAAATCATTTTCATATTTAAGATAATCTGCATAATCATTGACTGATTCAGATTTTCTAAGCAGCTCTTTTCTTTCGGCAAAACGGCTGTCTGCCGCTTCAATCTTTGCACTGTAAACATCAACAAGCTCACGTATTGCATCAAGTGACTTCTGCTCGCTTGCAACCTGTGCCGACTGAATCAGATACTGTTCATTATTAATTTTTTCCTGTATTTTTTCCAAATCGGAACTATTCTGCTCTGATAATGCTTCCCTGTCAGCAATTATAATTTTGCAGGCACACAAAAGCCTGTATATCTTTTCCTCAAGTTCCTGTTTTTTTATAAAATTCACTTTGAATGATTCTGCATACTGTGCAAATTTTTCTATTTCTTCAACCTGACTGTTATAATTGCCTATCTGTGAATTCTTTTTTGACAATTCAAGCAGCTTATCTTTAATATCAAGAAGTGTCCTTGCCATCTGACCTTCATCATCAGTCACACCTAACTTATTATTAAATGATTTTTCTATAATCTCTTCAATAAGCAGATTTTCCACAACTTTACGGCTTGTTCTGTAATTGCTCTCAAAATAAGTTCTTACATGTCCTTCTGTTTTATTGATTCCACGTATAATTTCCCACTGGCTCTCATATATTCCGTAATGTGACAGGAAATTCTGATAATCTCCTTTTCTGTCAAATATTTTTACCGACACATTAAAATCATCTTTTTCAAGATTTCTAAGATATTCTTTCAATCCGTTGTATGTTATTCTCTCACCGTTACTTGTAAGTGGAAGATTTTTTATATCATTGTCGCCGAATTCCCTGTAGAAAATAGCATAATTAAAATATTCTATACCCGACGAATTGCTCTGTGCACCCGCTTTTCTCGCACAAAATCCTGTTGTCATATATGTATAATTATCTTTTCTGTAACATGGCTCCAGTTTCCATTCCACAAGAGAATGTATGACTGTATTTCCTCCCCCCTGCCTGAAAAGCTTTTCAACCGGCTGCTTCTCATCAAGTGTACAGTTCGGAATTACATTCTGCAAAAGCATGAGCATGAGAAGACTCTTACCACCGCCGTTCGCAAGGTCATAAATCATGCTGCTGCAATTTGGACGCATCATAAAATCATCATACATCTGTGTTCCGAAATTGTACTTTACATTGTTTACCCTGATTCTGTTAATCTGTGGCATCGTTCTTCTCTCCTTTCGATAAAATCTGCGTAAATCTTCCTTTATATTCATCAAAGTAATTCTCTATAAGTGCCCGGAATCTGTTTGTAGGATAATAAAGATTTCCACCAGAATTTTCATCTTCTTTTGTATTATCCACAGAATTTTCCGGCTTTTCCGAATTATCAACAAGCAGCCCCTGATTTACAAGAAAATTAAAAACCATTTTGACAAATCCGGCTTTTGAATTTCTCGCTGCCCTCATCCCAGCCTGAACACTGTCAGATGAGGCCGGAAGTTCCTCCCAGCTTAACGCAATCTGCTTAAAACTGTTTTCCTCTATCTCATCAAGGACTATGCCGTTTCGCTTATCAATTATACCGTTTATGGAATTATCAACATTTTCTATTACATCTTCAATACGCACGTAACTTGTATAATTTGCTGCTGACGTATCACTGTAAAATGATGTAATAGTATTGTAAATAACAAAATATGCAAGATACAATTCTCTGTTCAACTTAACTCCAAGTTCTTTTCTCAACTCTTCGTTAGTATATCCAAACACCGGATTATTCTGGCCTGCACTTACATACAGGCTGTTTTTATACTCATATATGTCAAGATTCATCTTTTTAAGAGTCATCATAACAATGTCATAAACCTGTGCATTTGTGCTGTACTCCTGATACAGTGCTGCATTATCTCCATTTTCACCAACATTTTCGCCATTGATAAGTTTTGACACGATATCTAATGCTCTGTCTAAATTTCTGCTCTCCATAATTTTTCCCTTCCGGTATAAATTTATATTAAATGTTAATTGCTGTAATCTTCTCTATGGAATGTAACGTCGCTCACTTCACATCCGTCCATAAGTCCAAGCATTTTGCCATTCCCCTCATCTATAGAAAAAGCAACCGGGGCTTCATTCTCAAAATATTTTTTCAATATATCATCCATAAAACTTTCACTATCCATATCTGCACCGCCGATTATATGCTTTTTCTTCTGGCACAGATTTACGAAAAATGAAAAATAATCTGCATTTTTAAGAACATTTTCGGAATACATATTTTTCATTGACAGATTAAATTCTTCCAGTGTGAACTCTTCTTTTTTGTGCAGTGCCGAAATAAGATTTTTCATTATAAATACATAATTATCCGCAATTCTTTTCTCTTCCAGTTCATCTTCAAATATGATTTCTTTCTGCTTTTTCACACTTACCTTTTCTATCTCCTGATATCTTGCAGGTCTCATTGTAAGTGCTTCATCTATGGAATTAAGATTAAATGTTTTCTTCGTATTTGGTTTTAAAATTCCGTTTATAAGAGGAATCAGCACTGATGCATCACCATTTTCCGTCATCTTTTTTAAAAGTGATGTGAAATCAACATGGCTTCTTATCTGAGAAAGTTTTGCATGCCTTACAGCATCATCTGTGAGTTTCTGCATATGGGTGCATGCCCCAAGAAGCTGTGCGTGTCTGTTCATTGCAACTTTCAGCTGGTTTTCAAGCTCATATATCTCACTGATTGTCTTATAATATGCTGCATCCGCCTGCCCTCCCGGCGATATTTTTTCAAGTGCCGATTTTATTAAATCACTGTTTTTCTTAAACAGCTTTTCCTCATCATCAAACCAACGCATTCCCGTTTCCACAAAATCACGGTATGCTTCTATTCCGGCAAAAACATCGGATGCAAGCGTATTCATTACATCCTGCTGTACAAGTGCGAGCCTGCTTACCTCTTCATTAATTCTTTCAACAACTTCCGTACCACCTTTGAAATTCTTTGCCTGTATCATTTTTTCAAGCAGAAGCTGCTGCACACTTATCCTGCTCTCATCTTTTATCTCTTTTGTATCAAGATAAAATTCCACAGCATCGGGACTTATCGTATACCACACTATATTGTCCCTTATTGTGCTTTCTATCATCCTTACCCGCGAAATTCTCTTTTTTCTTTCAACCGGGTCAAAATATTCAAAATCAAAAGGGCGGCCGTCATTTTTAATTTTATCAAAAATGTAGCCGCCAATTTCCCTGTTTTCTTCTTCACTTAATAAAAGTCCGAAATCCCTTGAAATGAGTTCATGAAAAAATTCAAGGTATTCAGGGTATGTAACATCTTTTTCATTGAAGTTATTTTCTTCTATAAAAAAGCGTAAAATACCCATAACGATATATCCCATATCAAGTATTTCGTACTTGCCGTCTTTAAACTGTGACAATGAAATCTCTGTGAGTTTAAAAAACGGATAATATTTTTTTAAATTGAGCATTCTCGCCCTGTGTCCGGAGACAATATCGTTTACCATATTTACAGCCATAAATCTGCTCCCATTTTACAATTGTGTACGTCCCTCAAGAGCACGCAGAAGTGTAACTTCATCTATATATTCAAGGTCTCCACCGACGGGAACTCCGCTTGCAATTCTTGTAACCGTAATTCCTGTCGGCTTAATAAGCCTTGAAAGATACATTGCAGTTGTCTCGCCCTCAAGACTTGAATTGGTTGCAATAATAACTTCATTCACATCACCCTCAAGCCTTTTTATAAGCTCTTTAATCTTAATATCGGCTGGTCCGATTCCAAGCATCGGGCTTATTGCACCATGAAGCACATGATATACGCCATTATATTTGCCTGTCTTTTCATATGCTGCCATATCACGCGTATGTTCAACCACCATAATTGTTGAATGGTCACGTGCCTTATTGGCACATATCGGACAAATTTCTTCATCTGTAAGTGTAAAACACTCTTTGCAATATCTCACATTAGCCTTCGCACTTGTGATGGCATTAGTCAGTCCATCTACTTCTTCCTGTGGCATGTTAATAATGTGAAATGCCAGGCGCTGGGCACTTTTAGCTCCAACCCCTGGTAATCTGGACAACTGTTCAATTAATTTGTTAATGTGTCCGCTGTAAATATCCATTAGAAAAGGCCTCCGCCCAATCCTGAAAGACCGCCTGTAATCTTAGACATCTGTGCCTGTGATTCTTCTTCACACTTTCTTAACGCTTCATTTGTTGCAGCCATAATTAAATCTTCAAGCATTTCAACATCATCCGGATCAACTGCTTCAGGGTCAATCTTGACTTTTGTCACTTCACGCTTGCCGCTCACTGTAACTTCTACAACTCCGCCGCCTGATGCCGCAGAGAATTCCTTTGCTTCAAGCTCAGCCTGCTGTGTCTCCATCTGACGCTGCATTCTCTGTGCCTGTTTCATTAAATTATTCATATTGCCCGGCATACCGCCCGGGAATCCGCCTCTTTTTGCCATTAGATGTATTCCTCCTTATCATCTACTTCTATATCCATATTAACAAGTTCTCTTATATCTGTAAATCTGTTTTGAAAATCCTCGTCATCTGCCAGCTTTGTAATTATTATATTTACCTTTATGCCGGTTCTTTCCTCAATAACATCAATAAGACGATTTACTTCCTCTTCTCTTGATATTGCATTATATGCCGATGTGGATTTCACCATTATCTCAAGACTTATGCCGTCTTTTGCAAGAGTAACATGGCATTGTCTTAAAAACGCAACATACATCGGGTCATCAATTGTATTGATTATGCCGTTCCATGATGCTGCAATCTGTCTTACATCATCCGGAAGAGCCTCTATGACACGCTTTTCTACCGGTTTCTGTGATTGTATACCATCAGTTCCACTGATTGATGCACCTGCTGACGGAACTGGTGAACTAACTGCAAACGCACCGCTTTCAAGCTCCTTACATGTCTTTTCAAGATTATTTTCAAGAAGTGTGACACGTCCGGCAAGTTCTTCCACGCTGTCATTTTTTTCCATTGAAGGCTTGCACATCTTTATTATTGTAACTTCAAGTTTAATACGCTTCTGCGTTGAAAACTTTAACTCATTTGACAAATCAGACAACACTCTTATATACCGCATAAGCGTGCCCTCATCAATTTTTGATGAGTCTGACTTCAACTGTGCAAGGCTGTCTTCTGACACATCTATTATATCAGCAAGTTTCGATTCATCATCCGTCGTTTTTACGAGTAAAAGATTTCTTAAATACCATATGAAATCATTTACAAACTGACCAAGTTCCCTGCCCTGCATTATAAGCTGTTCTATAAGCTGCATGCATCCGGCAGCATCTGACGACATTATAAGTGCAAGCATATTTTCAAACACTGCCGTATCAACCGCTCCCAGAACTTCAAGCACATTTTCATACTTTAAATCCTGTCCCAGATAAAATGCTATACACTGGTCTATAAGACTTAATGCATCACGCATTGAACCATCTGCAGCTTTTGCAATATATCGTATTGCACGTTCCTCAACATTGATATTCTCAGCTTTCATGAGCTCAGATAATCTGTCGGAAATAGTCTCTATGGAAATCCTGTGAAAATCATATCTTTGACATCTTGATAAGATTGTTATCGGTATTTTGTGTGCTTCCGTTGTTGCAAGTATAAATATAACGTATGACGGAGGCTCTTCAAGTGTTTTTAAAAGTGCATTAAACGCACCTATAGAGAGCATATGGACCTCATCTATTATATATACTTTATACTTACCCTCTGTCGGTGAATACTGTACTTCATCACGAATCTCACGGATATTGTCAACACCATTGTTAGATGCCGCATCTATCTCAATCACATTCATTGATGTTCCTGCCGCAATCGCCTTACATGCCGGACATTCACCGCACGGATTTCCGTCTATGGGATGCTCACAATTTACAGCCTTTGCAAATATCTTAGCTATCGTAGTCTTACCTGTTCCTCTCGTACCACAGAACAGATAAGCATGTCCAATCCTGTCTGATTTAATCTGATTACGTAACGTCGTGACTATATGGTCCTGACCTTTGACATCAGAAAAGGCGGTTGGTCTCCATTTTCTGTATAATGCCTGATATGACACCGGAAACCTCCTTACTAATACTTTTAAGTACACTGCTTATAAACATATTAAAACCGTGCGTCCGGCTTCGAACAATTGTCCACAGACGTTACCGGTACAGTTAGCTCGATCCAGGCACCCTTCCGGCACACAGAAGCTTTCGCTTAATGCTGCTTCATTCCTGACCTGACATGGTTCACGAATTTCTGTTGCGGAAGACCCAGATGTCATCA
>ERZ824480.2667-NODE-2667-length-13119-cov-29.240126_pt1 | contig 13119 bp, 8 predicted proteins | sample MGYA00519861_ERZ824480 | MGnify/ENA primary metagenome ERZ824480 (study PRJEB31778, sample SAMEA3449152) | human gut metagenome | biome: human gut; feature: human-associated habitat; material: faeces | place: United Kingdom | collected 2010/2012 ... | reverse complement strand
CCATACTAAATAAATTTGAAGGCAAAGATACTAATTTAGAAATTTACTCCTCAGGTTTTTACGTTGCCCCCATATAGACAATGAAAATTTCAAGAAATGACCGAAACAAAGCAAAGCCTAAAATTCTTTATTAATACCAATACAACATTAGCCCAAAACGACAAGTTATGAGATAATTAGAATTTAGCTTTTCTCCTGAAAGTATTATTCCGAACTCTGTAACACTATCGAATAAAAGGTAAACCTCCCTATTTCACATCGAACATAAAAATTATTATTGAGTATCGGATATTCGTGCTTTCATTCGTGGACATGCCAATAATCAAGCCCACAAACGGTTTGAAAAGAAGAAGCAATTTGAGAAGCAATCCGAAGTAAAACAAAATAGATACAAGCTAGGAATAGTTCTTAGAAATATCCCAAAAAATTCCTATCTTTGGCAACAAATTAAATCCTTAATCATGAATCGTATAAAAGAAGTACTTAACAAAAAAGGGATCAAACAAACATGGCTTACTGAAAAACTATGTAAAAGTTTCAAAATTGTGAATGCTTATTCCTGCAATCGGCAACAGCCAAGTTTGGAAACACTTTTTCTGATTGCTGAGTTATTAAATGTAGATGTTAAGGATTTATTAATAAATAACAAAGAGGAATAATATGACTTTTAATGAAAACTCACGCGTTAAGATTCCTGCCATATTACATTTGATGCGGTTAGGATATACCTATATACCCCTCAATAAACAGAATCGCAGAGAGGATACTAATATTTTTGAGGATATTTTTATTGAGAGTTTACAACGAATTAATCCTGATGTACTGAAAGAAGAGTTATTTCGAGAATTGGACGAAATCAGTTTAGAGTTGGACTATGAGGATTTGGGTCGAAAATTCTACCAACGTTTAACAGCTACTTCTGGTATTAAGCTGATTGATTTCAAGAATTTCAAGAATAACAGCTTTCACGTTACAACGGAACTGACCTGTAAAAACGGTGATGAAGAATTTCGTCCCGATATAACACTGTTGATTAATGGAATTCCATTCGCATTTATAGAAGTAAAAAAGCCTCACAACAAAGAAGGGATTATAGCAGAGCGTAACCGTATAAACTCTCGTTTCAAAAACAAGCACTTCCGCCGTTTTGTCAATATTACACAACTGATGGTATTTTCCAATAATATGGAATACGAAGACGGTATTGTCGAGCCAATTTTCGGGGCTTTTTATGCAACTTCCGCCTATTCTGATCTATCATTTAATTATTTTCGCGAAGACGAAGATTACCCTATTATTCAAAGATTAAAGATTATATCAGAACAAGATGAAAATGCTATTTTAAAAGATAACAATTTATTAGTAATCAAGCATAGCCCGGAATTTAAAACCAACAAAAACCTCAATACCCCAACCCACCGAATACTTACTTCTCTATTCAGCAAGGAACGATTGGCATTTATTCTACGTTATGCATTAGTTTATGTAGAAGAAGAAAACGGTTTACAAAAGCACATAATGCGTTATCCACAATTATTTGCCACAAAAGCAATCGCGGCAAAGTTGGACGAAGGGCAACATAAAGGTATTATTTGGCATACACAAGGCTCAGGTAAAACAGCATTGGCATATTACAATGTAAAACACCTGACCGATTATTATCAAAAAAAGAACATTATCCCGAAATTCTATTTTATTGTCGATAGACTGGATTTACTCATACAAGCTTCCACCGAATTCGCAAACAGAGGGTTGAAAGTTAATCGTGTAAATTCCAAACAGGAGTTTATCCAAGATCTGAAAGTAATCGGAGCTATTCATAATGACAGTGGACAAACGGAGATTACAGTCGTTAATATTCAAAAATTTAGCGAAAATTCTGTAGCTGACAAAATGCTTGATTATGATATTAATACACAACGTATTTTCTTTTTGGATGAGGCACACCGAAGCTATAATCCTAAAGGGAATTATTTGGCGAACTTGATTAATTCCGATAGAAATGCAGTTATTATTGCTCTTACAGGAACGCCCTTACTGCGAGAAGTAGCAAAAGAATACGATTCTAAATTACTGTTTGGGAACTACATTCATAAATACTATTACAATCGTTCCATTGCCGATGGTTATACGCTCCGTTTGATTCGAGAAGAAATAGAAAGTAGCTTCAAAATAGAAATGAAAGAAGTGATGGAGCAAATAAAAGTACTGCACGGTGACATTAAAACTACCGATGTATATGCAGATAGGCGTTTTGCTCAAGGATTGTTAGATTACATTACGAACGATTTGAACAAATTTCGTCACGCTTGGCAAGATGAAACTTTGGGAGGAATGGTTGTTTGCGATTCATCAAAGCAAGCTAAAATGCTATTCCAACTATTTGAGGAGAAATATGGTAAACAGGAAATTGAGATAGAGAAAATTCCGATGATGGCAGCAAAACCTTTTGTATCTCGTGAAAAAGACACAAAAAACAAGTTGACAGCTGCATTAATTCTTCATAATGAGAATGACAAGACAATTCGTAAAGAACAGATTAAAGCCTATAAATCGGGAAAAGTTGACATCCTGTTTGTTTACAATATGCTTTTGACTGGTTTTGATGCTAAGCGGCTGAAAAAGTTATATTTGGCTCGCGTTATTCAAGACCATAATTTATTGCAAACGCTTACTCGTGTCAACCGTCCATACAAAAAATATGAATACGGTTATGTAGTTGATTTTGCCGATATATCTAAAGCATTTGACCGTACCAATCAACTATACTTCGACGAATTGCAAAACGAGTTGGGCGATGATATACAATTTTATACCAATTTATTCAAATCCGAAGCGGAGATACAACAGGAGTTGGAAGAAATAAACGAAACGCTTTTTAATTACAATACCACTAATTGCGAAATTTTCTCTCAACAAATTGCACAACTGACAGATAAGAAAGAGCTGTTACAACTGATAAAAGCGTTGCGAACCGCAAAGGAATTGAAAAACGCTATTGCCATTAACGGTTACAAAAAACTAATGACAATAACAGATTTTAATTTACTGCACCGTTTGTTGATTGAAACCCAAAACCGTTTGGACAATCTCAACTTTATAGAAAATATCGGCAACGAGGAAGTTACGCAAAGATTATTAAGTACAGCATTGGAAGACATCATTTTCCAATTTATCAAAGTTGGTGAGGAAGAGCTAAAACTGGCTGACGAATACAAAGAAACACTCCGCAAAACCCGTGAGGCTTTACAGTATAATTTTGACCAAACCGATCCACATTTTGCAACACTACGAGAAGAGTTGGAACGTATCTTTAAAAAGAAAAACCTTTCAGAAACTACGCAGGTAGATATGGTGGAAAATATGCACTTACTCCGTAAGATATACGACAAAGCCAAAGAACTCAATCGAAAGAATGCCTTGCTCAAAGCAAAGTATGAAAATGATGAAAAATATACTCGGATACATAAACGTTTGATAGAGAAAGGTACACTTAATTCTAAAGAGCTGCAATTGCATCGAGCGTTAATGCAAGTAAAACATGCGGTGGATAGCAAGCTTGAAGGACAAGAAGATATTTTGAGCAACGAAGCATTTTTCACCAAATACCTCATGCAATTGGTGATTAGCGAATTTAAGAAGAAGGAAAACATTCCTCTTGATTTTGCCACTACTGAGAATATCAACCAACTGATAGCGAGAGAATATTTGCAACTATATAACAATAAAATATAAAGATGTCACAAGATATAAGTTTTACAACTAAAACAAAGCAGCTAATCGACAGTCTGAAAAGCGTTTGTGCTAACTATGGGCTGGGCAATGATGGAAACGAATTCAAAATCATTACACAAATTTTTTTATATAAATATCTCAATGATAAGTTTCGCTTCGAAGTGAAGCGAGAGATGCCAGAACTGTCAACTGTCGAAAATATTTCCGAAGCATTGGCGAAAATGAACGAGGAGGACTATAAATTCCTATTAGCTTCACTCAGTCCCAATGTAATACGGTTGAAACCTTACCAAATGATTTCGTACCTTTATAACAATCAGAATCAAGACGATTTCGGAAAGACTTTCGATGACACATTGAGGGGAATAAGTGTTGAAAATGCCGATGTATTTTCTATCAAATCTTTCTCCGGAGCCAAAGATAAATTATTTGATGATATTAGCCAGTTTATTACAGACAGTTCGCAGCGTGATTCATTTTGCAGAGCATTGATTAATAAACTATTTGAATTCAGCTTCGAGGAGAGTTTTGAGGATTATTTTCAAGAAAAATATGATTTCTTCAAAGATATTTTCGAGTATCTTATCAAAGATTACAATTCCGACTCGGGAGGGAAATATGCTGAATACTATACTCCCAATGCTGTTGCACGAATTATAGCTAGCATTTTAGTCGAGAATGAAGTGAAACAAGTAAGATGCTACGACCCAAGTGTGGGATCGGGCTCGTTATTGATGAGTTTGGCTCACAATATAGGAGAAGACAGGTGTACCATATATTCCGAAGATATTTCACAAAAGTCAAGTACAATGCTGCGGTTGAATTTAATCCTTAATAACCTGACACACAGTATTCCAAATGTAATAAAGACAAATACCATTGCCGAACCATTCTACCTTAACAGAAAATTCGACTATATTGTCTCAAATCCGCCTTTCAAACTCGATTTTTCTGACTTTCGCGATGATTTAGAGAAAGACAGTTTTAAAGAACGCTTTTTCGCGGGCATACCTAAAGTGCCGAATAAGGATAAAGATAAAATGTCAATTTACTTGATGTTTATTCAGCACATTATATACAGCTTGAGTGATACAGGTAAGGCGGCAATTGTAGTGCCTACGGGATTTATTACTGCACAAGGTGGTATTGAAAAAAAAATACGCGAAGCTATGATTAACCGCAAACTGCTTCGTGGGGTAGTAAGTATGCCAAGTAATATATTTGCTAGTACAGGAACGAATGTAAGTGTGCTGTTTTTAGACAAGCAAGCCGACACCGAGCATATTGTATTGGTGGATGCCAGTAAATTGGGCGAAACTGTGAAAGAAGGCAAAAACCAACGCACGATACTCACATCTGCCGAAGAGCAACGTATTATCGATGTAATGAACCATAAACGTGCCGAAGATAATTTTTCAGTAATAGTAAGTGAGAAAGATATTAAAAACAAAAATCATTCATTTAGCGCAGGGCAATACTTTGAGGTAAAGATTGAATACGTGGATATTACTGCTGAAGAATTTGCTGAGAAAATGAAAAACTATACTGATACACTTGATTTGCTTTTTGCAGAATCGCACCGATTGGAAGAAGAAATAAAAAAACAATTGGGAGGATTGAGGTATGAGTGAAAAATCGATCAATAAGTTTTCTGATTTTCTTTCCATTGAAATGGGGCAATCGCCAAGTTCAGATAACGTAAATTTTGAAAAGAAAGGGTTACCCCTATTAAATGGACCTGCTGAATTTACAGATAGATATCCTATTCCTGTTCAATATTCTACTTTTGGAAATCGATTTGCGAACAAGAATGATATTCTTTTTTGTGTAAGAGGTTCAACTACTGGTAGAATGAATATTGCTGATCAAAAATATATCATAGGACGAGGACTTGCAGCAATATCTCACAAAAGGGGGGGATATTTAAATTCCTTTGTAAAAGGATTAATAGATTATAACTTAAAATGGCTTATAGGTGGAACTTTAGGTTCTGTATTTCCAAATTTAACAAAAAAACAGTTATATGATTATAGATGTATTATCCCAAATTTTCAGACTCAACAACGCATAGCTTTTATTCTATCGTCATTAGACGACAAAATAGAACTCAACAATCGAATCAATGCCCAATTAGAAACGATAGCGAAAATGATTTATAACTATTGGTTTATACAATTCGATTTCCCCGATGACAATGGCAAACCCTACAAATCTTCGGGCGGTAAAATGGTGTATAATAAAGAATTGAAGCGAGAGATCCCTGAAGGATGGGAAATTGGCAAAATAGCTGACTGGATTGTTTCGAATAAAAATGGAGATTGGGGCAAAGAGCAGGAAGAAGGCAACTATACATTAAAAGTATCTTGTATTAGAGGTACTGACATTAACGGATTAAATGGTAAAGGTGAATTAAATCCCCCTGAAAGGTATATTCTACAAAAAAATAGTTCCAAGATCCTAAAACCATATGATCTGATTATAGAAATATCAGGTGGTAGCCCTACACAATCTACAGGGCGGATGACTTATATCACTCTGGATTCATTTAATCGTTTTGAGAATCCGTTAATATGCTCTAATTTCTGCAAAGCAATCTCACTGAAGAAAAAAGAATATCTTTACAATTTTGTCTTTCTTTGGAATATGCTCTACGATAACAAAGTATTCTTTGGCTATGAAGGTAAAACAAGTGGTATAAAGAACTTTCTTTTCGATAGTTTTATAAATTCATATCTGTCTGTTATTCCAAAAGAAGATATCGTTTTGAAGTTTTTTGGTTTAATGCAAGAAATAGAAAAAAAGAAACAAACACTTTTAACCGAAAAACAATGCCTAGCTTCTCTTCGAGACTGGTTGTTACCTATGCTAATGAATGGACAGGTTGAGTTCAAGGAGACATCTCAAGAGCAAGTACAAACAACAAATGTAGCTGCTGAAGCAGAAGTTGAATACAAACTAATAGCTAAAAATAATAATTTTCACGTCGGTTTAAAAGAAGAAAAGAAAATATCAATAATCAACTTGCCTCGGCAACAAGACCAACGTTTTGAATTGTGGCTGTCAAGTCAAGGACTTGCTGCAAGAGGAGAGATTGACAAAACGACTCTCCGACAAATATTCAACGTAATGGATGAAGAGGAATATGGAAAATAGAGAAATAGAACAAATCGCCAATGATGTATTGACAAAGTATGTCAAAAGAGGAGGCGTTCACAAAGTTTTCAACGAAATAATGAAAGCTGAAGGGATAAAATTTCGAGAGATGGACTCTCTTAATGCCGATTTTGTTGGAGCACTAACTAAGTATTCTAACGGACAATCATATATAATGTTTAATCGTTCGATTGATAACGATGGGCGTAAACATTTCACGATAGCCCATGAGTTAGGTCATTACTTCTTATCTCACCAATTAACTCAAAACTCCTTTTATTGCTTAAATGACGAAATTATAGAAGAGGGAGTATGGAAGAATCCGATTGAACAAGAAGCAAATTACTTTGCAAGTTATTTCTTAATGCCCGAGCAAAAAGTAAAGAATGCATTTTTAGCTATATTATCAAGGTCAAAAAAAACGAAAGCAAAATATTTCCTACACGTTCAGAATAATTGGACTTTCGGTATTTGGTGTGGAATAAGAGATGATTTGATGAAACGTTATGGCGTCTCCGAAGCCGCATTAAGATACCGCCTTCAACAGCTTAATTTGGCAAAATTTGAATTTGTAAGTAATAAAAACATGGTATAATAATGCAAATAGACTATGACAAGTGATGAATTATATGATTCGTTTTGTGCTGAATTTCCTTTAGAAATACTCACGACAATGTCTATTGACAGATACACAAATTTAAATAAGAAAGACTCTTTTTGCTATTGGTTGGAAGCTGTGACTGCCGACTTAGGTAGTATATGGGGAGGATCTTCTTACAAATTTGGGATATACAAATACAACGTAATTCCTAAAAGAAATGATAGCAATTACATTCATGATGAAGAATATGCTTGGCTGGCTAAATATGGAAAAATAAAAGAGGAGGCATTTGATAATATTAAAAACATTATTTGTCAGGTCGCTAATGCTGCCAATAGCGGAAATCTTCAAGAAATTGACAGTCTAGACCTTGGTGATGCCTTTAAATGGAAAATCGCTTTTCTATATTCAAATAAAAGTATAGTATCGGTATTTAATCCGACAATATTGCGCATTGCAGCCGAGTCAAAAGGTTTGAATGATGTAAAATCGAAGAAAGTTTCGGAAGTGCAACAATTCCTTTTAGACTTAAGAGGAGATGCGGATATTTTTGAATATAGTAGTGAACTATGGAAAATAGCAACGCAGGTAATAAAAAACCGTCGAAGTACGTGGGTGTATGCTCCCGGTGATGGTGCTTGTTTCTGGAAAGATTTCTACAATGATGGTGTAATGGCTATTGGTTGGGATGAGCTTGGAGATTTATCACAATACAAGAGTCAAACTGAAATCAATAAAGAACTACAAACATCATATGGAACAAAGACTAGTAAATCAAATGATGCAAAGGCATGTTTTGATTTTTATAAGAATGTAAAAATTGGAGATTCTATTATAGTCAAAAAAGGACTGTATGAAATTCTCGGTTATGGTGTCGTCGAATCTGACTACTTTTATGAGGATTCTACCAATGAATTCAAAAATAGGAGAAAAGTATTATGGGAACATAACGGAGTATGGACTTCACCAGTTTCTTTGCCGCAAAAAACACTAACCAAAAAAGATGAAAGGTTTAGAAATACAATTATGAACATAATCAACAGTAATAATGATATTAATCAATACGAAGATGATATTATAAAAAAATTACTTCTTTCAAAAAAGCAAATCATACTTCAAGGTGCTCCCGGAACAGGAAAAACTTATAAGACGGCAGAATTGTCCATTGCAATCTGTAACCCTGCCTTTTCCAAATTTGGCGACCGAAATGCCGTTATGGAAGAATATAATAGATTGAAAAGAGAAGGACAAATTAGTTTTAGCACCTTTCATCAATCAATGGATTATGAAGAATTTGTTGAAGGCCTTAAACCAGTAAATAATTCAAACAGTATTATTTTCAAACCAAAAGGAGGACTATTTAAAGAAATTTGTAACCGAGCATTGCTTAATACAATTTCTTTATCTAAGAACATATCGACAGAGTTGGAATTTGATGATATATATAATCAACTAATAGAGAATATTTTATCAGAAACAGTTAAATCATTAAAAACAAAAACTGGTGTTGATATTGAATTCAAACCAAATTCCAATAATAATCTTAACTTTAGATATAATAGTAGTGGTGACGAAAAGGTTTGGTCAAGAAACATAGTGTCGAAAGACCGACTCCGGACATTATACATGTATTTTGACACCCAAGCAAAAGTTGATGCTATACAAGATATTAACAGTGAAATACGAAGTGTGATAAAAGGTTGTGACACATCCGCTTATTGGTCGGTATTAAAATATATCGTAGATCACAAAAACACCATGGAAGAGGATGTTTTAGACACAGAGGATTTATCGGATAAAGAGAAAGAATCTGCAATTCAAGTTTTTCTAACTACTCCCCAAAAGGAAAGGGTTTATATTAAAGATGCTCAAAACTATGTTCTAGTTATCGATGAAATAAATCGAGGAAACATATCTAAAATATTAGGAGAACTCATCACCCTTCTTGAAGCAGATAAGCGAATAGGAGAGACTAATGAACTTACAGCTAAACTACCTTACTCACAAAACGAATTTGGAGTACCAGCAAATTTGTATATCATTGGAACAATGAATACAGCTGATAGAAGTGTTGGCTATATTGACTACGCTATCCGCAGAAGATTTGCGTTTGTTTCTATACCTGCTGATATCACAGTAATAGAAGCTCACTATGAAAATGATAAAAATCAAAAAGTGATAGCAACAGGACTTTATAATTCTGTCAATAGATTAATCCGTGATGGAATCAATTCCGAATTTAACGTTGATGATTTAATGATAGGGCATAGTTATTTTATGGTAGATTTAACTAAGCAAACAGATTTTGAAACAAAAATTTCCAGCAAATTAGAATATGAAATTAAGCCACTTTTAAGGGAATATGCGAATGATGGAATACTCAATTTATCTAAAAATAATGAGGGTAAGTATGATTGCATAGAACAATTATCCATAATGTCAGTTCAAACGACCAATGAACAATAAAATACTGACTATAAAAGAACAAAAATCACTCCCTCTTGATATAGGAAGCAAGGAGTACACTGATCTGTTGGCATTATTAAACAGTGATAATTACAACCCTGCTAAGCCTGCACAATTGTTAGGACTTGATTGGAATAATCGTAGTCATTCCATTTTACAGGCTAAATACTTTATCGGGCTAAAATGGATAAAAGAAAAAGAATGTGCAATATATGTTGAACCTAAAATACCTGAACTTGATTTCATGGCAATGTTTATGCAGTGCTTTAATAGTGATTGTAGAGATGTCTCCAATAAATTGGGGAAAATATATGGTATTGAGTTCAATCAAAAGCCCATCGAAGTGGATACAGATTGTATCGAGTTAACACCTATCCTAATAATCCATTTTTTAAAATTGACCCAGAGTATTGTTCAACGAGGGCTCAAGTGTAATTACATTCAACAAGAAGAAAACTTAAGAAGTAAAATTAAAGGTAAGATTCTACTGAATCAAACTGTCAAACGTAACTATTCGTATGGGCAAACAAATCGGACAATGTGTCGGTTTCAGAATTATTCTACAGACTGTTTTGAAAACAGGATGCTAAAAAAAACGCTGCTATTTGCAGAAAAGTTTATAGAGACGAATCCAAATATTAGTTATTATAAAAAATTAAAACAAATATGTACATATTGCCTTGGTGCTATGACTTCTGTAAGCGGTGAAATACCTCTGCAACAGATAAGGCAACTTAAGATAAATCCGTTATACAAAGAGTATGCCGAAGCTCTAAGAGTAGCAAAACTTATCCTGAAGCGTTTTAGTTATAATATTGAGTTAATAAAAAAAGATGTAGATAGAACATTACCACCTTTTTGGATAGATATGTCTTTGCTGTTTGAATTGTATGTGTATGCTCTGCTAAAAAAAACATATAAGCATCAAATAAACTATCATCTAAGCACTTATGGAAATGAAATTGACTTTGTAAAATTTGACGAGGAATTAATTATCGACACAAAATATATTCCACAATGGGAAGATAAAACATACCATGACAATGTAAGACAACTGTCTGGATATGCAAGAAGTATATCTTTGAGAAGAAAGGTGTTAAACAGAAATTCAGATGATACAACAATTATTAATTGTCTTGTGATTTACCCAAACAAAAAAGGCTGTTTGCAATTCAATAAAGATGAAAATCTAATTAGCAACAATACGCTCATAGATACTTATCTCAAGTTTCACAAATTACCAATATACCTACCTCAAAAAAAGAATGCAAATACTCGCTAAGACGCATGAAGCACAAGGGAGTGACATTCAGTAGCGATTCCTTTTGGTGAAGTTTTATACTAATAAAGCCTTTTTGTCCTATCAACAAAACAAAAACAGTCTATTTTCATCTTATTGACTAGGCAAGAATCCCCTAATCTATCCCAATACTTTGTTTTGTTTCTAAAATGCACCATATTTGCTGCATAATAGAAATAAAAGTAATAATTATTCCAACTTTTCGGGCAAATGATGGATGGATTTAAGATTTTTCTTAACTTTATATCAACAATCACGTTAAATCACGGGCAAAACGATGAGAAAGAGCTGTGTACTAAATCGTGTCTATTTTTCGATAAAATAAAATATAAACCACTGATTATTACCAATAACAATATATAAAGTACTCACTTTTTGGTGGCAATTAAAATAGAATTCTTGATTTTGTAAATCAAAAGAAAAATATTTATTTTCATTCTCTGTATTCTCCATGAGCAAACTACAGCAAAAGCACGTAGAAAATTAGTGGGATAATTCATAGGATATGCTTGAGGCTAAAAATATAAAGTTTTAAATATCAGCATGGTAACTCTACAAGGAGAATCCTAGGCGAATCATAAAGAAATTAAGTAGTTATCTGATGTAGATGGCTACTTTTTTGTTTATAGACATTAGGTGAAGACATTTATGCACGTTTCATGACAAGTCGCCATATTTCCTGTTCTTACTTTTGATGTTTACCTCCTTTTTCACCCTGAAACAAAAGTTGAGAAGTAGAGTTGGGAGGAAATAATCATTAATCAAAAGAGCAATATAATGAGAATGAAGACATTAAAGGAAGGTATTGTGGCTCATGCGGAGAGGCTGGGGGAATTGTTTAAGTTTTCGGCAGAGCATACTTGCAGGAGTATGCTGCATAGCTTGGAAGAGTTTGCTAATATGGAGTTAGTTACTTTTAAAGAATTGACGGCAGGATTCTTCTTAGGTTTTGAGCACTATTTGTGGGCTTCGGGATGTTCACGTAATACTTCGGCATGCTATTTCCGGGCGTTGCGGTCTATTTGTCGGGAAGCAGAAAAGGAGAAGGTACTGAAAGACACTAAGCAACTCTTTAGTGAGGTGTTTATGGGATATGAAGAGACGAGAAAAAGGGCGCTGAGTATTGAACAGCTTCGTATGGTGGCGGATGCAGATTTGGAGGATGTACCCAGTTTGGAGATGGCACGGGATCTGTTTATTCTTTCTTATTATTTAAGCGGGATTCCTTTTATAGATTTAGCTTACTTGAGGAAGACGGATATTCAGGATAATGTGCTTTGCTATCGTCGTAGCAAGACGGGGAGGATGTTGACGATTACGCTTGAACCGTGGATGTGGGAAATTATTGAGAGGTATAGGTGCGAGAATACGGATTCGCCTTACCTGCTGAAAATTATTCAGAAACCGGGAACCATACCGGAAGAGAGGCGGCAGTATGAAAGTGCCCTGCGACTCTATAATAAACATTTGTATCGGTTATCTGAACGGCTGGGATTTGGGGTTAGGCTGACTTCATACGTAGCACGCCATACGTGGGCGACTCTGGCATATAATGAAGATATACCGGTAGCCAAAATCAGTGCAGGGTTGAGCCATGCTTCGGAAGAGATAACACATACTTATTTGAGGTCGTTTTCTGATGAACAACTGGCAGTGGTAAACTTGCAGATGGCAGCGTTGGTTAATCCAATGGCAGAAAAGAAATGGAAGAAGAAAGAAAAGGGAAAGGGAAATAGGAATGATAAAGAGAGTAAAAGTTCTCAGAATGAGCTTCATATTTCTGTTCCGATTCCCGGTAGGAAACGGAACGATTCCGGCGGTAAAGGAACAATTTCCAATTGAAATAAACAAGGAAAGCAGGAAA
>ERZ824480.2661-NODE-2661-length-13154-cov-2.710360_pt1 | contig 13154 bp, 15 predicted proteins | sample MGYA00519861_ERZ824480 | MGnify/ENA primary metagenome ERZ824480 (study PRJEB31778, sample SAMEA3449152) | human gut metagenome | biome: human gut; feature: human-associated habitat; material: faeces | place: United Kingdom | collected 2010/2012 ... | reverse complement strand
GTAATACAGAGCGTCAAATCCCGCTGCCAGATACACATAATATTCGCGGCAGCTCCGCACCGATCCGATCTTTTCGAGATCATCATAGTTTTCAAACAGCCCCATCAGGCGCGTAATGCCGCCTTCGACCGGCGCTTCATAGATCACTCCCGCACGGCTGATACCGCTCTGCGGGCAGGCGCTGATGATATTACTCAGCATAACCGCCACCGGGCGCCTTCTTCCCTGTACTTCGGCGACAGGTTCTCCTGTCAGATAACTTTTCACCATACCTTCCGGCAGCGCATCCTCCGCGGGTGTCGGCTCAATCGCTTCCGGAACCAGCGGCTCCGGTGCCGGATCTTCGGTCGGGGCCGGTGGTTCCGTAGCTTTCGTTTCTGTCTTGCTTTCCCCTGCTGTCTCTTCTGAGACATAAGAAGTTCCTGCCGATGCAGTTTCCGGTGCCGTTTCCCCAATTTTCCGGCATCCGAACAGCATCATGCTTCCCAGCAGAGCAATCCCCAATGTGTAAAACCCTCTCTTTTTGATAAAGACCCCTCCTTTTCTGCTTTCAATCAGTCTCTTGTGATACCGAGACGCTGCAGCACCTCTTCCTGCTTTGCCTCCATCACGGCTGCTTCCTCCGGTGTCATATGATCATAACCCAGAAGATGCAGCATACTGTGTGCAACAAGAAAAGCAAATTCGCGTCTTAAAGAATGACCGTATTCCTCCGCCTGCGCTCTTGCGCGCGCAACAGAAATTACGATATCACCCAGCATCAGCTCACCGCTGTCCGGGTTAAAACAGTCATCTCCCTCTTCCGTCTCCAGAAAATCGAACGAAGCCGGAGAAGGATAATCTACCATCGGGAAAGAAAGCACGTCTGTCTCCCGGTCAATGTTTCTGTGTTCCCGGTTCATGGTGCGGATATTTTCCGGATCGGTCAGAATCAGTTCTACTTCTGCCTCATACGGGCACGCTTCCTGATCCAGCACACCATTGATTACCGCTGCTGCAACCTCTTCCGGATCAAATCCAAGGTCAAAATCCTGTTCATTTTCAAACGTCAGTGTCATTTATTTTCCCTCCGTTTTCTCGTCGTACTTTTTGCTCTGCCGCTGTGATTTTCCGGCTTTGCTTTCTTTTCATATTCATCGTAAGCCTGTACAATCTTCTGCACCAGCGGATGACGGACAACATCCTTGCTCGTCAGCTCGCAGAAGGAAATTCCGTCTACTTTTTTCAGTACCTGCATTGCCACATCAAGGCCGGAGCGTGTACCGGAAGGAAGGTCCTTCTGAGAGGCATCTCCGGTTACAATGACTTTGGAACCGAAACCGATACGGGTCAGGAACATCTTCATCTGCGCCGGTGTCGTATTCTGTGCCTCATCAAGGATAATAAACGCATTGTCGAGCGTACGGCCTCGCATGTACGCGAGCGGCGCAACCTCAATCAGGCCTTTTTCCATGTTTTTCTGGAAGCTCTCTGCTCCCATGATCTGATACAGCGCGTCGTAGAGCGGCCGCAGATACGGGTCAATTTTACTCTGCAGGTCGCCAGGCAGGAAACCGAGTTTTTCACCTGCCTCAATCGCCGGACGCGTCAGGATAATACGTCCTACTTCATCGTTTCGGAACGCGGTGATCGCCATCGCCATTGCAGGGTATGTTTTTCCGGTTCCGGCAGGGCCGACGCCGAAGACGATCATCTTTTCCCGAATCGCATCCACGTACGCTTTCTGACCGAGTGTTTTCGGTTTGACCGGACGGCCTGCGACCGTGTGGCAGATGCAGTCACTGTCGATTTCCGCAAGGCTGCTTCCGCTGTCCTCCATAACAAGTGAGATTGCATAATTGACGTTCTGTGTGGTGATATCATTTCCGCGGCGTGAGAGCTCCAGAAGCTGTGTCAGACATTCCTTTGCGCGCGCTGCATTCGATGCCGGGCCTACAATTTTTAAAACGCCGTCCCGGGAGATCAGCGTAACCGCCAGGGATCTCTCCAGGATTTTGATGTGTTCATCAAACTGGCCGAATACTTTCTTTTCATGTTCGATGGGCAGTTCCATCTGCAGTTCTATCATGTTGTTATTGCTGTTCATCTACCATTGATTCCTTTCCATCCGACACCTTCTGCATTTCGCAGGGCTGTGCTTCTACGGCCCGTTCTATCACACGAAGTGTCCCTTTTGTGATACATGACGTATCGTTAAGTTCTATTGTAACATGATTCTCCGATATTTGAAGTCCTTTTTCTGATAAATTTCTGTGGAATTTCTGATAATTCTGCGAGGCTTTTTCTTTTGCCTCGTGTTCTGAATAGGTTTCTTTCTGAACTTCAAAAGGAAATTTCTGACGGTAGCCGAAATAAAACGGAAGGGCAAAGTTTTCTGTCAGATAAAGCTGCTGAAGGGATACTTCCTCGTCTGCTCCATTTTCCCTTTTCTCTGTTTTCTGATCCGCCGTTCCGGTCATGCTCCGCAAACTCTCCACAAAATTCTCCGGCAGCAGATTTCCAAGGAAAAATCGGTAAGCAGAAATCTGGAATACCGGCGTTTTTTTCTCTGCTTTCTGATATGTCCGTACCGTATGGGAAAGCGGAAAGGTATCATAATAGTACCACGTCGTCTCAAGGTCAATATCCGCGTCTGCGTGAACATAAGAATAATCATACGTTTCCCCACTGTCATTCACAAGCGGAATCTCGCCCTTTACAAGAATGTCTCCCGCTTGACATGTATCACCGGGGAGCACCTGCGGAATGCCGTTCCGTGTGATAATACGCACGACCGTCCCTTCTTTTTTCGCCACAAGATTCTGCGGATCATCTGCTTTTTCTTCGATCACATAGCCGTCTACGTTTTCTTTTACCGCAAGGACAAGCTGCGTCCCTTCTATTTTTGCGGACACCCAGGTCAGATTCGGAAACTGCTCCCGCAGATACGATGCGGTCTGGCTGCAGTCCACACGTTTTTTCCAGCTTCCATGATGAATCCCGGCCGCGTCAAGGCTGTTTAAGATCGTCTGCGTACTGTTCGCGTAATTTCCTTCCACATGAATATTCCAGATGAACTGCGACAGCGTGTAAAGTCCCGCCAGGCAGAGAAAAATGCCAATAAAAAATGCCTTTCTTTTTAAACTTCGCCGGTAAAAGAAAGGCAGTCCCTGTTTTTTCTGTATTCGGATGCGCACACCGCTCTTGCGGCGGATCGGCAGGAGGCGGAAAAAATCTTCCGGCAGAAGGCTCATCTCAAAACAGCCCTTGTGTTCTGTCACGTCCCACAGTGTGATGTTATGGTGCCCGCACAGATTGAAAAAACGCTCCGGTCCACGGCCCGTCACACGAATCCGCACACTGCCTTTCCAGAAAGCCTTTCCCCTCTGCAAACGCACACCCCCTTTTCAGCATTGGAATGATTGGAATCATTACACTTATTGAAACGTCACCTGATCGATTCTCCCTTCCACCCGCATCTCCTCCCCGGAATACGAAACAATCCGGATTCCCTCTCCCACAAGGAGCAGCCTGCCGTATTGTGTAAGCACACAGAGGCGGCACGCATTATATTCCAGAATCCTGCGGTAATTTTCAATCTGCACTTCTCTCCCGCCGTAAAACGTCACAACCGGCTCGCCAAAAGCAAGATCTGACGGAACCTGCATCGCCGAAAGCAGCTCCCCGCCCGGCGGATGGAGTGATTTTTTCTGCTTTTTCTTTTTTCGCATCCAAAACCTCCTCCGCTTTGCGGGTCTGCTTTTTGTTCTATCGCTATTTTATGCAGAAAAAAGCACAAAAATACCCCGCAGCCGCTGGGGTTTCCTGCCCGATCAGGCTGCGGGGTTTCATTTCCCTTTTAAAAACATTTTTTGCAGGGTTCATACCCCTGGGCTTCTGCATTTTCTCTCGTCATCTGATATGCCCGATCCGGATTCATTCTGCCGCAGTTATTTTTGTTATGGTACTTCGATCCGGTCTCTGAAATCCAGACGAGCTGTCCGCCATACGGATCCGATTCCTGCGGAGCTTCCGTTACCTGTGGTTCTTCAGCAGTCACTGCCGGCTGCGTTTCTTCCGCTGCCTGCGTTTCAACGGTTTCTTCCGCCGCAGCTTCTATGGTTGGCTCAGGTGTCGGCGTCTCGGTCGGGTCAGCCGTTGGAGTTGGGGTAGCAGTCGGAGTCGGGGTAGCGGTCGGCGTTGGTGTTTCGGTCGGTGTTGCTGTCGGCGTTGGTGTTGATGTTTCAGTCGGGGTCGGCGTCGCTTTTTTCGTCGGCGCTGCCGTAACGCTGACGGAAACAGACTCTGCAGATGCCTTCTGTGTTTCCTTACTGCTGTACGTCGCAGGTGTCAGCGCACAGGCGGAAACCATCAGCAGCACAGGAAGCAGCACAGGAAGTGCTTTCGCCACATGAAACCGTTTCTTTATCGAATTCCATGTAACCGGAAGCAAAAAGATTCCAAGCAGCAGCAGTGACAATGCATATGCCTTCTCCTCTTTCCAGTAACCGGCTCCCGCCAGCATCATCAGAATACCGAACAGATACCTGAGAAAAATTCCTGCCTTTCTCAGCATATTTCATTCCCCCTCTTGTGTATTTTCTGAATTTCTTACAGCGAAATCCTCTACTGTAAATACGTTGAAAAGAATGGAAAATTACATCACAGATTACGATTCTTTATAGAAAATCATGCTGAACCATATGACCATATGCTCGCCGAGGTAATAATCCATCATGTTTTTTTCAATCAGGTTTGCAACAACGATGCCGTGGCTCTCGATGCATGGATGCATCAGTTCAAGATGACGGCAGCCGCCTCTCGGGTAGGTACATTTATCGCAGAGCTGGCAGGAATCGGAGGAAAGGGCGAAGGTGAGCAGGGTTTTGTCTTTTAAATGCTGCTCGATTTCGCGTGTGATTTTTTCGTGCTCCGATTTTGTTTTTAATGTCTCATCCATATCCATGATGTTGTCCACTTCTGCGATGCTGGAGAAGAACAGAACGTGATCGTAGTTCATGCAACGCTCCTTACAGACCTCAACAGTGCCGACCGCCGGCGGGCAGGACCAGGAGGCTCCGTAGCGGGAGCACTCCTTTTTGCAGATCTGGCGGACCCGGTCATTGAATTCGATGTCCTCCGGTTTTACAAATGCATACTGATAGATAGGAAACTGGGTAATATATTCTTCGATTTCTGTCTGTGTCATTTTGTCATCCCTTCTCTTTTGTTACAGATCTTTTTCCAGAAAAGCAAATACCATATTCCAGTACGTCTGGAGCATGCGCCCTCTGGTTCCAAACAATTCATGCTTTGCGCCCGGTACTTTTACCATTTTTGCCATGCCGGGACGGCGTTCTGCCATTTTCCGGATCATCCGCTCCTGGGCACGGTTGGACACAAGATGATCGTTCTCCGCCTGAAATAAAAGGACAGGAGCCTCGATCCGTTTCCATCCGCTCCGCATCAGATCGCGGTACAGATGTGCGGCGGCATGGAGCCATCCGTAAGAAGCGGCATTTAGGTGATACAGCGGCTCTTTTTCCCGCTTCTGCTGGTAATAGAGAAAGCGCGGACGGGAGAGGGACGAACTTTGTTTAAAGCTTTCGATTCCCTGGTATGGTTTCTGTCCTACCACATACTGTGTGCCTCGTCCTGTGGCACAGGCAAAAGCTGCGATCCGTTTTGCATCGGCGAACGGCACTTTTCCGGTCAGCGGACGGATCATCGGCGAACTCAAGACCACTTTCCGGAACAGATACGGCGCTTTGGCGGCCGCTGCTGCTGCGATTCCGCCGCCCATCGAGTGAGAATAGAGAACGAGCGGAAGACCGCATGCCTCTGCTTTTGCTTTTCGTGCAACAAAGAGCAGATCTTCTACATAACGATGGTAGGAATCGACATAAACAAGCGACGGATCCTCCACCAGACGGTAGCTCTTTCCGTGGCCGCAGTGTTCCGGCAGATAAACATGAAAATGCTCTTTGATAAAATAATACACGATCTCTTTATATTTCTCTGCATTTTCCGTAAAACCGTGTGAGATTACAACAACACCTCTCGGGCGGAATGCGCGGTAACGAAGAACATGAATCGGATGACCGCTCTCCCTTTCCCAGTAAAATTCTTCTGCATGAGCGGCGAGGTACGGCTCCACACCATTCTGCATCCGCTCCGCATAATTTTTTTCCTGTAATACGCGTGTTCTCATTAGCAAATCACCTGCTTTCATCCAGATACGAAAGGATATCCTGAAGATTGTCGATGGTACAGTCCGGTGTAACTTCAATTTTGTTCGGAAGATGATCCGGGTTGTACCAGCAGGTCAGGATTCCTGCATTTTTTCCGCCGCGGATATCACTTGTGAGGGAGTCGCCGACGATCACAACCTCATCCGGTGCATAACTTCCGATTTCGTTCCATACCGCATCAAAAAAAGCCTTCTGCGGCTTGTCCACACCGACCTGTTCCGAGATAAAAACGCCGTCCAGAAGCTGATCAAGCCCGGAAAAGCGGAGTTTACGCTCCTGTGCAACAGTGGTTCCATTTGTTACTGCATACTGTTTTACGGTAGCTTTCAGCTGTTTTACCAGTTCATCTCCGTGATCGCAGAAGAAAGCCTTATCGCCGAGGCGGATCTGATATTCATCATTGAATACTTTTACCTGATCCGTCGGCAGTCCTTCCGATTCAAAAAATTCATGGAACCGTCCAAGCATCACCTGTTCTCTCGTAAGCTCTCCCGTCTCCAGCCGCTCCCAGTAACCGCGGTTGATCACGCTGTAGCGCTGCAACATTTCGTCCGTGCAGGTTCCCATATGAAACTTGTTGAAACAGTAATCAATTGCATATCGTTCCGACATCTTAAAATTCAGAAGTGTTCCGTCGATGTCCCACAAAATTACTTTTATCAAAGAGAAATCCTCCCTTGGTTTCATTTGTATTTTCCAATTATCTGTTTTTCATTCTAGCATAGATTACAAATACGATCAATTGTATTTTAGGCATTGTATCTTTTGAGAAAAAGTGCTACGATAAAAAAGAATTTCCGTGAAAAAGAAAAGGAAGAAGGAAGAAACACTATGAAATTTACTTATCCAGCCGTTTTTCATAAAACCGAACATGGAACCTACGAAGGTTATTTTCCAGATCTCGCCTGCTGCTATGCAAAAGGGGATACCCTCGACGAGGCGCTGGAAGATGCCATTCACTCCGCCTATGACTGGATCTCTCTGGAACTGACGGAAGAAGAACCTGATTTTCCGCCGGTATCGGATGTAGCAGATCTCGGGAAAAGCGAAGGTGAAATCGCAAGAAATATTGCCGTCAACATCCGGCTTTTTGAGGGATGGGACGAATAAGTTCAAAAAAGAGAAAGAAAACCGTATTGCTGCGATATTCAAAACGCAGCGATACGGTTTTCTTTTTATCTCTTCCAGGTTTTCAGCATCTCTTTTTCTTCTTTGCTGATCCGCAGCGACTCTCTGATTTTCTGAATTGTTTTGTTATGTGTCCAGTCATCGAGACTGTTTTCTTTCAGCAGTTTCTGTGTCTTTTCCGGAAAATGAATATAACAGATCGATACTGCCCAGGCGACGGCCATTTTTACGTAATAGCCATCGTGATGAATCTTTTTCATCTCCTCCAGCACAGCATCAATATACGCTTCGTTGATAAAAAAGTCCAGCAGACACACAACACCAAACCGGATTTCATATTCCCGGCTGCTTTTCAGCCATTTCTGCAGATATCCATACCAATACTCCTGGTCTTTCTTCATAAAATGGCACGTTGCACAGGAGCTGTCACAGATTCCCCAGCTGTTGATCATCGGCACGAAGCGGTCCAGTTCTGCCGTCTGTTCTTCACGGGTCAGCTTTCCGTAGCCGATCATCATTCCGCGGATCAGAAGCTCCTCGTAGACTTCCGGATTAAACTGTTCGGTATAAACTTCATAGTGGTCTCTTGCTGTCGCTTTTGCAATCCGTCGCGAAACCGGAATGCGGACACCAAGAATCCGACAGTTCTGTCCCGGAACAAGAGAGCTGTGAAATTCCCGGTATTTTGCATCTATATTGCTTTCCAGTTCTGCCCGAATGGCCTGCATTACTTCCTGTTCCATATGATTCCCCCTCTCTTTTCTTTCTCTTTAAGATGTTTTACACGCTTTTTACAAATGTTTAACCCTGTTATTTCTGCACTTCTGATAAGATAAAATTAAAGTAAACGATAACATCCACCCTGCCAAATGCCAGATCTTTTCCGGCTGAAAGGTGAGTCTTATGAGAAAGAAATATACATTTTTTCAAAATATTCTAATGGACGAATTATAAATCCGTCTCTTGCACCTGTTTCTATCATAATTTTATGGAAGTCTTTTAAATCTTCTCTTGTTCCTTCCTTTATTACTACACCTTTTCTACCTGCTAAACGAATATTGTATCTCCATTTTTGGTGAAATCCAGCCATTACCTCTTCTTCTGTTTTATCTTTTATATCTAGTCTGAATACAAATCTTGGTTGTATTTCATCTTTAAAGTCTTTTGCATCATCTTTTATTTGGTAGCCTAGGTTTGTTATTATGTTTCTAAAGTCTTGGTCTTCTTTTAATATGTCTGGTTCTATTCTTAAAACAAATGCATTGTATTTTTTTGCTAGTTCTTTTGCTCCATCTGTTAATTGTTTCATTATTCCAATATCATGTATGTCACATACTGGGCCTCTTGATGAATACATTATATTTCCAAATATAGGCATTTTTCTAATCCACACACATAATGAGCCTGTTATATTTCCATCTTCGTCTTCTGCTAATATTACTTCTGGTTTCCAGTTTGGCTTTTTAACTTCTGCCCATTCTAATGATTGTTGAAAGTTACATCTTTCGTTTGTTTCTAAAAATTTTTTGTATTCTTGTTTTGATTTTTCGTCTGTTACAAATCTCATATTTTTGTTTTGCCTCCTATTATTATTTACGGTTATTCGTATTTTACACCAAGTTGGGGAATTTTACAATATTTTTTGGAGAATTAAAGAAAAAATCTAACCAGTTAAATAGTGGTTAAAATAAAAAAATAAGGAACTTCAAAGATATAGAAATTCCTCATTTTTAGTTTATAACATTTCTTTGTGCATTAGCGGTACTTATTTGAGAAAAAATAAAATGAACTATAAGGGGTATACATTTAATTTGAGTGAAGTGTATGATGATAAAGTTTATAAAAGCAAAGTAATTAATAGTGTTTCAAATAGTATAATTATTTTTTCAATTATATTTATGATTATTGCTTATGTTGCTACAGCTTTTGGGATAAAAGAATTAAATGAAGATATTACTTTATTTAATTCTTTATGTAAGTTTTGGGATTTTTATATCCTTAATAATGTTTATAAATATTGGATTCTATATTATACACAAATCTTCTATTTTAATTATAAATTAATAACTTTTTCTACAATATCTAAATCTTCAATTTTGTTAATTCCAAAGCACTTTTTACCTAAATCTTTTATTGAAGCTCCTAGATGATACATTTCTTTATTATCTATTACTATAAATCTATCGTGAAATTTATTTGTTTCAGCAACTTTTAATATTGGATATTCTTTATTAAATTTTTGAATATCGATTTTTTGTATATTGCTTTTATTAGAAGTTAATATTACAACTTCAACATTCTTATTTTTCTTTGTAAGCATTTTCAAAACACTATCATCTATATAATTATCTATTATTAAAATTTTCTTGTTTGCTTTTTTAATAATATCGATTATCAAACTGTATGCATCATATATTTGCCCTTCAAAGAATATTTTTTGTTTAATATTTTCTTCATTTTGTAACTGGTCAAATACTTTATCAAATTTTTTGTCATGTTCTAATAATTTATACTCTACATTTGTTAATCTTTCAAACAGCTGTCCATTAACCATTAAAAATTTTCTCATCTCTACAAAAGCATCCATTATATTTATGCTTACTTGAATTGCAATATCATTTTTAAGCAAACTAGATAACATTGCTATACCTTGTTCAGTAAAAACATATGGCAAATATTTACGATGTTTACCTCTACCAGTATTTTCATTTAAGGTTACAATTTGCGACCTTAGAGAAGAATCCTCAAAATTTTCTTGTACAGTAGTTTTGTTTAAGGTCACAAATTGTGACCTTAAACTAGAAAATTCTTCTTCTGTTAACTGAAAACAAAACTTTTCTGGAAACCTCTCTATATTTCTCTTTACAGCTTGATTTATTTTTTTAGTTTCATAGTGATATAGCATTGCCACATCACTATCTAGCATTACTTGTTTTCCTCTTATAGTATATATTAAATTCTTTATTTCTTCATTTGATAGGTGGTCTTGAACTATCAAATTATTTATTTCATTTTCCATAATTTCACATCCTTATATAAAACTATATATAGTTTAAAACATTTGTTCACTGCTGCCAAGTGTTTTTTAATATTTATTTTTTATTAAAGGCATCAAAAAAATCAACCTTTTACAGTTGATTTCTTGGTTTTCGTCTGGTGCGACGATTTAATCTTTTGGTGGAGATGAGGAGAGTCGAACTCCTGTCCATAACACTTTCCAAATAGACTTCTACAAGTTTATTTTGTCTTTTATTTTCATTTACTTTTCGCCGGCAAACAGGCTAAAAATAAATATATCTTTATAAAATACCCACTATTTCTAAAGAAAAAACAGCTTCGTTTCCTACTTTATTTCGACACCTTATCTAAATCAGTAGGCTATTTAGTAAGATGACACTACAACTTAGGCAGCGTATGCTAATTCTTGTTTATCAGCGTTTATTTTATTTTCTCGTTTTTTAAGTGGCCAACGAGAATCCACTACTTGCTATCTATTTTTCTGGTGTAATGTCGAAACCATTACATCCCCATGTACTTTTTTATTATACTACATCTGTATTTTTTTAGCAACATTTTTATTTTTTTTAATATAATATATCGGGTGATTTTTATGAATATTGTTCCTACTGATAAATCTTATACTTATGATTTATTAACTCAAAATTTATTTACTCTTAATAGAGTTTTTCCTTTTCTTAATATTCAAGTTGTTGGAAGTAGTGTTCTTGGAAAAAAATTATATGTTGTAAAACTTGGTACTGGTTCAAAAAAAGTTTTTTATTCCGCTTCTTTCCATGCTAATGAATGGATTACAAGTGTTGTTATGATGAAATTTATTGAAGATTATTGTAATGCTTATGTTAATGATTTGAATTTATATGATTATAATATCAAAACTTTATTTAATACTGTTTCAATTTATATTATGCCAATGGTAAATCCTGATGGTGTTGATTTAGTTACAGGAATTTTATCTAAAAATTCTTCTGCTTTTATTCAAGCTCAAAATATAGCTTTAAAATACCCAGATATTCCTTTTCCTAGTGGATGGAAAGCTAATATTCTTGGTACTGATTTAAATTTGCAATTTCCTGCAGAATGGCAAAAAGCTAAAGAAATTAAATATTCACAAGGTTTTACTAGTCCTGCTCCTCGTGATTTTGTTGGGTTAGCACCTCTTATAGAACCTGAATCTAAAGCTATTTACAATTTTACTTTATTACATAATTTTGATTTGATTCTTGCTTATCATACTCAAGGTCAAGAAATTTACTGGAATTTTCAAAATATTAATCCTCCTAATGGGTATGAAATTGGCGAAAAATTTGCAAAAGCAAGTGGTTATCTTTTAACTGAAGTTCCATATAATTCTAGTTTTGCTGGTTATAAAGATTGGTTTATTTTATATTTTGATAAGCCTGGTTATACTATTGAAGCTGGTTTGGGCGAAAATCCTTTGCCTATTTCTCAGTTTAATGAAATTTATAATGATAATTTAGGGATTTTGATTTTAGGTGCTGTAAGTTAGAAAGTAAAAAATATACTTTCTAACTTATTATATTTTTATTTCCATAACTCTTCTTTGACTTTTCATTCCTTGTTTTTCATAAAAAGTAATAGCATCTTTATTTGCTTCCCAACAATTTAATTCTAATCTTTCACATTTCAAATCTTTTGCTATCTTCTTAGCATTGTTTATAAGGATTTTTCCTATTCCTTTTCCTCTATTATTTTCATCCACACACAATTCCTCTATCCATAATACTTTACTATTTTTTAAATTAATGTGATCAATTACTTTCTTTATTTTTAAAACAATAATTCCTAATATTTTCTCCTTTTCTTCTGCTACAAGAGAAATTTTTTCTTCATTATTTATTATATCCAATATTTCTTTTTCCATATTTGCTTCTGTTTTTTCTTTAAAAATATCTGGTCTCATATTTATATGTAATGTAGAAACTTGTTCTAATAATGGTATTATTTTCTCTATATCTTCTTTTTGTATTTTTCTTATTTGGATATCTTTTTGCTTTTGACTAATCATATTACACATCACCTTATCTATATATTTTTATTTCTTATAAAATCTCCTGTAAATTCTTCTGCTAGTACATCCATACTTATAGTATCATAATATTTTCCATTTATAAACTTACACTTTCTCCTTCGTCCATATTCTTTAAATCCACACTTTTCATAGCATTTTAGTGCTCTATCATTAAATTCCATTAAGTCTAACTTTATATTGTGCAAATTCATATATTTAAAACCATATTCTAATATTAATTTTATTGCTTCTGTTCCATAACCTTTATTTCTATATTCTTTATCTCCTATAAAAATTCCCAAAGTGGCATTTCTACTTATCCAGTCAATTTTTTCTAATGAAACTGTTCCTATCATTTTGTCATCATTTATTGTGACTATAACAAATGTTGCTTCTGGAGTACTATCTTTTTCTAAAAATTGTCTTTCTCTTTCTAAGGTTATAAGTTGACTACTTCTTCCTAAATAATCTGTTGTTTCAAAGTCATTTAGCCATTCTGTAAATTGTTCTATATCTTGACTATTTCTTGGAGATAAATATATTCTATCTCCTAATAATTTTTTAAAATATCTCATTTTCTTCCTCCTTTTATTTTTTGGTTGTATAGTTATTAAAATTTAAAAAGCCTCACAAAGAAATCTCTTAAGACTCCATTGCAAGACTTTTTATCTATACACTGTGTAAATAATCAATTTATTTGACTATTCTATATCGCTCAAACCTATATTAGTTCTTAGATATACTCT
>ERZ824480.2659-NODE-2659-length-13161-cov-16.601404_pt1 | contig 13161 bp, 15 predicted proteins | sample MGYA00519861_ERZ824480 | MGnify/ENA primary metagenome ERZ824480 (study PRJEB31778, sample SAMEA3449152) | human gut metagenome | biome: human gut; feature: human-associated habitat; material: faeces | place: United Kingdom | collected 2010/2012 ... | reverse complement strand
AAAATCAAGGTGCTAGGTCGGATTTAACTTCATCCCAAGTTGGGATGAAGTTGCAGGCACTTGATATCGTTGGGCAAGAAGCGGGAGATAGTCGCAATCAGGTGCATCGATTTATCCGCCTGACAAACCTCATCCCCGAACTGCTCGACCTTGTAGATGAAAAGAAAATCTCCTTCAATCCCGCTGTGGAACTGTCCTATCTGGACGAGGCTCAACAGCGGGATTTTTTGCAGGCCATGGACGAGACCCAAAACGCGCCGTCCCTGTCGCAGGCGCAGCGAATGAAAAAGCTGGCGCAGGAGGAAAAGTTCACCTATGAAGCCGCCTTTGCCATTATGGGGGAAGCCAAAAAGGATGAACTGGATAAGGTGGTCATCAAAAACGATACCCTGAAAAAGTATTTTCCCCGCAGCTACACGCCCCGGCAGATGGAAGATGTCATCATCAAGCTGCTGGAACAGTGGAAGCGCAGACAACAGCGTCAGAACGAACGTTGAAAAATCGGAACCGAAAGACCCATGAGGTCTTTTCTTTTTTGCAAAATTTTTGGAGGACAACGACTATGAATACCACGATTGATTTCAAGACCGCAAAGACCATTGAGAACATGAGCCGCAAAATCGACGGCATGGAGCGTGCCGTTTCCGGCTTCTTCAACAAGATGAGCGATATTGCAGAGCGCAAGTACGGTGACCCGCAGGTTTATCTGGCGGCAGTCGGCCCGGCGAGGGACCTGAGCGCCATTCTGCTGGAAGAAGCGCCCGGCATTCTGCCCTGCTTTGACGAGACGGATGACACCTTCGGCATTTCCAAGGAGCTGCCCGTGGCGGGCTGCTACAACCCCAAGCAGGTGCTGGAGCTGTCGGGCAAGCGCTACCTGACCGGCCCGGTTGTCTTCGTCCGCTTCAACATGGAAGGCGAGTATGTCTCCCTGACGATGGGCGACCTGCACTGCATTCAGGAGTATCTGGAACAGCACAGCGCGGCGCTTATGGCCGACGGCAAGAACCTGAACTGCATCTGCCTGGACTGAGAAGGCCGCAATGATGAGCTTTTTTGTGGGCTTTGCTTTCTTTGAACTGGGCGTTTTCTGCGGCTTTTTTGCCGCTTCCCTGATGCAGGCGGCACGAACCGGAGAAATTGTGATTACGGTAAAGGAGGATACGGATGGAACAGGAAAAGAATACCCTTTCGGTGCTGCAAATCGCACCGGGGCAGCATCCGAAGCCGATTGAGATTGACAATGACCTGAAAGCGCTGCAGCAGGCGGTTGGCGGCTCGATTGGTGCAAGCTATCCCTTTGCGGTGGCCATCGTTTACAACGATGACGGCAAGCTCATGGGGCTGCCGCTGAACCGCGCTCTGCGGGATGAAAGCGGTGAGGCCTATGATGTGGTTGCCGGAACGTTTCTGGTGGTGGGTCTGGGCGAGGAGGATTTTGCATCCCTCTCCCCGGAGCTGACGCAGAAATACGAGGAGCTCTTTCATCAGCCGGAAACTTTTATGCGCCTGGGCCGTCAAATGCTGGTGCTGCCTGTTTCGGACGAAAATGTGCGGACGGAAACGGCAAAAGCAAAGCCCCCGGCGGCGCACGAACGATGAGGAGATATTCCTGCAGAGGGGGTGGTATAAATGCAGGAGGAAGTTGAACACAAGACAGTCAACTTTGCCATTTCAACCACAAAGCTGACGGCCAGGACTTTCCTGAAAGGTGCGCAGTTTCTGCTGCGGCAGTACGACAAGCGCGCTTCGCAGGGCAAGCAGTCCATGAAGCGGCTGGTACGACAGAACCGTGGCGTGACCAATGTGGAGATCCAGAAAACCGGCATCAAGGACTTTGACCGTTATGCCAAGCGGTATCACATCGACTACGCCATTCAGAAAGACCTGTCCTGCACGCCGCCCCGCTATATGGTCTACTTCAAGGCGCAGGACACGGATGCGTTGAGCGCGGCATTCAAAGAATATTCGGCTTCGGTTTTGAACAAAACCAAGCGACCTTCTGTGCTGGCAAAACTGCAGGAACTGGTGCAGGCGGTGGCGGCAATTCCCGATAAAGTCCGCAACAAAGATCAGGAGCTTGGCCTATGAAAAAGAATTTTTCCAAGCTGCTGGCTCTGTATCTGCCCTACCTTCTGCTGGGACTTGCGGCAACGAATTTCGGTGAGGCATGGCGGCTGGCTGAAGGCAAAGAGATGGGAGATAGGATTCTGTCGCTGATGAGCACGATTCCGGCCGCCTTTGCAAATCCGCTGCCGAGCCTTTATCCGCTGGACATTCTGGTGGGCATCTGCTGCGGTGCCGGGCTTCGGCTTGCAGTTTACCTGAAAAGCAAGAATGCAAAGAAATACCGGCATGGCATGGAGTACGGTTCAGCCCGGTGGGGCAATGCCAAGGACATTGAACCGTTTCAGGCTCCGAAGTTCGAGGACAACATCATTCTGACCAAAACAGAACGCCTGATGATGAGCAACCGTCCACCCGACCCCAAGAATGCGCGGAACAAAAACGTGCTGGTAGTGGGAGGTTCCGGCAGTGGCAAGACGAGATTTTTTATTAAGCCGAACCTGCTGCAGTGTGATTCCAAGGCCTTTCCGGTTTCATTCGTGGTTACGGACCCGAAGGGGTATAATTATCGAGGACAAAGCAAAGATGCGTTTACAAAGTCAGAAAAATATCGTATCTTTGTTACATATCGTGTCCCCACTAAAAATAAAAGAAGGTGAAACTATGGCGAAATCCAACCAAGGAAAAATCACGGCACTGTACGAAAGGCTTTCCAGAGATGATGAGCTGCAAGGTGAATCTAACAGCATTCTGAATCAGAAAAAGTATCTGGAAGATTACGCTCGCAAAAACGGCTTTAACAACATCCAGCATTTTACGGACGATGGATACAGTGGAACGAATTTTAACCGTCCCGGCTTCCAGTCCATGATTGCCGAAATCGAAGCCGGGCACATTGCAACTGTCATTGTAAAGGACATGAGCCGTTTCGGACGCAATTATCTGGAAGTTGGATTTTACACAGAAATTCAGTTTCCTTCCAAGGGTGTTCGGTTCATCGCTATCAACAACAATGTTGACAGCGCCAATCCCACGGACAATGACTTTACTCCGTTCCTGAACATCATGAACGAGTGGTACGCTAAGGATACCAGCAATAAAATCCGTGCCGTTTTCAAATCGCGGATGCAGGATGGCAAACGGTGCAGCGGCAGTATTCCCTACGGTTATAAGCGGGTTCCCGGTGATAAGCAAACCCTTCATATAGATGCGGAGGCCGCTGCCGTTGTCCGCAGGATCTTCGATATGGCAGCCAGCGGTGCCAGTCTTGCGCAAATCGGTCAGACGCTTTCAGACGAAAAAGTGCTGATTCCATCTGCATACGAAGAACGGCATCATCCCGAAGCTGCCCGAAACCATTCGTACCACGACCCCTATCGGTGGAATACGACCACCTTGACCTATATTCTTGACCGGCAGGAATACCTCGGCCATACAGTGCTATGTAAAAGTATCCGTGAGAACTTCAAGTTGAAAAAGCGCCGTGCTGCAACCCCGGAAGAAAGGATTATATTCAAAAACACTCATGAGGCTATCATCGACCAAGAAACATGGGATAAAGCACAGAGGCTGCGCAAGAGGAATCCGAAAAAACTTCCGAGTGGAACATACTCGCACCGGTTAGCCGGAATGGTATTTTGCGCCGACTGTGGCTCCCGAATGAGCTTTTCCAGCCCCGAATCCAAACATCGGGATTCTGATGTAGTGTATGATTCGGATTCTTCATGGCAGTGCAGCAAATACCGTAATATGTACGTTTCCTGCACATCCCATTTTATCAAGACCTCAACCATTGAAACCGCTATTCTCAATGCAATCAAAGCGATGACAAAAGAGATTATTGAAAATGAGGATGAATTTGCCGAGCAGCTTCAGGCTGCATGGGAAAACCAAAACACACAGGTATCTTCCGAGAGTAAAAAAGAACTGCATTCAGTTCAAAAAAGAATAAACGAGTTGGACGCTTTGATTCGGAGCCTATATGAAAACAGCGTCTTAGGAAAAATCCCAGAACGACAGTATCAGCGGTTGATGGCGCAATATGATGAGGAACAAGCTGTCTGCGAAGCTCGCATTGCCGAGTTGAAGAAAGAACTGGACGTCGTTGAAACAACGAAAGTTGATCTGAAACGCTTTATCAAACTGATTCGGAAATACAAGGACTGTGAAACGCTGACAGATGAAATGCTGTACGAACTGGTAGAAAAAGTGGTGATTCATTCCGCATCTGGCGGACGGACGATCTACCGTCAGCAGCAAATCGACATCTACTTCAATTTTATCGGTGATACGTTCCCTAGTCAAATTGAGATTAGTCGCGGCGACAAGAAAAATCTTACAGAACAGCAACTTGCCAAGCGTAAGAAATATCAGAAAACTGCCGGGGAAAACCGCAAAAAGAAACGTGCTGCTCTGCGTGAAGCTGCTAAAACTGATCCACAGGCGGCAGCAGAGTATGAAGCCCTCTTGCAGAAAGGCCGTGAACGAGGCCGCAAGTATGCCCAAAATAAAAAGCTGGCTCAACAGGAGTCTGCTGATACAGTCCCCATTCAATTTGAACCATCTGAAGAAATGAAAGGAGAATCCGCATGAACGAACTGAAGAAATCCATCCATGACAACGCTAACGGTCTGGACTACACCCTTGTCAACGACCACTATCTGCCGAACCTGACTGCAGCAGCCCCGGCAGAGCACCCCACCGGGCGGTGGGGTCGCCTACATAAGATGTACCTGAAGGAACAGCATCCCATCCGGTACAACAAACTGCTCCTGTCCGGTGAGCTGGGCGGCTACCTTGCCAAGCTGGACAAACAGGCCGAAGAACAGCTTGCATTGACCGTCCGGCAGATGCAGGAAGCCGAGGGCGTGACCGAAGCACTGAAAGCTGCCAATCAACTGGATTGGGTGCGCCGGATGAACAGTATCCGCAACCGTGCCGAAGAGATCATCAAGACTGAGCTGATTTTTGTCTGATACAATATCGCATCTCTGACCGCCCTGCACAACGCACGGCGGTCTTTTTGTTACATCGGGTCTGCACAGGGCAGGCCCTTTTTTAATACGGAGGAACAAGCCTATGAAACTGACGTTTGAAGAAAAGAAGCTGCTCTACACCTATGGCTGCGCCGATCTGGAACTGACCCGCAAGCGGCTGTACGAGATTGCCGGGCTGACGGTTGACCCCGACCAGAACAAGCTGGTGCTTGACTTCTGCCGGAAGCTGGAGGACGAAACGCTGGCAGACTGGTACGACCAGATGTTCTACTTCGTCCGTGCCGAGATGGAGCATTATACCATGATGCAGAAAATGTCACGGGACATCGAAGAGGACGAGGACTGGGGTCCGACCATCTTTGACGAATCCGAGGAGGAAGAACTGATTGACGATGTTTAAGCTGGAAACCATGATCTACGCCAGCGAGGACGGGACAAGCAGCGTATTTACGCTGAATCCCGCCTTGCAGAAGCAGCTTGATGCCCTTGCAGCGCAGCACCCGGAGGTGTGCCAGAGGAAAGCAAGGGGCGAAGCCGGTGGGGTGACGTATCAAGTCAGGGGTGCAGCACTGGCTATCCAGCCGGTGCGGGCATTTTGAGAGCGATAACCGATCTGCTATGGTAGAATAAAGAACAACGGGCAAAGCGTCAGGAGGGATGCTTTGCCCGTTTTACATAGAACGATGAAATTCACTTTTAGCAGAAAGGGGCGATTTATTGGGGAATTTATATGGCTATATCCGGGTCAGCACCCGTGACCAGAACGAGGACCGACAGTTGATTGCACTGCGAGAACTGAAGATCCCGGAGAAAAACATCTTTATGGACAAGCAGTCCGGCAAGGACTTCAACCGTCCGCAGTACAAGCGGCTGGTGCGGAAATTGAAAAAAGACGATCTGCTCTACATCAAGAGCATCGACCGTCTTGGACGCAACTATGCGGAAATTTTAGAGCAGTGGCGGTTGCTCACCCAGACAAAGGGCGCAGACATTGTGGTGCTGGATATGCCGCTGCTGGATACCCGCCGTGGCAAAGACCTGATGGGCACTTTCCTGAGCGACATCGTGCTGCAGGTACTCTCCTTTGTGGCTGAGAACGAGCGCACCAATATCCGGCAGCGGCAGGCGGAGGGCATTGCAGCGGCGAAAGCCCGCGGTGTGAAGTTTGGACGACCTCCCCGCCCGCTCCCTGACAACTTCTACGAGGTTCACAAGGCGTGGCGAGATAAGAAGATTACGTTGAAAGAAGCTGCCGCAGCCTGTAATTTGCCCGTAGGTACGTTTTATGGAAAAGCAATACAGTTTGAAAAATCCACTTAAGCAAACTCCTTATGAAATTTTGAAAGGTGTACTTTTCAAAATTTTGCAAAGCTCACTCTTTATAAGGCATTATGCCACAAATCTCGCTTTAATTCAAGAGAAATTGGAAGTTTCAACGAAAATATATCATCGTTTTAAAAAGTACACCTTTTAAATTCAAAGAACACTTCGAAGCAACCGCTAACCCAAAAGTGAGTATGCTATTTTCAGCTATAATATTAAGTTCCACTACTGTAATTATAGGATGTCTTGTCGTGTTAATTACCGAATCTTTGTACAACTTGCTCTACAACCTTCCATCCGCTCCACCTGAAATGGGTGGCTTGCTTGGGCAATCAAAAAACACAATTAATACCATTTTTGTCGATTCAGGAAAAATATCTTTTAGGAAATCTTGCCAGTATGTTCCCAATGAATTGCTTTTGAATCAAACAATATCGGACTGGGACGCTCAAGGAATTATTTTTAAAGGAATATTTCACACCCATAAAGAGGGGCACGGATGTCAATGCTTGTCATCTGCGGATATTGTCTATATTCGATCAATTATGAATGCTTATGTGAAAAAGTTGTATTTTCCGATTGTTATTCCTCATACTGGAGTTTTCCCTTATCTCGCAGTTTATGATCAATTATCCGGACTTTCTATTACGCCCGAAGAATTGAATCTGACACTTTAATACAATAAAAAGGAGAAAAACATTATGGACAAAAACAATATAACCTCTGTGAAAATTCCTGCGGGTGCCTTTTGCGGACACAACTGTTCTGACGGATGTATCTATTGGAACCCTTATGACCGTGATAGTAATGGCCGCCAGTACTGTTCGCATTATGATGCTTACTACTATCCGAGAGAGCGCCAAGGATGTCTTAGTTATGAAGACTAATTGCTTCGATTGCACGGAGGGCGTACCCCATGATGTGGCATTTCTATGAGATTCCGTACATTCCCGATTTAGAGCTAGTTAAATATCAATCTCTTGGTGAACAAGGTATAGATGGTATTCTTGAGCGACATAATCGTTTTTTACGTCAATGGCAAAGGAATACTGTTCTAATCCATACAACCCTACATTTTTTCCTTAGCTATACTCATGAACGTCCAAAAGGGAGTCGTCTGCAAATTTTCTTGGCATTTTCTTCCGATCAGACTGTAAACTTTGAATCAATAGATGCGCTTATGCAAGCAAGTCCTTTAGCTGACTACTATAAGATTGCTCCTATTGAAGATGTTCCTGTTTGCTTGCGGAAATCATTTACAAATATTCTTCTAGTCAAAAAACAAGAACAAACACGTCTTTCCACAGGAGATACGCTATTTACAGTCGAAGGCTGGAAATCCAATCCCAAGTCACGTCTTTATGAAATGGAAAAAACCGCAGAGGCTCTTAATGAGGATATGGTTTATCATATTTCAATCTATGGAAGTGACACCTATAAAACTGCACAGCAGGCCTTACAAAAGCCTATCGCAATTCTACGTGAGAAAGCATTGGGCCGTAGTGGGCAAATCACCCTCGCCGATAACAAAAATCGTCCGCGAGATGTCTCAGCCGAAGAAACCCTACGGATATACGAAGAGTTTTTATCAGATGTTGCCAAATCGCCTTGTTTTTTTGCCAACATTTTACTTTACGCAAACCAAAAAAGTAGTGCGCATTTTTTGATGGATGCTGTCTGCGGAGAAGCTATCAAAGAAGGAACTTGTGAAATTCAGGAAATTCCCAGTACGGCCACACCGTTGGAATTGCAGGAAGTAAATCAGCCTTACTGCAATCTTCTACCACCCTCTTTAGCATTCTGGCCAACCGCTTATACACTTGATGAACTTTCTTCTTTCTTTCGGCTTCCAATACTATTTGATGGCGAGAATATCGAAATAAAGAAGGAAACTGCTCCGAAGTTGGAGCAAACTGGCATTTACCTTGGACAAACCAACAATGGGTTGAGCGCTTTTATCGATGCATCATCCTTCAAAAAACACGCTTTCATATGTGGTGTTCCCGGCTCTGGTAAAACTAACACCATGCTGCATCTCGCTAATAGCCTATGGCATCATAAAAAGCTAATCAAGGATGATACCGATAATTTGTCGGTCACTTTTAAAGAAGAAAGTGATCCTATTCCTTTTTTGGTTTTGGAACCCGCCAAGCGTGAATATCGAGAACTTTCTAGGTATGATATTCCAGAGTTAATTATTCTTTCTCCTTCAGCTAGTACAAAATTTCCTATGAGGTTGAATCCCTTCGAATTCCCGAAAGGACTCACACTTTCAGAACATATCTCTAAACTGTGTCAGGTTTTTGAGGGTGCTTTTCCGATTGCTCCACCAGCTCCTTTTATATTGGATAAAGCTATCGAAGGTATTTATCGAGCACATGGTTGGAATACCAATGATATTAACACCGGGGAAAAAGAATATCCGACCATGTCGGAATTATATGATCGCTTTCAAAAAGAACTTAGCCAAACAACTTATGACAGCGAAATTCAAGGTAATATTCAATCTGTTCTGGAAATGCGTATTGGCAGTCTCCTACGTCGGGAAATGAAGGACATTTTTGATGTAAAACACTCTACATTCTCTCCAGAGGAATGGCTAAAGCACCCTGTCATTGTAGAACTCGAATCGTTAGGAGAAGGTCCGGCCAACTTTGTTACGTTGTTATTATGTACCCTCATTCGAGAAACTTTGAAAGCCTCTCCTCGTGCAGATGAAGAAAAGGTTGTCCGGCATATCATTTTTATCGAAGAAGCCCATAACCTTATCGCTCCTGAAGCACAAGTAGCATCTGGTCAAGATTCAAATCCTAAAATTGCTGCTACAGCATATATCGTTAAAATGTTAGCAGAGGTTCGTGCTTTACGCGAAGGTATTATCATCGCAGACCAGCTTCCTACTGCTATGGCACCTGAAGTTATTAAAAATACTAATATCAAGCTGATTCATAGACTTACCTCTATAGATGATCGACAACTGATTGGCAGCACAATGTCTGCTAGTGGCATTCAACTAGAACATGTTGCAGTTTATCGTCCGGGTGAGGCCCTAATGTCTTATGAAGGACTTCAGCGACCATTTGAACTCAGAATTCAAGAGCAAAAAGGTCATGGTTCTGAAACGCCCAATGACGACGAACTATATGATATTATGCTTCACAAGCCAGCATTTTTTCAGTTGGCGCAAAAAGAAGAAAATCTAAAGCTAGAAACTCTAAAAGAAAATGTTAAATCACTAAAGAAAAAGGAGGTTGAAGCTCTTTGTGCACTCTCCGAATATGACTCATCCGTACATACATCCACTCAAATCACAGATTTCTATTGGCACATGGAAAATATTTACACCTCGATTGTAATACTTCGTTCACAATACCGAAGAGACTGTCAGGCGATAAATGAACTTTTCATTTCAGCCGAAAGAAAAGCGATGTTGGATGAATTGATTCGCAGTATAGGAGAATCTCTCCAACAAAAAATCAAAAATAACGTTGTTTTTCTTGATTCGAATGGCCAATTAGAATGAGGTATTATTATGGCTGAAAATTTTAGTATTGAGCATTCCAGAACGAAAATCACTGAGGTAAAGAAAACTATTGAAGATAAAAAACAAAAGCTGGACGAGTTAAAGCAACAAAAAAAGAGTCTTATGGATGCCGGGCTTGCGTTGGATTCTTCAAATTTAGATTCAGCTGTTCAAGCTACCCTTATGGAAAGCATTAACGATTCTCTGCGTGATGTTGAGAACAAAGCTTATGACGTTTCGAAGGATGCAAATCAGAATCTACAGAGCCTTGAACAAATCCGGCAAAATGTTGACGATGAAATCACAGATAGTCAAAAGGCGAAGAAGAAACTCGACCAAACCAAGAAGCTGTTAGACACATTAGGTGTTGGAAAATCATTGGAGAAAGGAGTAAACAAGCTGGATGACCACTTACAGGAAGCAACCGGCTTAAAAGGTGAAGTCATTTCAGCTATGCAGGATTTAGAAAAAGTCTACCGTCAGTTAGATCAAATTTAAAATGGGAGGAATTATTTATGGGCTTACTCGGATCTCTTTTTTCGGCAGCCGCCGATATCGCAAAGGAAACTATCACAGAAACAATGAATCAAAATGAAACCGAAAAATTCATTAAGATAATGATGGAGCGCGATGCTCAAAACGCTGAAGCAAATGAAAAACTCTATCAAGACTGGCTCACGCATGAAAGAAGCAACTATTTTGCGGCTAAAAAGAATACTATCATTCATGATGCCTTTGATGTTCTGATGGATTCTTTTGAGGATACCGGAAAATTTGATTTTTCTGCTGTGGATAGTTTGAGCGATGAACTGAAGAGCAGCGATAGCTATAAGCAGGAGGCAGCTGATGTTGTTAATCTATGCTGCGAAGCTCTAGTTAAACTGCATCAAAAGTGTTGTATTTCCATTCGATTTGTTATGCAGACAATTCACAATTTACAGCGCTTCGCCGATATTGTCCCTAGCATTCGAGGCTTGGATCGTCATTATGATGCTTTCTTCCCTGTTGACAATGCCGATTGCAGTTTTTTGACAGATTTCGACAGCATTGCGGAAGGATTAGAAGCTGCCAAAAATGATTCTGATAATTATCTCGCGATGGTTGGAAGCAACAGTCCGTTGTCAAGGCTTGCAGCTTTGAAAGATATTTTGAAATCGGAAGACTATGTTGCTGCTGTTTCCAATTTACTTTTTGCCGATCAAGAGGTTGCTCCTTATGCAGGTATGAAAAAAATGATTCTCTGTCTCTCTATGGAGGAAACAGACGAAGCTACCGCTCTTCTTTTGGATACATATTGTACGGTTATTATGAATTATTTACGGCTTTCAACAGCTAAAGAAAAAGTCGGAAAAGATAATCCTTTTATTTCTGCATCAACAGAGCAAATCCTGCCAATCGATCTTTTGATTGCTCAATCTATTAAATCTTCGAAATCTGGTAGCCCGCAGGAAGTTGATACCAATCTCGATGAGTTCCTTGAATATTATCCTCTGATTTGTACATCTAGCTGGGAAGATCAGCTTTTCATACTTCAGAAAGTTTTTGCTTACCTCAAAATGTATTCTCAGGAGAGAAAGGTTCTTGAATTTTTAGTCAAAAACAATATTCCTCGTACTGAGCAAATTGATCGTCGGTTAAACTTTTTGAAAAATCTTAATCAAAATGACATTAGTAATGCGGCCAACAGCATAGAGGAATTTAGCATTCAGACAAGTGATAATGAAATTGCATATGATTATCGATTTATTTCTTGGACAGTTTCGGAAATAAACTCCTATATGAACCTTTTAACTAGCGAGGACAAAACACTCGATCTTCCTATGGTTGTTGCTGAATGGAACAAGAAAATTCCTCAAAAAAATATTCGCTGGAGTACAGATGCTATGCAAGTTTACCTTGATAAGTATCTCCATGAAAATTTTGGTGATCTGTATACAACCAAAATTAAAAACTGCGGTGCAGTACTCTCAAATGAAGTAGAGTACGAGCCTTCCGTCTATATTGAAGCAACCGACAGCGCTAAATATCCGTGGCTTTCGTTTGTTGTTACTGGTGAACAGCTTACCATGACACAAGTTTCCTTCGCTATTTATGCGTTGTATCTGCCTACGAAAGACTCCCAATGCACTCAGGCGGTTGATACAATCGAACAGAATCAGAAATACCAAAATCGACTGATTACTTTAAAACAAGCTCAGAATCCTAAAATCAAGAATTATATTGAGTCCATCAATGAAATTCTGATTTCTGGTCTTGAAGCATGGCTAAATAACAACAATACTTCTAGCATGTATGATTAAGGAGAAAAAGTATGGAAGACATCAATACCTTAACTCAAAAAGCCAATTCAGGTGACGCTGTTGCCATGCGTAAGCTGGGTTATGAATACCTGATTGGAAAAAACATTCAAAAAGACGAAAAAAAGGCATTTCAACTTTTCCGTGCAGCTGTTTGGGAAGGCGATTTGAATGCGACAATATACTGTGGCTATTGCTGTAAAACTGGTGCCGGTCTTGAAAAGCCTAACATCGTCGCAGCCGCACGATACTACGAGTATGGTGCACGTGCAGGAGTTGCCGCAGCGCAATATGAACTTGCCAGAATCTATATTGATAAAGAGATGGGGGATGCTTGCTTTATTGGCGGTGCTAATCCGTATATCGGTTGCGAACGATGGCTGAAAAAAGCTGCGGAACAAAACTACATCTATGCTGAAGAGTTGCTCGCCGATAAATATTATGAGGGTGTTTATATCGTCAAAGATGTTAAGGCTGCAATTTATTGGTATGAAAAAGCAGCAAACCAAGGCAGCGTCTACGCTATGTATCGGGCCGGATACATTTATTACTCCGAACCAATCGACTACAACAAAGCTGGTCAGTGGTTCTCACTCGCCGCAGAAAAGGGAGACAAAGATGCCGAAGAAGTTTTGCGCAATAATCTGAGGTATAATCGCTTTACCAAAAAATGGGACGCAGTTCGTTAATCGAACTATTTCCGAAATAGCATAAGAGCCGCGCATCCATGTCGTTTTTGACCTCATGAATGCGCGGCTTTTATAAAGTGCAAAAGGAGTGTGATACCATTGACCCAACCGAAAACAGACCTAGCCTACCTCCGCAGCGAAAAAGCCAAAGCAGAGCAAAAGCTGCGCTCTTGCCAGCACCGAGAGAAGATCCTTGAACGACAGATGTCGGAGCTGAACCGGAGAGAGCGTGTGCATCGCCTTTGCACTCGTGCCGGAATGCTGGA
>ERZ824480.2650-NODE-2650-length-13189-cov-14.711512_pt1 | contig 13189 bp, 12 predicted proteins | sample MGYA00519861_ERZ824480 | MGnify/ENA primary metagenome ERZ824480 (study PRJEB31778, sample SAMEA3449152) | human gut metagenome | biome: human gut; feature: human-associated habitat; material: faeces | place: United Kingdom | collected 2010/2012 ... | reverse complement strand
AAACAATGTTTTTCAGGCATCCAGTATTGCCCAGAAGCACAACTGCAACCTGTGCCGCCTTGACTTTCAGCAGGAGCAGGGGTTGATGAGCAGCCTGCCGCTGGCAGACTGCCAGATCGAAATTCAGCGTGGGTTGACCACCAGCAGCACTGCCATCTTCATCCCGTTCACCACACAGGAACTGTACCAAAGCGGCAAAGAAAGCCTGTATTACGGCCTGAATGCCCTGTCCAACAACCTTATCATGGTGGATCGCAAAAAGCTGAAGAATCCGAACGGCCTGATCCTCGGCACTCCCGGCTCTGGCAAGTCCTTCAGCGCAAAGCGTGAGATCACCAACGCATTTCTGGTCACAGATGATGATATTATCATCTGCGACCCGGAAGCAGAATACGCTCCGCTGGTGGAGCGTCTGCATGGACAGGTTATCCACATCGGTCCCGCCAGCACCCAGTATATCAACCCCATGGACATCAACAGCAATTACAGCGAGGAGGATAATCCGTTGGCATTGAAAGCTGACTTTATCCTTTCTCTGTGTGAGCTGGTGGTGGGCGGCAAAGAGGGTTTGCAACCGGTGGAAAAGACGGTTATCGACCGCTGTGTTCATGTGGTCTACCGCAAGTATTTCGAGAATCCCACCCCGGAAAATATGCCCCTGCTGGAAGATCTGTACAATGCCCTGCTGACACAGGATGAACCGGAAGCCCGCCATGTGGCGGCGGCGTTGGAGATTTACGTCAAGGGTTCTTTGAACATCTTCAACCACCACACCAACGTGGACATTCACAACCGCATCGTCTGCTTCGACATCAAGCAGCTGGGCAAGCAGCTCAAAAAGCTGGGAATGCTCATCGTGCAGGATGCCGTGTGGGGGCGTGTTACCGCCAACCGCAGTGCGGGAAAATCCACCCGGTACTATGCAGACGAATTCCACCTTTTGCTGAAAGAGGAGCAGACTGCCGCTTATTCCGTGGAGATTTGGAAGCGTTTCCGTAAGTGGGGCGGCATCCCGACAGCCCTAACGCAGAACGTCAAAGATCTGCTGGCAAGTCCCGAAGTATCGAACATTTTTGAGAACTCGGACTTTGTGTATATGCTCAATCAGGCAAATGGAGATCGGCAGATTCTCGCAAAGCAGCTCAATATTTCTCCCCACCAGCTTTCCTATGTAACCCACTCTGGCGAGGGCGAAGGACTGCTGTTTTTTGGCAACGTGATCTTGCCCTTTGTTGACCACTTCCCGAAAGACCTTGAACTCTACCGCATCCTCACCACCAAACTCAACGAGATCTCGGAGGGCGTGCAGAAATGAGTGAACCGAAACTGAACATCAAAGAGGAAACGTCCGCAAAAAAGACCCGTTCGCCCCCGAAAAAAGCCAAGGTGGAGCAGTCGGTGCCCAAAAAGAAAAAGCTGAAAACCGATGCAGAAAAGGCTGCCGAAAAAGCCCAGCATCTGCGGTTCGGCAAGGCAGAACTGACCCCGGACGAGTTGAGCCGGTTGAGCAAGGCGCAGAAACGGGAAATGTACGCCGCCCATGCCGCCCGGTCTGCGGTGCACCGGGAAATCGACCGATACGAGGACGACAATGTAGGCACACAGGCGTTGAGCGAGGGCGAAAAGGCAGCTGGCAACGTCCGGGATATTTCCAAGAGCAGATACGCCCGGAAGCTCAAGAAGAAAGCCAAGATGCAGGGCAAGAATGGCTCCAAAACCGCAAAATCTACTGCACAGGAGCCGACTACGGCACAAGATGCAGGCGCATCCGGCACCGGAGAGGGCGGCTCCAACTGGCTTTCACGCTGGAAACAGCGGCAAGAAATCCACAAAAGCTACTATGCCGCCGCCCGTTCGGGCACGGCGGCACAGACCGCAGGCGGCAAAGCGGCATCCAACGGTGCATCTGCTGCCCGGTCCGGCGTGGAACAGGCAGTGGAGAAAGGTAAAACCACTGTCAGCACCGCCGTAAAGGGGCTGATGAATGCCGCCAAAGACAACGCGCACGTTCTGGTGATCGTGGGCGTTTTTGTTTTGCTCATTCTGATGGTCATGTCTGGATTTTCCTCCTGCGGCATCCTCTTTTCGGGCGGCACACAGGTGTCCGGGCAGACTATGTACTCCGCCGAGGACAGGGACATCCGGGGCGCAGAGCAGGACTATAAGAAGCTGGAAAAGGAACTGGACAAAAAAATCAAGCGCACCCCCACCGACCATCCCGGCTACAACGAGTACCAGTACCATCTGGATGCCATCGAGCATGACCCGTGGCAGCTCACATCGTTCCTGACCACCTTGTATGACGATTACACCCGGTCGGAGGTGCAGGGCAAATTGAAGGAGACCTTCAAGAAGCAGTACAAGCTCACCACATGGGTGGAGGTGCAGATACGGTATAAGACCGTCTGGGTCATCAGCCCGGTGGGTGTACCCATCCCCACGCAGGTGCCCTATGAGTACAAGATTTTCCACACCAAGCTGGAGAATAAAGGCTTAGAGGTCATTATCCGGGAGGAATTGGATGCTGACCAACGGAAACGGTACGAGATCTTTCAGGACACGCTGGGTGGTCGGCCTTATCTGTTCAACGGCGGTCTGCCGCCCGGTGGTTCGGATGGCTCTGGCACACCGGGCATCGACTATCAGATTCCGGCAGAAGCCCTGACCGACAGCGAGTTTGCCGCAATCTACAAGGAAGCGCAAAAGTATGTGGGCACGCCCTATGTGTGGGGCGGTTCAACCCCGGAAACAGGCTTTGACTGCTCCGGCTACGTCTGCTGGGTTTATAACCAGAACGGCTACGATGTGGGGCGCACCACCGCCAACGGTTTGTGGAACAAGAGCCAACACATCAGCGAAGCCGAAGCCAAGCCCGGAGATTTGGTCTTTTTCAAAGGAACCTACGACACCCCCGGCATGAGCCATACCGGGATCTATCTGGGCAACGGCATGATGGTCAGTGCCGGAGACCCCATCAAGTACGCAAACATTCACTCGTCCTACTGGGAGAAGCATCTCGCCGGGTTCGGACGGCTTTCAAAATAAAACGGAGGGTTCAACTATGAGCGAAAAATCGGATAAGCTGCGCGCGATGCTCGAAAAAGAGAAGGAACGCCGCATCAAGCTGAACAACCGCATTGAGATTCTGGAGCGGCGCATTCAGGAGGAAGATTCTGCCGAGGTCAACGAGATGGTGCGGACAGCCAAGGTCACGCCGGAACAGCTTGCCGCCCTGCTGCGGCAGTCGGCTGCCACCACCCCGAACCCGGCTGCGCTGTCTGCCGTAGGTGCAACTTTCGAGAAGGAGGTCGATGCAGATGAAGATTAAGAAATTGGGTGCGCTGCTGGTGTCGGCGGCACTGTGCGCTGGCATGGCGGCTCCCGTCTTTGCCTTCGAGGGCGAAGCCGCCCCCGTAGAGCAGCCTGTTTTGCCGGAAGTCGTGGAGGAAGATGTTGTCACCGTCACGGACGAGGAAACGGGTGCTCTGACCCCGGAGGGCAATCTGACGCTGGTGGACGATTACCACACCGACTATTCCGATGGCAGCGGGCAACAGTTTATCACACTGGTCAGCAAGTCGGGCAATACGTTTTATCTGGTCATTGATAGGAACAGTAAAGGGGCGCAGACTGTTCACTTTATGAATCTGGTGGACGAATCGGATTTGCTTGCCTTGATGGAGGAAGAAGATGCGGATGCTTATACCGCTGAAAAGGAAGCAGCGGCACAGGCAGAACAGGACAGGATGAAAGCCGAGGAAGAAGCGAAAAAAGCCGCCGAAGAAGCGGCAGCATCTGGCACGGAACAGCCCAAGGAAAACAAGGTCACAAAGATCGCATCCGGCTTTTTGGGGGTGGTCGTGCTGATTGCGCTGGCGGCAGGCGGCGGCTTCTATGCTTTCGCAAAGCAGAAGCAGAAAAAGCAGGCCGAAAAAGAAGCCCTCGACCCCGATGCAAACTACACTGAGGACAAGGGCGATTTTGAAATTCCTACCGAGGATGAGGCGGAAGAAAGCGGTGAGGAAGATACCGAACCCATCTGATTTTAAGGCGGCGTTTTGCCGCCTACATATTGCAATCCAAAACAGATTGGAGGGATTCTTATCGCAAAATTGATCGTAGCGGAAAAGCCGTCCGTGGCAATGGCTTATGCCAAAGTCTTAGGTGTGCATGGGCGGCAGGATGGCTACCTTGAGGGCAGCGGCTATCTTGTCAGTTGGTGTGTGGGGCATCTCGTGGAACTTGCACCGCCCAGTGCCTACGGAGAACAGTATGTGAAATGGAGCATTGCAGACTTACCGATTCTGCCGGAAAAATGGCAGTACCTTGTATCTGCATCCACAAAAAAGCAGTTTTCCGTTCTGAAAAGGCTCATGCACCGCGCCGATGTGGAAACGGTGGTGAACAGCTGTGACGCTGGCCGGGAGGGAGAGCTTATCTTCCGGCTGGTCTATGAACAAACCGGGTGCAAAAAGCCAGTTTCCCGCCTGTGGCTGTCCAGCATGGAGGACAACGCTGTTCGGGAGGGCTTTGCAAATCTGAAACCGTCAAAAGAATATGATGCACTGTATCAGGCTGCACTCTGCCGGGAACGTGCCGATTGGATGGTCGGCATCAACTGTTCCCGGCTTTTTTCCTGCCTGTATGGTCGGCCTTTGGCAGTCGGGCGTGTTATGACCCCGACACTTGCCATGACGGTGGAACGAGAAGCCGCCATTGCCGCTTTTGTGCCGGAAAAGTTCTACACGGTGGCTCTGGAACTGACGAGCGGTTTTGTGGCATCCAGCCGCCGCATTTCGGAAAAAGATGCAGCAGAAAAGCTCCTTGCGGAGTGCAGAAAGGAGATGGTATCCACGATTCAAAAAATCACGCGCAAGGAAAAGGCCGAAAATCCACCGCCGCTCTATGACCTCACCACACTCCAGCGTGATGCAAACCGTCTGCTGGGTTACAGTGCGCATCAAACGCTGAAGTATGCGCAGAGCCTTTATGAGAAAAAACTCACCACCTACCCACGCACCGATAGCTGCTATATCGCAGACGAGGATGAAGAAATGCTGGAAGAACTGGCCGAGGAACTGGAAGGATTTCTCGGCATCACTCCTGAAGATGTGGACGATGCCGTTCCCCGGACACGGCGCACCGTCAACCGGGAAAAAGTCGCCGACCATCACGCTATCCTGCCTACCCGTAGTATGTTGCAAGCTGATTTGGACGCACTGCCCAAGGGGGAGCAGCACATCCTGAAGTTGATCATCGCCAGAACCCTGATGGCGGTCAGTAAGCCGTTCCGCTATCTGGAAACCCTGCTCACCACCGAATGTGCGGGCGAAGAATTCACCGCCAAAGGGAAGGAAATTCTGGACGAGGGATGGAAAGCTGTGGAGCGCAAGGTGCTGGCCGATATTCTGAGCCGTAAAAAGGAGTTCACCGCTCTGCCGCCCGTGGAAGAAAGCGAGTGCGGCATCCTCAACGCTGAACTGAAAGAAGGCCAAACCTCGCCGCCGAAGCATTTCACGGATGTAATACACTTTGAGAGTAGGCAGTGGAAATATTCAAAATGCAAAGGAGCAGGATAGCAATGAAAATCAAGGATAAGAGATTTAAAATCACAGCTTTATACGAGCGACTCTCAAAGGATGATGAGGTGCAGGGAGAGTCAAACAGTATCGTCAATCAGAAGCGGATGTTGACACAGTATGCAGAACAGCATGGGTATGTGAATATCGAGCATTACACGGATGACGGATGGACTGGTACAAACTTTGACAGACCCGACTGGAAGAGAATGCTTGCGGATATTGAAGCAGGCAAGGTGGGAACAGTCATTGTAAAGGATATGAGCCGTATCGGTAGAGATTATTTGCAAGTGGGATTTTACACAGAAGTCATGTTTCGGGAAAAGGGAGTGCATTTTATAGCGATTTCCAATGGTGTTGACAGCGAACGCAGGGAGAGTGCAGAATTTGCCCCATTCTTGAATATTATGAACGAGTGGTATGTGCGTGATACCAGTCGGAAGATAACAACGGTGTTAAAGGCAAGAGGTATGAGTGGGAAAGCACATACAACCAACCGCTGTTGCTATGGATATAAAAAGAGTGCAGATAACCCCGATAAATGGATAATTGATGAAGAAGCTGCCGAGGTTGTTCGTAGGATATTTAATATGTGTCTGAACGGGAAGGGACCCTATCAGATTGCAAGGGAACTGGCAGAGGATAAGGTGGAAAGGCCCGAATATTATTTGGGCATTCGTGGCAGGGGAGTTAATACAAAATCCTTTGATATGGAACATCCGTATATGTGGAGAGGTGGCACTGTTAAGACCATATTAACAAGAATGGAATACACTGGATGTACTGTTAATTTTAGAACAAAAAAGGAGTCGTACAAGGATAAGCGCCCTACTAAAGTAGACTCATCCGAATGGATTATCTTTGAAGATACCCAAGAACCGATTATCGACAAGCATACATGGGAAACAGTGCAGAAGCTGTTAGATACTCCAAGAAGAAAAGGTGTATTTGAGGAGAATAATCCTCTTACCGGTAAAGTGTTTTGTGCAGATTGTGGAGCAAAAATGTATCATCACAGAAATGCGCAGGGAATATGGAAAAAGAATTATTTTAAGGCAGGGGAGATGATATATCATGCACCCGAAGATAGGTACGATTGCTCCAACAATATAAGAGGTAGACAGCGTTATGAAAAATTGTGTTGCAGTCATTCCATTACCACAAAGGCACTGGAAACGCTTGTGTTGGAAACCATAAAAAGAACTTGTGATTATGCAGTGGAGAATGAAGCAGAATTTAGAGAAAAGGTATGCAGTATTTCCGAAGAACAGCAGGGTGAATTGTCAGTAAGACTGGAGAAAAGGCTTGCCCAAAAGCAGAAGCGAGTGAGTGAAATCAATCGTCTTATTAAGAAACTGTATGAGGACAATATCAGCGGTAAACTGAATGATAAACGCTTCAATACCATGCTTAGTGATTATGAGTCGGAGCTTGAAGCGTTGGAAGAGGATATTGAAAGAGATAATGCTGAATTAGAGGGCATGTGTGCTAAGAAAACGGATGTGGATGTATTTATGGAGCTTGTTAAGAAGCACATGGCATTTGATGAACTGACACCAGCCATATTGAACGAATTTGTTGATAAAATTATGGTCTATAAGGCAGTCGGAAGTGGAGCAAACAGAATGCAGGATGTAGATATTTATTTGAATTATATCGGCAGATTTGTAGTTCCTGAAGTGGTTGTGGAGCTGACGGAAGAAGAGAAACTGGCAGAAGCTAAAAGGCAGGAAAAACTTGAGAAAAAGCGAGCAAGTAACCGCAAATATATGGCACGAAAAAGAGAAGAAGCGAGGAAAGCGTGGGCAGAAATAGAAGCGGAGAAAGCAAAGGTAGTAGGTCATTAATTATCGTGAATTTGCGATTGTGAAAATGGCAGACGAGGAAATTATCAAGTGAATAATAAGGAATGGTTTTGCTACGATATTTAACGAGCAAAATCAGAATAAAAGGGCATTCAAAACGGACAGTGGAACATGTTTGTAGTGGATGTCTTTTTTGTGGTCTTGTCGGTGCAACCTTCCCTTCCCCTTCCTTCTCTTTCTCTTCCTAGAGAAAAAAGCGAAAAAGAAAAGCAGAAAAGAAAGAACCAAAGAAAAGAATAAAAGAAAAAGATAAAAAAGAGATATACCATCTCTATCTTATCCTATCCCATCCTATCCGCCTGCCGTAGGCAGGCTTTATTATTTGCCCGTCAAAAGTACGAGCCAGAGAGAAAGGAGTGATTTTATGGGCAGTTTATCCAAGTATGAGCAGGAAACTGTTATCAATTTTAATGCAGGGGAACAGATAGCAACAGTTTATACCCGAGATAAGGCAGTTATGAGGAAATTTGACGCATTGGTTATCGCATTCCCAGAGGTTTATAAGCTGGTTGGCGAAACAGATATTGATAAGACCTATTCCATGCCTAAATCTTGCGTTAGTTATCGTAAGCCGAGGAAACTGAATGATAAATACAGAGAACTAAAAAGAGTGCAAATGAAACAGTATAATACGCAAAGGGAAATAGTTGAAAAAAAGTGTGTTCAGTGATATAATTTCATTGCAATATGAGCACTGATTTTGAATTAAATCAGTTCGACAAACTTGAATTTGACGGAGAGATAGTATGGCTATTATTAAAAACGAAATACCGATTTTGGAGTTTGATACAGAGCAGACAGCAGTTCTTAATCCCACTCATGAAAATCTTGGTTTGAACTTACCCAAGAAATGTGTGTTCGCATTTCTTGGTGCTTACATAGATGAATATGCCAGTAAAAGTGATACCAAACAGGTATCCACTTTTGAGAGTGCAACGAAGCATTATCCCATTTACATCACCAAATACAAGGGTGAGGACATTGTGCTTTGTCAAGCACCCGTTGGTGCGGCAGCAGCCACACAGATACTTGATTGGCTGATTGGTTATGGTGTAAGAGAGGTAATCTCGGCAGGTAGTTGCGGTGCTCTGGAAAAGTTCCCCGAAAGTACATTCCTCGTACCAAACAAGGCTCTGCGTGATGAGGGAACATCTTATCACTATGCGCCCCCTTCTCGATTTGTGGAAATCAGCGAGAAGGCAAGAAAAGCAATTGAAGAAACCATTCTTGAGCATAGTATGAAATATCAGGAGGTTATAACCTGGTCAACGGATGGATTTTTCCGTGAAACCAAAGAAAAGGTGGCTTATCGCAAAAGTGAAGGCTGTGCAGTTGTAGAAATGGAATGTTCTGCTCTGGCGGCCTGTGCTGATTTCAGAGGGGCAACCTGGGGTATGATACTTTATACCGCAGACAGTCTTGCAGATGTTGACAAATACGACGAAAGAAACTGGGGCGGTAATGCATACGAATATGCACTTACGCTCTGCCTTGATGCGGTTATCAAATTATAAGAACAGTTAGAATCAATCTTTTTTTGTGATATAATTTTATTGAGGTGAATGAAATGAGGACTGAAAAAGAAATATACGATTTAGTTTTGAATTTTGCTTTTCAAGATGAGAGAATTAGAATTGTAACTCTTGAGGGGTCTCGCACTAATGTTAATATACCAAAAGACAATCTTCAAGATTATGATATTACTTTTTTTGTTATAGATATGGGAGAATTTTTGAAAAGCGATGACTGGCTTAGTGTTTTTGGTAACAGAATTATGATGCAAAAACCTGAAGATATGGAATTATTTCCTCCAGAAGAAAAAGGATTTTCTTATATAATGCTTTTTGATGATGGTGTAAAGATTGATTTAACTTTGTTACCTGTTTCAATGCTTGAGGAGTATCTTACTCGCGATAAACTTGTAAAAATCATGTTAGATAAAGATAATATGATTAAAACAGAAATAGTTCCCACAGATGAAGATTATTACATTAAGTGTCCAACAGAAAGAAAGTTTGATGACTGTTGTAACGAATTTTGGAATGTTGCAACATATGTATCCAAGGGCTTACTTCGTGGTGAAATACTATTTGCAATAGACCATATGAATGAAGTATTACGTCATGAACTTCTTAGGATGATTAGTTGGTATGTCGGTACTGAAAAAGGATTTAATTTCAGTTTGGGTAAAAACTATAAATTTTTAGATAAGCATATTTCAAAAGAATTGTGGGATAACTTACTAAATACATATTCAATGAGTTCGTATGAAGAAATGTGGAAATCGTTTGATTTGTGTCTATGTTTGTTCAAAAAAATATCTAAAAAAGTGGCAGATTCACTTGGTTATAATTATCCTGATTATGATGAAAACGTTACAAAATATTTGGAAACACAAAAGAGAATTTCAAATAAATATCTTTATGGTAATAGGTATTGACAAATTCCAATTTGTCGAATAGATGAGATTTATTATGGCAAAGAACTAATTTAATATCGAACACCTAAAGGTGGCATGGAAATTATAAAACCATGACCACCTTTTTTGTTACAAAAAATCAAGAAAAAGGAGATTGAAATTATGTTACAGAACAATGAAAAAACAGCAGAGGTATTAATGGCAGAGAAGATTGTGGAGCAGGCAAAGGCAAGGCTTGCAGAAGCTAAGAGAAAGGCAAGTCAGCAGAAGCGCAAAGAGGAAAATCAGCACAAGTACATGATGGGTGGTATTGTTCATAAATACTTTCCAGAGTGCTACCAGTTTGACGAGCAGGAGATGAACAGAATTATTGCTTCAGGGATGAAGTCGGAGCAGTGCCAGCGCATTATTGAAATCGTGAAAAAGGAAAGTGCTGAAAAGCGTGAGAATGCAGTTGTAAAAGCTGAAAGTGAGGTGGCAGGGGATGAAGGTACTGGCAAGAGCGAAAATGCCTAAGACCAGTCAACGAGATTTTCTCGTTGCGCACAGATATACCATCTGCGATGGTATGTGCGCTCTCCGAGGGGTCTTGCAGACAGCTGTTGCCTGCCGAGGGCAGTCAAAAGGGAACACTGCGCTTTCCCTTCGGTGCAGAGGGCGCACCTACCCATTTGCATACTTTGCGTTCAGTGAAGCTCCAAAGAGCGGAGCTTCACTGTTCACAAAGTCAGCCGATACCGCACAATCCACAGTATCGGTCTGCCACAGCCTATGCAGGAGAGTGAGGTGTGGCTATGGCAGTTAAAAACCTAAGTACCCGAGTTGCCATTATCGGAAGAGGTGCAAAGTGCAGAGGTGGTTCATCCGCAGTTGACAAGTCTGCATATATCAGCCGTACCACCATGTACTCTGAATATGACGGAACAACCTATTACCCGAAGTATACCGAGGATTTGGTGCATAATGAGGTCATGCTTCCGGTCAATGCACCAGCAGAATATTCAGACCCATCGGTGCTATGGAACTCCGTTGAAATGAGGGAGAGTAAATCTGCCAAAGCACAGCTGGCGAGGTCATATAAAATCAATCTGCCGAATGAGTGGAGTTATGAGCTTGCCATAGAGGTAATGAGGGATTATGTGAAAAGGAACTTTGTGGATGACGGAATGTGTGCGCAGTTTGCCATCCATGACTCTGAAAATCCGAATACGCACCAGCGTAATCTTCACTGCCATATTATGCTTACCATGCGTCCTATTTTGGAAGATGGTTCATGGGGAGATAAGCAGAAGAAGATTTATGCACTGGACGCAGACGGAAACAAGATAAGAAAAAAGAATGGGCAATATAAATGCACCACGCAGGATGTGACTGGATGGAACAGCAGGGAGAATGCCAGGAAGTGGCGCAAGGATTTAGCTGACACCATAAATGCGGTCAATGATAAAAACGGATTAAGGGAGAATTTTTGGGAGCATAGGTCATTTGCGGAGCAGGGGCTTGATACCATACCACAGATACATTTGGGAGAGAAAGCCAGTGCGCTGGAAAGGGCAGGAATACAGACCGAGAGAGGAAATGTCAACCGCAGGATAATGGAGCAGAATAAGGCTATTCTTACTGCAAAAATGCTTGTGGCAAAGGCAGAGGAACAGTTGCAGAAGCTTGTTAATTCCAAGCCAGTTGAAGCAGTACGAAATACTGCAAATGAAGTCCTTGATATGATTAGGGCAGTTGTCGGCAAAAAGGGCAGACTGGAATTGCCAGTAATCAAGAGCAAATATGTGAGGAAGATTTCACAAAGACAGGCTTTGCAGGAGCAGGACAGAATGGAGAGGTTTGTTGTTGCAAATCAGATTGAGAGCTTTGAGCAGTTGCAGGAGTTTAAGACGCAGCGAGAGCCAGCCTATGAGAAGTTGTCAGCGGAGCGACAGCAAATTGCGGAGCAGATAGCAAGACTGGAGCAGTTGCTTGTGGCATACAGCGAGTATGAACCTTATATCGTGTATCATAAGACCAGTAATTCACTGAAAGGATTTGCCAAGCGTAAATATGATAAGGAGCATGAAACGGAGCTTAGAGATTACGACAGTTATCGTGCAGAATTGAAGAAAATGCTGTCCTCTGATGAGAAGATTACACCGAAGAAATGGACAGCGGAAAAGACGAAACTGGAAGAACGATTGCAGGAGAGCAATCCCGACTATGCAAGAGTGGTTACGGAGCTTGCGTCAACAGAGGTTATTGAGCATAACAGAAAAATGCTTGCCATGACCCGAGAAGCCGAGAAGAAACAGCATAGTCAGATACACAGCAGGAAGAAAAATGAACAGTCATTATGACAGTGAGAGGGCAGTTTACAAGCATTGGTTTGTAGCTGTCCTTTTTGCGTGAAGGGAGAAGAACATGGAAGAAAGCAAGAAAGTGAATACAGAGCATTTCAAGAAAAAGATAGGTAATACCACTTATCGGGTAAGAGTGCATTTTCCGCAGAATACCAAGCGGACTTTTACGGACAGCGTGAATACGCTGATTATGAATGAATGTACCAGCAAAAAGAAATAAATCCACATCCTACATTGACAAATCCTCACAGAAGATACGCTCCTGCACTCTATGGAAACCGCCAGCGCAGAATCCATGCCGGAAGATGCAGAGCGTCAGGGCATCGGAACTCCGGCCACTCGTGCCGCTACAATCGAAAAGCTGGTGGAGAAAGGTTTTCTGGAACGCAAGGGCGACAAGAAAACCAAGGTGCTACTGCCCACCAACAAAGGTAAAGCCCTTATCACTGTAATGCCCGAAGAAATCCAGTCCGCTGACATGACTGCCGACTGGGAAACAAAACTGTTGCGCGTGGAGCGCGGCGAGATGGAGCCAGAAACATTTATGACTGAAATCAACGATATGATCTCCTCGCTGGTAAACACCACCGAGGCCGTGAAAGGAGCGAGTGCGCTTATGAAAAATAAAGTGATTGGTGTCTGCCCGAACTGTGACAAATCTGTTGTGGAGCGCGAAAAGGGCTGGTTCTGCGAGAACCGGGAGTGCCGTTTCGTGCTGTGGAAGGACAATGCGTTTTTCAAGCGTCTGGGCAAGCGTTTGGATGGCCGAATGGCGGACAAGCTGCTGCGGGATGGGCGTGTCCGCCTGAAGGACTGCAAGAGTGCCAAGGGCAAGACCTACAATGCCACCGTGCTGCTGTCCTGTGAGGCCGATGGCCGCAGCAAGTTTTCTCTGGAATTTGAAGGTGGGTGCTGATGGAGCAGAAAAAAGAAGCGGTCTACCTTATCAACGATGAACGCTATCTCCACCTCCGGGAAAAT
>ERZ824480.2641-NODE-2641-length-13227-cov-2.983222_pt1 | contig 13227 bp, 9 predicted proteins | sample MGYA00519861_ERZ824480 | MGnify/ENA primary metagenome ERZ824480 (study PRJEB31778, sample SAMEA3449152) | human gut metagenome | biome: human gut; feature: human-associated habitat; material: faeces | place: United Kingdom | collected 2010/2012 ... | reverse complement strand
CAGGACCAGGGTGGCCAGGGCGATCAGGGCCAGGATCCCCCAGCCCGGGGCCGCCAGATACTCCGTGGCCGTGCGCTGCATGGCCAGGGCGGTGTTGCTGAAATACAGCTCCGCCGACGCGCCGTTTTCCAGCATCAGCTCCAGCAGCTTCAGAACGCCCAGCCCCACGCACCGGCTGAGGATCCATCCCAGCACCGCCGCAGGCAGGGCCACCGTTCCGGCGCAGAACAGGAAATAGGTATGCACGTTCCGCCGGGCAGCGCCCACGCGGATCATGGTGCGGCCCACGCCCCGCTGGCGATACACCAGCAGATAGCCGAACAGCACCAAAAAGCCCAGACCCACCGCCAGGCACACCCCGGCGATGATCTGCACCATCCGCAGCATATCCTCCAGAGACTGGGACACGGCGGTGTAGCCCTGGTCGTATATGGTAATCTGGATGGAGCCGGGCAGCTGCTGCAGCCGCTCCACATATGCCTGGGCCTGGCCGTTCCGAATTTGCAGCTGCCCCAGGGTATAGGAGCAGTGGTTCACCGTCATGTCCACATCGTCCCGCACCGGGATATACACCATGGAGTCGTATTCCTCGTTGGCGGAGAAAATGCCGCTGACGGTATAGGTGTCCTGGGCATCGAAGCCCTGACTGTTCCAATAGCTGTAGGGGACTAGGGTGTCCTCCCGGGCGGCCAGGGACAGAGGCAGACTGCCGCCCACGTCCAGCCCCAGGTCATCGGCCAGCGTCTGGGAAATCAAGCAGCCCTTGCTGCCGGCGGCGTAATAGTCCCCCTGGACCAGGGTCAGCTCATCCTGCTGGAAGGGCAGCAGGTCCGCCGGGCGGTCCGTGGCCTGAGCCGTCAGGCTGTGGCTGGTGACCTGGAAGGTCTGGCCCACGGCCTCGATATCGGTGCTGCCGTCCAGCTGGGCGCAGGAGCCGTCGGGCCGGGTGATGTCGATGGCGCTGACCTGACTCAGGGACACACCGTTGACCTGATAGGGGGCGGGGGACAGCTGCTTATAGGACGGGCCCAGCAGCTCGTTTTCCGTGTATACCCCCTGGACCAGATAGTAGTGCCCGGCCTTCCAGATGGTGTCCGAGGGCATATTGTAATCCTGGCTCAGGTCGGCGCTGCTGCCCTCCTGCACGTCCAGCAGCACCGGCTGATTCGCAGCCAGCCGCTCGCCGCTGAACAGGGTCTCGACGACGTTGGCATAGTAATACGGCAGCTTCACTTCCCGGTCCGGGGTACCCGTGCCCCACTGCCAGACCAGTTGACCGTCCGGGTCCAGGAGCGGATAGAAATCCGGGTCCTGGCCCTTGATGCGCCGGGTGGCCTGCTCCGTCAGCCGGATCACCAGCGCAAAGCGGTTTTCCAGCACGGAGTAGTCCGTCAGCGACTCCAGCGCCGGGGTATAGCCCAGGGCCATGCGGGTGGGCTCCCAGTCCACCAGGGCCGGGTCCGACCGGTCCAGCTTGCTTTCAAACTCCGTCAGAACCTCTCCGGCGTCCTCCACCACCCGGGCGGTGGAGGGATAGCCCGGGCCCAAATACTCCACCAGTCCGATGGTGGAATAATTCTCCCGGCATTGGCGCAGGGTCTCCTGCAGGGCGAAGCTCAGCCCCAGGGATGTGCCCAGCAGCGTCACCAGCAGGGTCATCAGCAGCAGAAATGCCACCGATCTCCTGCGGGTGCGCAGGGCGTTCTGAATGCCGTGTCTGGCAAACATACGGCCTTCCCCCCTTCTTTGATTTCCGTTATGTAATGGATGTTATTGCAGCCAGGCGTGGAAGGACACGCTGCCGCCGGAGTAACGCGGGTCCTCCTCCAGCAGCAGGGACTGGCCCACCCGGCGGAAGGTCGAGCGCTGCACCCCGTCCACGCTGAGCACCGTTACGGAATCCACGATGTAATCATCGTATCGGGTGTCCGTGTCCGGACGCTGGGACTCCAGGTCCGTGGGTTGGTCGGCAAGGCCCCACTCATAAAACCGCAGATGGGGCACATCCGTCTGCCGATAGTAAGACCCCGCCTCGGGGTAGAAGATCTCCACGTCGGCGTAGCTGGCCACGCCGTACCACTGCTTCTGGGCGATCCAGTCCTCCGGCTCCTCCGTCAGCTGCACCGTGTAGCTGATCCGCTGGGCGGCGGGGTCCAGGGTGGAGGAGACGATCAGGGCCTTGGAGCTGGTCTCCCGGAGCCGGTCGGGGTCTGTCTGACCGGAAGCGGTCTCCGGGGATACCCCGGTCCGGGCGGGCTTTGGCTCCGTGAGGAAGGTCATGGCCAGCGCGGCGCACAGCAGCACCGCCGCCGCCGACAGCCACACCCCGGGGCGGCGATAGTGCAGCACCGACTTCACCCGGTCCCGGACCCCCACCTCGCCGAAGGCCAGGGGACACAGCACCAACCTGCGCCGCCGGGGCATGGCGCAGTCCAGCAGGGCCTGGGAATAGGCGGCCCGCTGGGCCCGGGTCATATCCCGCACCACCCGCTCGTCGCAGGCCAGCTCAATGTCCCGGCACAGCAGGACATACGCCGCCCAGATCAGGGGGTGGAACCAGTATACCGCCACCAGCAGATGGCCCAGCGGCTTCCACCAGTGGTCCCGGCGGCGCAGATGGGCCCCCTCGTGGCGCAGCACGCTTTGCAGGGTCTCCCCCTCCAGCCCCGAGGGCAGATACACCCGGGGCCGGAAAATGCCCAGGATAAAGGGGGAGGAGATGTCGTCGCAGAGGTAAACCTGCTTCCCCACCCGGATGGAGGCCGCCACCTGCCGCCGCAGCCGCAGATAGCTCGCCGCCGCCCAGCCCAGCACCGCCGCCATGCCCACCAGCCATACCCAGGCCAGGTCCGTCAGGGTGATCCCCGCTCCGGGGGAGGCCGTCTCCATGGCCGCGGCGGCGGGAAGCGCCGCCTGCCCCGGCTGGGGCCGGACGCTGAGAACGCTTTCCGGCAGCACCGGGCACATCAGGCACACCGCCACCAGCCCCCACAGCAGGCAGTTGCCCCACTTGGGCATCCGCCGCCGGGTCACCAGCCGCACCGCCAGGATGGCCAGCACCAGAAGTCCGGCGTTGGCGCTCATACCCGCCACCGCCAGGAAGATCCGGCTCAGCACGGTCACTCCTCCTTCCGGAATTTGTCGATCATCTGCTGAATTTCCTCCGCCTCCTGGGCAGACAGGCCCTTCTGGGCGGTAAAGGCCGCCACAAAGGCCGGTAGGGAGCCGTGGAAGGCGTTGTCCACAAACTGCTCGCTGCGGCGGGAGGCGAACTGCTCCCGGCTCATCACCGAGGACACCACTCCGTTCACATTCTGAAACAGCCCCTTTTCGCACAGCTTCCGCAGCACCGTGTAGGTGGTAGGCTTTTTCCAGTTCAGTTCCTGCTCGCACAGCTTCACCAGCTGGCCGGAGGGGATGGGCTCGTGGTCCCACACCAGGTTGGCAAACCGCTCCTGCACCTCACCGATCTCCATATCGCGAACACGCATATCAAATGACCTCCTTTATATAGTTGACGTGTTGTAAACTCCTATCAGCTTATCATACACCAATCCCTTTGTCAAGTTAAAGCGTGGAATCGTGTATTCCTGCTCTTTTTGTTTGTCACATACGCACAGGTGTCGCAAGTTTGTCCTTAAGACGGAAAATTTGTGCAATTTCCCTTGCCGGTTTTGCAGTATGAAACCGGACGCCCGCCTTGTGATTTTGTAAACCGGGCTACAGATTCTATTCTGACGAAACATTTTGCAAGTCTGCCCTGCACCGAACGCATTTTTACCAAACCATTCGGTGTTTTCATGTGCTTAATGGAGAAAATGCGCCCCGGGCGGGATTTTTGCGGAAAACCGATTCACAACCCCGGGCGGGTGTGCTACATTTAACATGGACCAGAAAAAGAAGGACTCTGCGCCCGCCGCAGAGGAAATGTGTAGGAGGTATATCCATTATGATCCAGCTCACCGACCACGGCATGTACCTGGTAAACGGCGTCCCCCAGGAGACGGCAGCTACCGACCGGGAGGAAGCCCGCCGCCGGACCATGGCCTGGCAGATCCTGCAGGCCCACAACGAGTCCCCGGATCCCATGCAGCTGCGCATCCGGTTTGACGCCATGGTGTCCCACGACATCACCTATGTGGGCATCATCCAGCAGGCACGGGCCTCCGGCATGAAGGAATTCCCCATTCCCTATGCTCTGACCAACTGTCACAACAGCCTGTGCGCCGTGGGCGGCACCATCAACGAGGACGACCATATGTTCGGCCTGTCCGCCGCCAAGAAGTACGGCGGCATCTACGTCCCCGCCAACCAGAGCGTGATCCACTCCTACGCCCGGGAGCAGATGGCCAAGTGCGGCTCCATGATCCTGGGCTCCGACTCCCACACCCGCTATGGCGCCCTAGGCACCATGGCTGTGGGCGAGGGCGGCCCGGAGCTGGCCAAGCAGCTGCTGAAGAACACCTGGGACACCCCCATGCCCAAGGTGGTGCTGGTGTATCTCACCGGCAAGCCCCGGCAGGGCATCGGCCCCCACGACGTGGCCATCGCCCTGGTGAAGGCCACCTTTGAAAGCGGCTTTGTGAACAACTGCGTGCTGGAGTTTGCCGGCCCCGGCATCAAGAGCCTGCCCATCGACTTCCGCAATGGCATCGACGTGATGACCACGGAGACCACGTGTCTGTCCTCCATCTGGGAGACCGACGAGGTCACCCGGGGCTTCTATGAGGCCCACAAGCGGCCCGAGGACTACAAGCCCCTGCACCCGGGCCAGGACGCCTATTATGATAAGATGATCACCATCGACCTGTCCAGGATGGAGTCCATGATCGCCCTGCCCTTCCACCCCTCTAACGCCTGGACCATCCACGAGTTCCTGGAAAATGCCCAGGAGCTGCTGGCCAAGGTGGAGGCCGACGCCAAGCGCCGCTTCCCCAAGGCCAACCCCCAGCTCACCGGCAAGATCCACGACGGCGCCGTCTGGGCCGACCAGGGCGTCATCGCCGGCTGTTCCGGCGGTCTGTTCGACAACATCACCGAGGCGGCGGATATCGTCCGGGGCCACTATACCGGCTCCGGCGCCTTCAGCTTCGACGTGTACCCCACCTCCGTGCCCGTGTCCCTGGAGCTGATGAAGGTGGGCTCCACCGCCGACCTGCTGGCCTCCGGCGCCATCATCAAGCCCAGCTTCTGCGGTCCCTGCTTCGGCGCAGGGGACGTGCCCGCCAACAATGGCCTGTCCCTGCGGCACACCACCCGCAATTTCCCCAACCGCGAGGGCTCCAAGCCCGGCGAGGGCCAGTTCGCCGCCGTGTGCCTGATGGACGCCCGGTCCATCGCCGCCACCGCCGCCAACGGCGGCCGCATCACCGCCGCCACCGATGTGGACTATACCCCCGTTCACCACGAGTATCACTTCGACAAGGAAGTGTATGACAACCGCCTGTACTACGGCTTCGGCAAGGCCGATCCCAGCGTGGAGCTGGTGATGGGCCCCAACATCACCGACTGGCCCAAGATGTACAATCTCACCGAGAACCTGCTGGTGGAGCTGGCCGCCGTGATCCATGATCCCGTTACCACCACCGACGAGCTGATCCCCTCCGGCGAGACCTCCTCCTATCGCTCCAACCCCCTGCGCCTGGCGGAGTTTACCCTGTCCCGCCGGGTGCCGGAGTATGTCCCCCGGGCCAAGGACGTGGCCGCCCGGGAGGCCCAGCGCCGCCAGGGCGACGTCCCCGCCTCCCTGCTGGAGGTTCTGGGCCGGGTGGGCGACGCCCAGGCACTGGCTAAGAACACCCAGTTTGGCTCCTGCGTGTTTGCCAACAAGCCCGGCGACGGCTCCGCCCGGGAGCAGGCCGCCTCCTGCCAGAAGGTCCTGGGCGGCTTCGCCAACATCTGCTATGAATACGCCACCAAGCGCTATCGCAGCAACTGCATCAACTGGGGCATCCTGCCCTTCACCATCGACCAGGGCACGCCCTTCGATTATCAGCCCGGCGACTGCGTGTTCGTGCCCGGCATCCGGGCCGCCATCGAAAACGGCGCAGAGGATATCCCCGCCCAGGTCATCTGCCGCGACGGCAGCACCCATGACCTGCTGCTCCACGTCCGGGGCCTGACCCAGGATGAGAAGGAGATCATCCTGGACGGCTGCCTGATGAACTACTACGCCGCCAGAATGTAAGGCATCCCCGCCCGGGAGGCTTCCCGCCTCCCGGGCACCCCGAACCATACAAACCGCCCCGGAATATTGAAGGAGGAAATATCGCTCATGGAAAAAATCAAGATGGTCACCCCCCTGGTGGAGATGGACGGCGACGAAATGACCCGCATCCTGTGGCAGATGATCAAGGACCAGCTGATCCTGCCCTTTGTGGACCTGAAAACCGAGTATTATGACCTGGGCCTGCTGCACCGCAACGAGACCCAGGATCAGGTCACCGTGGACGCCGCCAACGCCACCCGCCGCCTGGGCGTGGCCGTGAAGTGCGCCACCATCACCCCCAACAAGCAGCGCATGGAGGAATATCCCCAGCTGACCCAGATGTGGAAAAGCCCCAACGGCACCATCCGCTCCATCCTGGACGGCACCGTGTTCCGTGCCCCCATCCTCATCGACAGCATCCACCCGGTGGTGAAGAACTGGAAAAAGCCCATCACCATCGCCCGTCACGCCTATGGCGACGTGTATAAGAGCGTGGATCTGTACACCACCGAGCCCGGCGAGTGCACCATGACCTTCCGGGGCGAGAGCGGTGAGGAAAAGACCCTGCTGGTGCAGAAGGTGGACGGTCCCGCCGTGTGGCAGGGCGCCCACAACAAGGAAAAGAGCATCCGCTCCTTCGCCCGGGCCTGCTTCCAGTACGCCATCGACACCAAGCAGGACCTGTGGTTCTCCACCAAGGATACCATCGCCAAGGTCTACGACGGCGAGTTCAAGAAGGTGTTCGAGGAGGAGTTTGAAAGCTACAAGGCTAAGTTCGACGAACTGGGCATCACCTATTTCTATACCCTCATCGACGACGCCGTGGCCCGGGTCATCCGCAGCCAGGGCGGGTTCATCTGGGCCTGCAAGAACTATGACGGCGACGTCATGAGCGACATGGTGTCCACCGCCTTCGGAAGCCTTGCCATGATGACCTCCGTTCTGGTGTCCCCCGACGGCACCACCGAGTATGAGGCCGCCCACGGCACCGTCACCAAGCACTACTACAAGCACCTGAAGGGCGAGCAGACCTCTACCAACCCCATGGCCACCATTTTTGCCTGGTCCGGCGCTCTGCGCAAGCGGGGCCAGCTGGACGGCCTGACCGACCTGGCCGCCTTTGCCGACAAGCTGGAGGCCGCCTGCTTCGAGACCCTGGGCAACGGCATCATGACCAAGGACCTGGTGGGCCTGGTGGATGAAGGCACCCCCGTCACCGCCGTCAACAGCAGCGAATTCATCGGCGCGATCCACGACCGTCTGGCCGCGAAGCTGTAAAAAAGGGAGGCAGAGAAATGAACCTGCTCATCACCGCCACCGCCGGCACCATGGAGTCCAACGACATCATGGTCACTCTGGAGCCCGCCCAGTCCGGCGGCATCCAGATCAGCCTGACCAGCAACGTTCTTCAGCAGTTCGGCCGCCAGATCGAGGCCGTCATCCGGGACACCCTGACCCACTACGGCATTGAGAATGCCGAGGTCACCGCCGTGGACAAGGGCGCCCTGGACTGCACCTTCCGGGCCCGGGTCACCGCCGCCATTTTCCAGTCCGCCCAGTCCGACGCCTATGAATGGGAGGTCAAATAACATGTATGTGAAAGACAGACTGCGCCGCAGTATGATGTTCGTGCCCGGCAACAACCCCGGCATGATCCGCGACGCCCATATCTACGGGGCCGACTCCATCATGTTCGACCTGGAGGACTCCGTGGCCTATACCGAAAAGGACACCGCCCGCTTCCTGGTGTATAACGCCCTGAAAACCCTGCACTTCGGCTCCAAGGAGACCGTGGTCCGCATCAACGACCTGAGCAGCGGCCTGGGCATCAAGGACCTGGAGGCCGTGGTCCGGGCCGGGGTCCAGGTGGTGCGCCTGCCCAAAACCGACAGCGCCCAGGACGTTATCGACTGCGAGCGGGAGATCCAGCGCATCGAGCGGGAGTCCGGGATCCCCGTGGGCACCACCGGCATGATGGCCGCCATTGAAAGCGCCAATGGCGTCCTCCACGCCGCCGAGATCGCCCACGCCAGCGACCGCCTCATCGGCATCGCCCTGGGAGCCGAGGACTATGTCACCGACCTGAAAACCACCCGCTCCGACGGCATCGAGCTGCTGTTTGCCCGCTGTATGATCCTCAACGCCGCCCGCTCCGCCGGTATCGCCGCCCTGGATACGGTGTATTCCGACGTCAACAACGAGGAGGGCTTCATCGCCGAGGCCACCCTCATCAAAAAGCTGGGCTTCGACGGCAAGTCCGTGATCAATCCCCGCCAGATCGAGCCTCTGCACCATGTGTTCATGCCCAGCGAGAAGGACCTGAACAAGGCCCGGGCCATTATGGACGCCATCGCCGAGGCCAACGCCCGAGGCAGCGGCGTGGCCAGCCTCAAGGGCAAGATGATCGACAAGCCCGTGGTCACCCGGGCCAAGCGCCTGCTGGACCTGTACGAGGCCGGCAGCAAGATCGACGAAGTGGAGGAGATTTGACATGATCGAGCTTGAAAAGATCCCGCATATCCACGAGATCAGCAACCACGGGCCGTACCACGGCGCGCGGGAGAAGAACACCGCCACCTTCCAGGCCCGCTCCACCCGTCAGAACAAGCTGGTGCCCTCCCTGGAGGAGGCCATCCGCCGCACCGGCCTGAAGGACGGCATGACCATCAGCTTCCACCGCCACTTCCGCAACGGCGACCACATCATCAACACCGTGGTGGATAAGCTGGCGGAAATGGGCTATAAAAACCTGACCCTGGCGGCCAGCTCTCTGGCCGCGGTCCACGCCCCCCTGATCCGCCACATCCAGAACGGCGTCATCACCCATATCGAGACCTCCGGTATGCGGGGCGAGCTGGCCGAGCAGGTGTCCCGGGGCCTCATCGACTGCCCGGTGGTGTTCCGGTCCCACGGCGGCCGGGCCAGCGCCATCCGCTCCGGCGACCTGCACATTGACGTGGCCTTCCTGGGTGCTCCCTCCTGCGACCCCTACGGCAACGCCAACGGCTACAGCCGGGACGACGAGGACGGCATCGCCTGCGGCTCCCTGGGCTATGCCCGCACCGACGCCACCTATGCCGACAACGTCATCGTCATTACCAACCACCTGGTGGCCTATCCCAACGCCCCCTGGGCCATCCCCGAGTTCGAGGTGGACTATGTGGTCATGACCGACGACATCGGCGACCCCAAGGGCATCATGTCCGGGGCCACCCGCTATACCAAGGACCCCAAGGAGCTGCTGATCTCCAAAACCGCCGCCAACGTCATCGAGGCCGCCGGTTATCTGTACGACGGCTTCTCCATGCAGATGGGCTCCGGCGGCGCGTCCCTGGCCACCGCCCGGTTCCTGCGCCAGAAGATGATCGACCAGAACATCCACTGCCGCTTCGCCCTGGGCGGCATCACCGGCCAGATCGCCGCCATGCACGAGGAGGGCCTCATCGACCGCATCCTGGACGTGCAGAGCTTCGACCTGGACGCCGCCAAGAGCCTGAAAAACAACCACTTCCACCACCAGATCAGCGCCAGCTACTACGCCAGCCATCTGGTGGCCGCCGCCGTGGACCAGCTGGACTTCGTGATCCTCTCCGCCCTGGAGATCGACACCGACTTCAACGTCAACGTCCTCACCGGCTCCGACGGCGTGATCCGCGGTGCCATCGGCGGCCATCCCGACACGGCGGAGGGTGCCAGCCTTTCTGTGGTGGTGGCTCCCCTGACCCGGGGCCGCATTCCCACCATCGTCAAGCGCGTCAACACCGTGGTCACCCCCGGCGACGTGGTGGACGTGGTGGTCACCGACCAGGGCATTGCCGTGAATCCCCGCCGCCCCGACGTGAAGGAAAAGCTGGAAAAGGCCGGGCTGCATGTGTTCACCATCCAGCAGCTCCAGCAGCGGGCCGAAAAAATCGTGGGTGTGCCCGACCCCATCCGCTATAAGGACCGTATCGTGGGCGTGGTCATGTACCGTGACAACACCATCATCGATGTGGTCCGTCAGATCGACGAGGATGAATGATCTGCGCATCGTAACGGCGCTTCCGCTGTCCCTGCGCCCGGCGTATGAGGCCTTTCTGGCCTCCGCCGGGCTCCGGGACGAGGGGGACGCCGACTGTACGGCCCTGCTGCTCTCCGGCGGCGGGGCCATACTGGCCTGCGGGTCTCTCAGCGGACGGGTCCTCAAGCAGATCGCCGTGGCCCCCCAGGCCGAGGGTGACGGAGCCTGTGCCCAGATCGTCACCGCCCTGCTGCGCCAGTCCGCCCAGCGGGGCGCAGCCCATCCGTTTCTGTACACCAAGCCGAAAAATGCCCGCCTGTTCCGCAGCCTGGGCTTCTTCCCCGTGGCGGAAACGGCGGACATGCTGATGATGGAGCACCGCCGGGGCGGCGTGGAGCGATACATCGCCTCCCTTCCGGCGTATGACGGCGAAAGCGGGGCCGTGGTGTGCCACGCCAACCCCTTCACCCGGGGCCACCGGCACCTGGTGGAATATGCCGCCGCCCGCTGTCCCCACCTGTACGTGTTTGTCCTCAGCGAGGAGACCGGGGATTTCCCGGCGGCGGACCGGCTGGAGCTGGTGCGCCGGGGCACGGCGGACCTTCCCAACGTGGACGTGGTCCCCGGCGGGGACTATATCATCTCCCGGGCCACCTTCCCCGCCTATTTCCTCCAGGGGGACCCGGAGCAGGCCCGGTGCGACCTGGAGCTGACCCTGTTCGGAAAGCGCATCGCCCCGGCCCTGGGCATCACCCGGCGGTTCGTGGGCCAGGAGCCCTACTCCCCGGTGACGGCCCGTTATAACCAGCGGATGCAGGCCCTGCTGCCCCAGTGGGGCATCCGCGTGGAGGAAATCCCCCGGCTGGAGGGCATCAGCGCCAGCCGGGTGCGTCAGCTGCTGCGCCAGGGCCGCCTGGCGGAGCTCCAACCCCTGGTGCCGGAGACGACCTATGCATACTGTCGAGATCACTTTGGAGCAGGTGCTCCTTGCCCGTGACCGCCGGGTCATGCGCCAGCGGGAGCTGGGCGCCCGATACGGCGGGACCCTGCTGTCCTTTACCATGAATATCGCCGGTCCCGTCAAGGACGCCCCCCTGGTCCGCCTGGCCTTTCAGGCGGGCCTTGCGGCGCTGGACCGGGACCTGGGGCAGCCCCTGCACCGGGAACTCATCCAGGCCTCCACCGGCCCCGAGGCCCTGCTGGTCTATGACCGCCCGGCCCCCTGGGTGAAGGAGCGCTGCCTTCTGCTGGAGGAGCGGGAGGCGGTGGGCCGCCTGTACGACCTGGACGTGCTGTCCCCGGAGGGGGAGAAGCTGTCCCGGCCCCAGAGCCGCCGGTGCCTGATCTGCGGCGGGCCGGTGACGGTGTGCTCCCGCAGCCGGGCCCACGGTCTGCCTGCCATCCGGGCAAGGACCCGGGATATCCTGGCGGACTTTGCCGCCGGGCATCTGTCCGCCCTGGCCCGGCAGGCCCTGGAGGACGAGGTGGACCTGACCCCCAAGCCCGGCCTGGTGGACCAGCGCAACACCGGCGCCCATGACGACATGGACCGCCCCCTGTTTCACCGCAGCGCCGGGGCCTTGGCACCGTATTTCCGGCAGTTTGCCGCCCTGGGCATGGCCGGGGCCTCGCCCCGGGAGCTGCAAAGCCTGGGCCGGGAAGCGGAGCATGCCATGCTGGACGCCACCGGCGGCGTCAACACCCACAAGGGGGCGCTGTACAGCTTTGCCCTGCTGCTGTCGGCCCTGGGCCGGTGCCTGGCGGAGGGCGGCGAACCCTTTGACACGGCGGCCGTCATAGCCGCGGCACTGCCTCCGGCGGAAAACACCCACGGCAGCGCCGTCCGCAGCCAGTGCGGCGGCGTCCGGCAGGAGGCCGTGTCCGGCTTCCCCACCGCCCGGCATATGCGGGGACTTCTGGAGAGCGCCGGGCCGCTGTCGGCCCTGGTGTGGGCCATGTCACGGCTGGACGACAGCACCCTGGTCTATCGGGGCGGCCCCCAGGGGCTGGCCTATGTCCGCCGGAGGGCGGCGGAGCTGCTGCGACTACCGGAGGAGGCCCTGCCCCCGGCGCTGGAGGCCCTGGACGATGATCTGATGGCCCGGCGCCTGAGCCCCGGCGGCAGCGCCGATCTGCTGGCCCTGGCCCTGTTCCTCCGCGCCGCCGCCCCGGAGACCTGGCTGTAAAGCGCAAAAATCATCCCCGGAAAGCATAGCTTTCCGGGGATGATTTTTTTCACACGGCAGCGGTCTCCTGAGACGGTTCCTTGGCGGGCTCCTCCCGGCAGAAGGGATACTCCAGCATCCGGGGCAGGCGCATATACCGCCGGAAGTCGTTGCAGAAGGCGGCGTACTCATACCCGGTGCAGATGCGCTCGTCCATCACCACGCCGATGGGCATCATCTTCTTGGTCAGGTCGCCGGACATGTAGTTGGGCACAGGCTTGCCCATGCACACGAACACGCTGGTGGTGCCGAATTCATAGCAGTGGTGGTGGATATAGCTGGTCTTGATGGAGGCCAGATTGGTGATGAACATGCTGGTGTGGAAAGGGCTGAGATCCACGATCTTCCGGGGCAGCAGCCCGTGCTTGTCCAGATGGTACGCCAGCCACACCACGAACTTCGGCAGCCCCGGCACGGAGAACATGAACCGTGCGAACTTGTCGGTGCTGTTGGACTGGTGCTCATGCTGGTTGGCGGCAATCACCTCCCGAATTTTCCTGTCAATGGAGAAAATATCGTCCGACGGCTCCAAATACACTTTCAGCGCTGTCTCGTTGACCACCCCGTCGGATCGCTTCTTGAGAATGACGAAGGAGATGCAGAAGTGGTTGCGCCGATAAATTTTTCCGTTCATCACGAAGTAGTTCAGCTTTGGATTATCCAGCACCGCCCGGTAGTAGGCGGCGATGATGACACTCATGTGGTTCAAGCGTACGCCCTCCCGCCGCCAATGGCGGATGTAGGCCTTTACAGCCTCCTCGTCGATGTTCTCGGTGATGGAGTTCCACGCATCG
>ERZ824480.2639-NODE-2639-length-13231-cov-3.844338_pt1 | contig 13231 bp, 12 predicted proteins | sample MGYA00519861_ERZ824480 | MGnify/ENA primary metagenome ERZ824480 (study PRJEB31778, sample SAMEA3449152) | human gut metagenome | biome: human gut; feature: human-associated habitat; material: faeces | place: United Kingdom | collected 2010/2012 ... | reverse complement strand
TGCTTATGGTGATCTTCGAAATATATATTCCGTTCCACCTGCGTTCCCTGTCATATGAAAAGTCAATTTCATTTCCGACGCTGTCCGTTATTTTACTCAACGCCTTTACCGTATTTAAATAAGATGCCGGCGAATAAAAATAGTCCGTAAACGTGCCTTTAAAATATTCGATCTCTTCATATTCAAATGTGATCTTATTGCCGAAACGGTCCTCTCTTGTCAGAATAACTCCGCAGTCGGCGTCAAACGTCTCCGTTATACCGTTATTAAACGTAAGTTTATAGCGCTCTTTGTTTTTCACCATCGTCATTTCGGAGAGCTTATAATCCGAGATCGTGACGGATGAATCCGTCGCCGAGCTTGAACCTCCGGCTACACCGTAGCTTTCCCCGTTCGACAAAACAAGCGTTGAGCCCAATTTGTTGCCGTATTTATTTTTGTTAAGTATTATCGTGTCAAACCCAAAGCTCCACCCGCTCGCAAAATTATAAAAGTTTTCCATCGTCTTTTCCGCGCCGACTTCATATTCGGATTTATTAAACACCGCTGAATCCGACGAATAACTTATCGCCAGGTCTACCGATAATCCGTTCCGTCCGGGAAGTGTGAGAAGGCTTTTCCGGTAGTTTAAGCCTCCGCTTGCCAGAGAGACGCTTTCGTCCCCGAAATTTACCACGTTAAACGGTACGTTGACCGGATCTAAAAAGAAGTCCTTCGTTGAGGACGCCGCTCTTTTCGGCCCCGATGTACTGTCGGACTCTTCTTCGTTATAATCGTCCGCGTCAGGCACCAGTCCGTCTCCGCTTTCCGCGTTGTTGTTGATATAATCGAGCTCCTCCTCGCTTATACCGAGCGTTTCCCCCCGCTCCTCGGGTTCACCCATATAACCTTTAAGGTAATCAAGGCTGATTTCTTTCTCCTTTTTCCCTCTTGCCATTACCGGCACAGACGAAATAAGCATGCTCTTAATCAGTGCCGCCGATACGATTTTTTTCATTGATTCATCTCCTTTTTTGTAGTGGGTCAATTATATCATACTTTTGCCTCCTGTGCACATTTTTGGCACAGAATGCACTCTTGGCGGCATAAAATGCATTATTTTTACAGTATTTCCCAATTAGACATAAAAAAACACGCCAAAGGCGTGCTTGATTTGCGGTTTTAATGTGAAATAATTTGCTGACGCAAATTTTGAAATTAAGAGTGAAATGAAATAAATTCACACGCCGCAGGCGTATTTCACATTGCGCAACAATATTTCACGCACGAAGTGCATTTCACTCTGAATTTCACTGAGAAAAGCACTTGCATTTGCAAGTGCTTTTCTCTCGGCGTGCACCATAAGACGAGAGCGTTAAGTGAAATATCCCGGTGGGATATTTCATAGCCCGAGAGTTTCTGTGAGATGAAAGCGGGCATTTTTTTGCGAAGCTCGAATCCTCCCTTTAGGGATGGTGCACCAAAACAAAAAACACGCCAAAGGCGTGTTTTGTTTTGGTGCACCATCAGGGACTCGAACCCTGGACACCCTGATTAAGAGTATGATAAAATGCTATTTATTTGAGTTTGTCTGCATTTATTATGTTAAGAAAACACAGTAAATAAGCATTTTTTATTGTTTGTAGTTTATTAAAGTTTGCTGATTTATATGATAGTGGGGGTCAAAGTTGGGGGTCAAATAGCATTTTTATCGAACTATCCAATTGTATATTAAGCTCATCTATGTTCCAGTTATCATTTATGGCTTTTTCCCTCGTTTCAATTATTACATTTTTAATTGATTTGTATTTGTTGTTATTTGCACCAAGTCGTGCTCTATACCTATCCATGTACTGTTTACAAAGCAGGCGAATAGGATCTCTTTTTAAATTTTCCTTATACTTTTTATCAGAAACCCTAACAGTAAACGCTTCTTTTATACCGTTCCACCCTTTACAATTGGGGCAATATTTACTGTTACCATGCTCCTTTTGATATGTTTTGTGGCATATTTCACATATTCCTATATGACCAGCATTTAACATTTGACAGAACTGCAGCCGGACTATATCAAATACAGAGCCAGCGACAAGGTTATATTTAAATCCTCCTTTAAGAGAGTCACTGAAAAACTCAGGAAGATATTTATAGCTCGCACTATACATATAATCGATGATAGAGATTAACGCCCAAGTGTTATTTATCCTTTGTGTTTCTATAGAACTGATATGACCATCACGGCTTACTTCGTGAATAAGTTCATTACATTCAAATGATTTCTTTGTTAGAGATTTAAAATTTGTTAATTCTTTGGTTAAATACCGATGAGCTGCAACAACAATTGACAATTCTTTTAGTTCTTCGAATATCTGCAACGATGTATAAGTTGGAGACTCTCCGATATAATCATTAAGAACGCTTATAAGAGGGAAGCCATATTTATTAACAAATTTTATAATCCTTTTTTTGTCATCATCACTAAACTTATATTCTTCATATTCATCTGTTATGCTAAAATCGCAATTTTCACACAGATTTATTGCATCATAAAGCAATTCTGCTTTATTAATCTTTTTATCTTCTTCAAAAGGAAATCCGCGCCCTACCAACAATTCTGTACCACATTCATATACAAATTCATATTTACTAAATGCTTGTTTTTTATATAAGACATTCTGAACATTGTGAAATATTCCACTTTCAGAGGACCAAATATTATATGTATCGTATTTTTTCACCTTTAATACCTCCATCAGCTTTTAAGCGAAATAAAAAGCGATATATTCTTTTTTGCTTCGCTTTATTTTTATGATACAATAAAAGTACAATAAAGTCAAGTAAATAAAGAAAAATTTACATATGACTTTTATGTTGTGAAAGGAGGCATTGCAGATGAAAGAAGCAAAAATGTTCAATGTTTGTGAAAAAGGGTTATTAAGTATCCCTGAAATGATGGAATATTTAGGAGTGGGTTATAACACGGCACTTGAACTTTTGCATACTGGTCCGTTTTGTGTACGTATCGGTAGGCGAGTTTTTGCAAATCGCGCGAAACTGGATGAATGGCTCAGTGAAAAAAGCGGCATTTATTCATGCGTAGAAAATGCACTATAATTATTGCACACAGACAAAGGAGGTCTTGCTATGAGCAAGAAATACAGTCGGTATGAAAGCACCACCTTCAGCCGAAACAAAAAAAAGAAAAATGACAAACATCCTTATAATCCGAACCGGAGAAAAGGTAAGTTTGCACATTTTGCAAAAGAGCAGCCACCACGCAAAGCATCACTTAAACACAAAAAGGTTGCAGATAACGAGCAGGTGCAGGAAGTTACAAAGGAAATGTGGTGAGAACAAATGGAACAAATTAATATCGACAGCCGTATAAACTGGGTCGACTTTTACACCCCGTACCTTAAAAATCCGAAGCCATGCGGAAAAGACAAAATGCACGCTTGCTGCCCTTTTCATCAGGAACGACATCCCAGCTTTTGGTTTAACACAAAGAACGGATGCTTCAAGTGCGAAGGATGTGGAGAGAGCGGAAATGCCACGGTTTTTCTTTCCAAGATAAAAGGCATCGACAATGCCGAAGCCTACAAAGAATTACTGGAACTCGCAGGCATAGACACCTCGGCAGAACAAAAAAAGCAGAGTTCAAAGCCTCCCTCGCTCCCCGATTACGGAGTGGAGCAATACGCAACCGAAAAGCACTTCATGGCAGAATGGCTCAAAGACGAGTGCGGTGTAACCATAGGGACCGACCAAAGCAGTAAGCACATCAAGATACCGTACAAAGACCAAGACGGAAAGGTTCAGGCAACCCGAAAGCGATACAACCCAGCGAACCCGAACGGCAAGTTCAAATGGCAAAAAGGCTCAACCCTCTGCCTTTACGGATTGTGGAAAATCAAAGAGTTCACAGAGTACGCAATTCTTGTAGAGGGCGAAAGCGACTCGCAGAGTCTGTGGATGCTCGGACTTCCCACTCTTGGAGTTCCCGGTGCTACAAACTTTCAGGCAAAATGGGCGGAACAACTCGCAAGCATACCGAGATTGTACCTACACATCGAGCCTGACAAAGGCGGTCAGACATTCCGCCAGCAAATGATAAGCAAGTTATGCGAGGGCGGATACGAAGGCGAGGTTTTGACCTTTACTCTTGAAGATTACGAGGTCAAAGACCCGAGCGAACTCTACGGCAAAAACGGAATGGATGCACTCGAGCAAGTGAAAACCGCAATGAGCAGAGCCGAAACGGTAGACCTCAAAACGGAAGCAGAGAACCTCCCCGACCTTGTCGCAGGGATGCCCGTGAAACTTCGAGAGCCTGAAGGCTGGAAACTCTCGGATGATGGCATATTCAAATATGACAGCCGAACCGAGCAATACAAGAGAGTCTGCAGAACACCAATCATAATCGTGAAGCGACTGCGAAACATCGAAACCGATGAGGAAAAGATACAGATTGCATTCAAGATAAGAAACAACTGGCGATACGGTATTTTTAACTCAACTACGATCTATCAAAGCCGAAACATCGTCAGCCTTGCAGACCTCGGAGCGTTGATAACCAGCGAAAACGCAAAGCAAGTCGTGTCATTCTTGGAAGCACTCGAATCGGAGAACATCGACCGAATCAAAGAAGCAAAGTCGGTGTCGCAGCTCGGATGGGCGACCGAGAAGAACTTCCTCCCCGGACACGGTGGCGACATACAACTTGATGTGGATGCAACGGCACAAACCTATGTCAAGGCGTTGGAAACACACAGAGGAACTATCGAGGAAGGATAAATATACAATCTTTTCTTTGGAAAACCCATAAACCAAGAAAGCAAGAGGGTTCTAAGGCATTACGAATGCCTTACCCTAAAAAGGAGGTGAAACACTATGATGAAGAAACTACCGCCTCGCCTTCAAGAATTAATGGAGATAGAGAGCGAATTCAATGCGAAAGTTATACCAATACCTATTGGAATGTTTGATGAAGGCATCGGTATAGATAACGAAACAGCACAAAAGCACATGAAATTGTGCCTTGGAGCAAAAATCCCTTATGTTACTATAAGTAACGGCGTCCCAGTATCAGGAGCGATAAACAATCCTGCAGAGTCATATAAAACCCCGGTATCATTTGTAAGAAGTGACATATCGTGGTTTTTGGACGGCTCGGAAAAAATAAAAAGGCTCGCTCCGCTGTTATCAGAACGACTTAAAGAGTTTTATGCAGCTTACAAATATATGCTTGCATCAAAGAAACTGTTGGATCGTAGCAATAATCGTTTTACATACAACGGGGCCGGCAAGACATACGCAGCGGTTCAGTGGTGCTACGGAAATATATATGCAAGGCTTTTGAGTATTCTTCTGTTGCACTTTATGAAAGCGGTGGAATCTCCCGAACCAGAAGTTTTACTCAAGGAGCCGTTGGACAAACTTTTCCCACCAATAAAAAAGAGGGACCGTTCATAAAACAGTCCGCTCTTTAGTAGTAAACCTGATGAAAAGCACTTTTACTCTTGGAAATATTATACTACATAACAGGAGGAAAGTCAATGGGTTTACCTGAAACAAACGAGGAAATCGTCAAAAAAATTCAGCAAGGAATTGATGAAGAATATAACCTGTTGCGGCTTTATGAACGAAACAAAAAATTCATAAGGTTAATGTTAAGAAAATCGTTCGTTGACGAATCCTACCAAGAAGATGCGATGCAAGATGCGTATCTTTGTATGGAGCGAGCAACACGGAATTTTGACATCAATGCAGGGTATAAATTCTCAACTTTCCTTGCTGGGTACTTAAAGGAGGTGATTGCAGATTATCGATATAGACACAGCGTTTCAATAAAAATCTCCACGGAGGCGCGGCAATTATATTTTAAAGCGAGAAAAGCAGAATCGGAACTTGCTGAAAGGTTCGGACGAAAACCAACAACCAAAGAGATTGCAGAATACCTCGAAGTTTCTGCCGAAGTTTTACAAGAAGCACTAATTGCAAACCAAGAAATCAAAAGTTTACAACAGAGCGTACTTTCTGATGACGAGGACCTGCTCTTGCAAGATGCGATTTTTGATGAAAACTCTTTCGAGGAATATTCTAAAATCGAAGAATATGACCTGCCGGAAATATTAAATTGCGCCGTCAATAAGCTTTCTCCTACTTTAAGGCGGTGCATAAGGTTGAGGTTTTACAGCGAGTACACAATCAAGGAAATTTCTACAAAACTCGGTTTAACAACATATCAAGTGAGTGTAAATATCGATAAAGGAATAAAAGAACTAAGAAAAGATAAAACAATTCAGGCTTTAAAAAATTATTATTAAAAAGGACAGTGATTTAAAATGAATAGCAGAAATAACATTAAATCGGCGTACGGCGCTGAAAAATCGAAAAAGTTCTCCAGTTTTGGAGAACAGCTTAGTGCCATATACAATATGGAAAAACCCGGCGGACTTCCTGATGAACGACTTGCCAACCTTGTGTCAGGTGCAGGAGAAGGGGTAGCGACCGATGGAGGGTATCTTGTTCAGACGGACTTCGTTATGGACTTAAAAGAAAATGTTTATGAGGAACATCCCCTATTAACAAAAATTACAAGAATCCCATTAAGTGCAGGTTCGAACTCACTCATAATCAACGGCATCAACGAAAACAGCCGTGCGGACGGTAGCAGATGGGGCGGCATTCAGGCTTACTGGGAAAGCGAAGCTGCAGAGATTGCAAAAAGTAAGCCGAAGTTTGAACAGTGCAAATTGACACTCAATAAACTTGCAGGCATTTGTTATGCAACAGATGAACTGCTTGAAGATGCGCCCGCACTGGGAGAAGTAATCAAAACAGGGTTTTCGGATGAATTCAGCTTCAATATAGCAGATAAAGTATTATACGGAACCGGCGAAAAACAGCCGCTGGGAATTTTCAATTCTGGAGCTTTAGTTATTATCCCCAAGGAAGACGGACAGACTGAACTTCTTACAGTTGAAAACATCGTAAAGATGCTCGCAGCTTGCTATGACAAGAAGGGCAAAGCAGAATGGTACATCAATCAGGAGCTTCTGCCATCACTCATGACAATGAAAATAGGTGATATCCCCATCTACCTCCCTGAAGGCTCAATCGCAGGTGTACCTCACGGCACACTTCTCGGCAAGCCTGTCAACTTCATCGAACAGGCATCCGAACCGGGACATAAAGGAGATATTCTTCTCGCAGATATGTCTCAGTATGTAATTGCAGAAAAGGCAGGCATTAAGGCTACAGAATCAATTCATGTAAGATTTATTTACGATGAAACAGCCTTCAGGTTTGTGTATAGACTTGATGGAAAGCCGATGCTTACAAAAGCGGTAACTCCTTATAAAGGCTCACAGCCTGTGTCTCCGTTTGTAACATTGGAGGCAAGAGTTACAGAGAACGCCGAAACAGAGTAAAGGGGTGGCATAATGAGATTTGGTAATTTAAGACACAGAATCTTGTTTGCTAAACCAGCAGGGACCGTAACCAACGGCATGGGCGAAACGGTCCCTGCCTACTCTCTTTATCACCCGAACCTCCCGAAGCAAGAATTTTTCACACAAGAAAATCAATGGACACTTCCATCAGGCGAAGTTATCGACATTAACAATTGTCAATATGCCTTTTGTGCAGAAGTTACCCCGTTGACAGGTAGACAATATGAGCAATCGCAAAAGCTTCGAGCAGAAACTACATACCATATTCGTATCCGATTTATTCCCGGATTAGCAAGCGATATGTATGTTATATTTGAAAACAAAAAACTTTTAATCGACTCAGTACTTGATGCAGATGAAAAGTATCGAAGCATTAAAATTGTTTGTCATGAAGTCTTATAGGGGGTATATAAATCTCTGTGAGTTAATCGCTCCAGACCGCAGCCCCCCTTCGTGTGAAATTTCGCAAAAGTTTTGAGGGGGATAGACCCACCACGAAAACCGTAAAAAACTGGAGGTGAGGCGGTGGAAAAGAGTGTAAAATGTGAAACTTTGCAAAAACTTATTGCAGAATTTAATGATAATGGTGGACCGTCATTTTCACCTAAGTCGAGCAAGGATATGTTGTGCGGAGCAATTATATATGCTAATGTTATAGGCGATATTGGAAAGACGGAAAAAGAGGGCTTGATAAAGAAAGTAGAGCAAATATATAACAAAAAATATTTAACGAAAGAAGGTGAAAACAATGGCAGCTAAGAATATCGGTGCAACAATTACTCTCAAAGACGGTGGATTTAAGTCCGGCATAAAAAGCGCAGTAACTGGTCTTAATAACTTTAAAAAGAATTCTGATGTTGCAACCTCATCCGTGAAAAAGTTCAGTTCACAGACGAACTCTGCCGGAACAAGCCTCGCATCAATGGCAAAAAAAGCTGTTGGGGTTGTTGCTGCTTACGCCAGCATAAAGCAACTTGTAACATGGGGCAAGGAATGTGTAGTTGCTGCAAATGCCCAAGCAACCGCAGAGAAAAGGCTTGAGACAACCATGATGAATGTGAAAGGTGTAACAATGCAAAATGTAAACACCATGAAAAAATACGCAGCCGAACTCCAAGGCGTAACAACAGTCGGAGATGAAGTAACAATTCAAGGTGCTTCACAGCTTGCCACATTCCAATTACAGAGCGACACAATAAAAACAATTCTGCCTGCCCTTCAGGACTTGGCGGTTTCGCAATACGGTGTCGCAGTTTCAGGCGACCAAATGCAGTCAATGGCAAACCTTGTCGGTAAGGTTATGACAGGAAATGTCGGCGCACTTACACGATACGGCGTAACCCTTAACGATGCACAGTCGAAAATACTGAAAACAGGAACGGAAAGCGAACGAGCCGCAATGCTCGTGGAGGTTTTAGGTCAAAACTTCGGTGGACTTGCCGAAGCAATGGCAAACACTCCCGAGGGTAAAGTTCAGCAGTTGAAAAATGCGTGGGGCGATATGCAAGAGGTCATCGGAACAAAACTGTATCCGATTGTAACAACCGTCTTGCAGTACATAACCACAAAACTGCCAGCAATTCAATCAGCATTCACAACAGCCGTCAATACGGTTATGCCCGTAATTCAGGGCGTAGCAAATGTAGCAACTACATTTATTGACACCGTATGGAACGGCGTGCAAAATTCCATCAAGCCAGCCTTTGACAATTTGGTAACAGCCATACAGCCTGTATGGGACGGTGTGGTAGGAATGGGCGGGAGTATAAGCTGGACAGGAATACTGACAACAGCACTCGATGGCATCGGGACTGGTCTTAATATGGTATCATCCCTTACAGCAGCAGTTATAAACAACTGGGGGATACTCAGCCCGATTATATATGGAGTAGCAGGTGCTGTGGCAGCGTATAAAATAGCCGTAGTTGCTTGTGATGCAGCTGAAAAAATTTCGCTTGTTACATCTAAAGCAAAACAAGCAATTATGCTTGCGCAAGGTCCTATAATGGCTGCGTACACATCAGCACACTGGGCACTTTCTGCCGGATATGGTCCAGTAACAGCAGCACAATGGGCATTTAATGCAGCTGTGTCGGCAAATCCAGTAGGAGTTGCAGTTGTGGCTATCGGTGCATTAATTGCCGTAGGAGTGGCTTTGTGGAAAAACTGGGACAGCGTTTCAAAGTTCTTTGTTAATTGCTGGAGCGGTATAAAAACAGCATTTACGGCTGGTGTAAATTGGATTAAGACCAATATAAAGAGTATAGTACTCTTTATCATAAATCCTTTTGCCGGAGTATTTAACTATCTTTACACAAATTTTGAAGGGTTCAGAACATTCATAGATGGAATAGTTATATCAGTAAAAACTTCATTCCAAGGATTGTGGAACGGAATCGTGTCCGTATTCTCGGGCGTGGCTTCATGGTTCGGTGGCATCTTCTCATCCGCTTGGAACATGGTCGTAAACGCCTTCTCGGGCGTGGTCGGCTTCTTCCAAGGAATATGGAACACCATCAAGAATATGTTCACCAGCATAGGAACGAGCATAGCAGACGGAATATCGGGTGCGTTTAAGTCGGTTATAAACAGCGTGATAAGTTTCGCAGGAAACCTCATCAACGGCTTTATAAATTCGATTAACTGGGCAATCGGGGTAATAAACAAAATCCCCGGAGTCAACATAACGAAACTGCAAACCGTAAACCTTCCGATGCTTGCAAACGGCGGTAACATTACCCGTCCGGGTGATGTAATTGTCGGCGAAAGAGGCCCCGAAATGTTGCACCTTCCGAAGGGTGCATCGGTTGAACCGCTCGATAGAAAGACTGGCGGAAACACCATCAACCTTACTTTAAACATAGATGGCACTGGTAAGGATTTGAAATCATTAGGTCGGGATATTGTCAACACAATTGTCCCTGAACTTAAATTAGCACTATCCGTCTTGTAATCAATAACAAAAAACATTTTCATCTTGGAAGAAAAAAATCAGGAGCGGTTCACTTCCGCTCCTGACAAGGTAAATATTCAATTATATCCTGTGGCTCACATTGCAACTCGGTACAGATGCGGTCGATGACATCCAAGTGGACCGTTTCGTCCCTTCCCATCTTGGAAATGGTAGAGGGTGAAGCCTTGATTTTTTCTCGCAGCTGTTCCTTTGTCATTTTGCGTTCAATGAGTTTAAACCAAAGCTTATTATAGCAAAAAGGCATACAAAAACCTCCTTTTTATTTTTTCTATTATAAGTAATTATAACACACATTTTAGAACATTTCAAGAGAATGTATACACTTATGAGAAAAAATCTACATAAGGGGTTGACATTCTTCTACACTTATGATAGAATTACTATAGTTAATATAGAAAGGAGCAAAACCATGCTTAACAATTTAAAAACTGCGACCAATATCGCAAAGAAAAAAACTATGCATCCCCAATATTCAGGAATCTTACTTTGAGATCTCATCGATCAGACGCAGCTCTTCCTCTGTAAACGGTGCACAGTGGATCGCTTTCACATTATCCAGGATCTGCTGTGGCTTGGAAGCGCCGATGAGTACACTGGTGACCTCCTCATGGTGGAGCAGCCAGCCAAGTGCCATATCTGCAAGCTTTTCTCCTCGCTGCGCTGCCAGATCGTTCAGTCTGCGGATTTGGTCCAGACGCTCCGGTGTCAGTGCGCTTTCTTTCAGGAATCTTCCGTCTTTGCGGATACGGCTGTCCTCCGGGATTCCGTTCAGGTAGCGGTCTGTCAGCTGTCCCTGTGCAAGAGGGCTGAAGGTGATGAGGCCTTTTTTCAGGATGCCGGTGGTTCTCTTCAGGCCGTTCTTTTCCACAGTTCTGTCAAAAATGGAATACCGGTTCTGATTGATCACAAACGGGCATTTCAGATCTTTCAGGATCGCTGCTGCCTGGCTTAAAGTTTTTCCATCGTAATTGGAAAGTCCTACATAGAGGGCCTTACCCTGCTGAACCGCTGTTGCAAGCGCACCCATAGTCTCCTCCAGAGGAGTCTCAGGGTCCATTCTGTGATGGTAAAAAATATCCACATATTCCAGTCCCATGCGTTTCAGGCTCTGGTCAAGGCTCGCCAGAAGATATTTACGGCTGCCCCAGTTTCCGTAAGGGCCCTCCCACATATCATAGCCGGCCTTGGTTGTGATGATCAGTTCATCACGGTATGGCATCAGTTCTTCTTTCAGGATCTTGCCGAAATTCCGTTCCGCACTTCCATAGGCAGGTCCGTAATTATTGGCAAGGTCAAACTGTGTGATGCCATTGTCAAAAGCTGTAAAACACAGCTGTTTCATATTTTCATAATCAGAAGTATCTCCGAAATTATGCCATAATCCAAGAGACACCTTCGGAAGCATCAGGCCGCTTTCACCGCAGCGGTTGTACTCCATAGTTTCGTAGCGTTCCTTTGCAGGTGTGTACATAAAAAAGGCCTCACATAATGTAGCATGATTTACATTTTCTGTAACTGCTTTTACTATACTTCACCGACCCTTATTTCGCAAGACGGATCATATTCCAGCTGTGTTTTGCAAAAACTGCTTCCAGTTTTCCGCCGTCCAACTTTGAGCACTCTGCACTGGCTTTTACAGGAACTACATTCTCCGGCTGTGCCTCTGTATTCACCGCCTGAAGGTCATCATTGTTCAGCACGATATGCTCTACGATCTTATATCCCTCAAACTGTCTCAAGTCACAGGAAACTTCCATATCCTCATCCAGACTCTTATTCACTGCAAAGATCGTCAGCGTATCCTTTTCCTCATCCCAGACGCACACAGAATCCAGATATGGAGCTTCTCCATAAGTCTTGCTTTCATATATAGGTGTGAGAACCTGTGTATTAAGGACGGTTCCTCTTCCAAACACACTGGTCAGCATATATGGATAAAAGATAGTCTGGCGCCATGCACCGGTGTCGGAAGTCATAATCGGCGCGATAACATTGACCAACTGTGCCATGCAGGCGATCTTTACACGATCTGCATGACGGAGAAGTGTGATCAACATGCTTCCCACAAGAAGTGCATCCTCAAAGTTATAAACATCCTCCAGCTGATGGGGCGCCTGTACCCATTTTTCCAGTTTTTTATCCTGTTCATTGCTGTGGTACCATACGTTCCACTCGTCGAAGGAAAGATTGATCTGTTTTTTTCCATGCTTCTTTGCTTTTACAGCATCGCAGATGGAAACCACTCCTGAGATAAAATCATCCATGCCCTTGGAGCTTGCCAGAAAATCGGCAGTGTCTCCCGATGCATTTCCATAGTACTGATGCAGGGAAAGATAATCCACCTGATCGTAAGCCTCGTCAAGAACCGTATACTCCCAGGAGCCAAAGGTAGGCATTTCCAGACTGGAGCTTCCGCATGCAACAGTCTCAACCTCCGGATCCATAAATTTCATCAGGCGGGCAGTCTCTGCTGCAACTCTTCCGTACTCTGCCGCAGTTTTATGTCCCATCTGCCACGGACCGTCCATCTCGTTTCCGAGACACCATAATTTGATATCGTGAGGCTGTTCATAACCATGAGATTTACGGAGATCACTGTAATAAGTACCACCCTTGAAGTTACAGTATTCCAGAAGATTTTTCGCATCCTCCGGTCCTCTTGTTCCCAGGTTTACTGCCATCATCACATCGCTGCCTGCTTTTCTGGACCAGTCCACAAATTCATTCAGACCAAACTGGTTTGTCTCGATCACACCCCAGGCAAGCTCCGGTCTGGACGGACGCTGATCTTTTGGTCCGACACTGTCTTCCCAGCGGAATCCGG
>ERZ824480.2637-NODE-2637-length-13239-cov-3.152230_pt1 | contig 13239 bp, 11 predicted proteins | sample MGYA00519861_ERZ824480 | MGnify/ENA primary metagenome ERZ824480 (study PRJEB31778, sample SAMEA3449152) | human gut metagenome | biome: human gut; feature: human-associated habitat; material: faeces | place: United Kingdom | collected 2010/2012 ... | reverse complement strand
TCGCCGAAACAGGAGGAGATATCAACCATAATAGCGCCGGGCAATTCTTCGCTCCCTATATCTACTACCCGCTCCGATGCCAACGCCACGCCCGCCTACGGAATCAGCTTAGTTAGCCGGGAGATGGAACTTCCCACGGTGTGGAGCAACACCGACCGCATCTGGCCCGCGCTCGATATGGAGTACAACGGCGTGATTAATTAATAATCCCCCGAACCACCTGATTTATAAACTTGCAAAAATAAGATAACAATATGATACGCAACATCTTCTTCCTCGTGCTCTCCGCCCTCGCGGTGTGGAGCTGCACCGCCACCGACGACGAAATAGCCCAAGGCCCCGCCGCCGACACCCGCCCGGCGGGCGCCCAACGCTCACTCAGCATCACCATCGCCCCGAAGCCCGCATTCGCCGAGGTCGGCGGGGAAAACAGCCCAACCACCCGTGCCGTGCAGACGGAACAGGGAACACAGTGGGAACAGGGGGATGTGGTGTGGCTGCATGGTGTAATCCAGGATTCATATGGCAATCAAGATACTTTCTACTCCGCCTTAAAATACTCCGGCACCGTCTGGCGCCACCTCACCGAGGCTGAAGCCACTGAGATGGGACTCAACAACGATAACTCTTTCAACCGTACCCTTATTCTTTACGACGGATACGCGGTTGTAACCATCTCGGGATACTATGCAGGCAATGGCAAGCCGGAGAACGGGCTAATCACTATCCCGGCTCCCGGCAGCGATGCCGCCGTCCCGGCGATGCAGGCTTGGGGAGAGAATACCGGTGATGCCTATAAGTTCACCTTCACCTACCGCTGCTCCCGCCTGCGCATCCCTGCCGGCTACGGCCTGCAAATGACAAATTACGGATACTGCGCGAGTTATAGGCTGTTCAGCGGCTCCCTTGAACAGACCTACGCCACCGACCTCCAACTCCCCGCAGCCGATAAGGACAGAGACGTCTTCCTTCTCCCGGTGGCGGAGGGTAATGACACTCCTGTCCCCGTCACCCTCACCCGCAACGGCAGCGCAGTGTGGACATTCACGCCCGAGCCCGCAGGCAGTGTCAGCGGCTACTACGGCCGGTCCTACACCCTGCCCGAGGTCGGCAGCGGTGGTGTGACGCCCGGTGACTTGTAGCGGAATAAAGGACGAGATTCGGAACAATAAAAATCCTCCTATGCCAGACGGGAGCAAGTGTCCGGCAAAATTTTCTCAAACTTTTAAATATAATAGTTATGAAGACAACGAAGAATGAAAATGATTTAAAAACTAACGAAGGTTATACCTCTGACTATTTTGAGATAATTAAGGGAAATCAAGTTGAGTTGCGCCAGTTCTTTACACAAATGCCCAAAGGTGGCGATATACATAACCATCTGACCGGCTCGGCCTATGCCGAAACCTATTTCGAGTTGGCTGCGAAAAAAGGAATGTATGTTGATTTGAAAACGGGTAAACTCTACAAAGAGGAACCGAAAGGCATCGAAACCATACAGCTTTCCAAAGAAATGGACGACTTACACAATCACCGCATGGCTCTTATCGACAAATGGAGTATCCGTAATTTCCAACCTTACAAGTATCCTCTCGGCCCGGACGAATACTTCTTCGGTTCGTTCGGTCTGCTCTCGGCATTGACAGGGGATACTGATAACCTTGCCTACCTGATGCACGAACTCAAAGTACGTGCAGTGAAAGAAAACGTGCAATATCTCGAAGTAATGGGAACCTCACCCAGCATCCCTAAAGACTGTTTTTTGGGCAATGATTACGATAAATTTGATAAGCAACTGAAAGAAATCGTTAAAAAAGGGGAATATGAAGGGGCTCAGGATATATTGGGCGAGATTTTCAAATACTTCGAAAAAAATGCAGGTACAAAAGTTGAAGAGTATCTGACTTTGATAAACAGGATTGAAGACCAAAGTAACAAGCTCACTAACCATTTGGGTGTAGATATCTCAAACCTCTATTGCCGTTATCAAGGTTATTCCTCGCGCGGAAGTGAACCTCTCAAAGTTTTCGCCCAACTCTATGTTGTTCATAAGGCATGTAAGATAAGTAAAGGTGAGTTGTTGGTAGGATGTAACATCGTAGCTGCGGAAAATGGCGAGAAATCAATGATGTATTACCGATTGCACATGGAAATGTTCCATTTGCTGTACAATAAAATCAAGAGTATTCCTACTTCACTTCATGCCGGCGAACTAACCATGGGGTTAATACGTCCCGAGCATCTAACATATCACATAAATCAGGCTGTAAATATCGGCAAAGCTAAACGAATCGGTCATGGAGTGGATTTGCCGTTTGAGAAAGATAGCGGTGAGTTATTGAAATGGATGAAACTAAAAAATATCGCAGTAGAAATCAACCTGACCAGCAACGAGTTTATTCTTGGCGTGAAAGACTCGGAACACCCGATCACTCTTTATCACAAGGCAGGTATTCCCGTGGTAATCTCTACCGACGACCCGGGTATTTTACGTACATCCCTTACCGAACAATATACTTTGGCTGTATTACGTTATGGATTCTCGTATAAAGAAGTCAAGAAATTCGTCTATAATAGCCTAAAATATTCTTTCTTCTACGGTAATGCATCTTTGATAGTAATAGAAATGTTGAATCAACGATTCTTAGAATTTGAAAAGAAATTTCATCCGTCGGTAATGTCAGATGTTCCGGAAAGTGAGAACTAACCCTTTTTCGGTGTATTCCGGTTACCAAACATTCAGATATGTGCCTTCCAGTATTATCTAAGGTTCTGCCTTAATAGTCTGGGGGCGCATTTGAAACCGGGAATTAAAAAGAAATAAATGAGTGACCATGAGCAAAAACAACAAATTATTACTACCATGTGATGAGACACCGAATAATTGCAACTTTTTATTAGCATGTTATTCAACCGGTGAAACATTTAGCAATAAGAACAAGGGCCTGAATTATATTGTATTCTGCCAGAAAGGTGAAGTGCACCTGACGAGCAGTCTGTTCCGGGAAGAAACGCTGCACGGTGGCGATATCCTATTCCTACCCCGCATGGCTGATTGCCAAGGGGAGATACTAAAAGATACCCATGCGGTGATCCATACCTTCAACAATACGGTCTGCCGTCCGGAAAACTGCATACTCAATTATCTGTACACCCACAAGAAGCAGGAAGAGGGCGGCAACCCCATTACCTATTACTGTAAGCTACCGGCACACGAAGCTATCGTGCTGTTCATGGAAAGCATCCGCTATTATCTAACGGACGGTACGGAGGATATACAACTATGGCACTTGAAACATAAGGAACTGATACGGCTGTTCAGCCGCTACTATACATCGGAAGAGTTGCAAGCCTTCTTCCACCCGATGACGGGGGGAGAGGTGCCGTTCAAAAGCCTCGTACTGGCGCACTACATGAAAGCCAACGACACACAGGAACTTGCCGACCTGTGCGGCTACGGGATAACGACCTTCCGGCGCATCTTCAAGGAGGAGTTCGGAACGGCAGTCTATCAATGGCTGCTGAAGAAACGCTCGGAACATATCCTATACCGGCTCTCTTTCCCTTATATCCCCTTCCATGACATCATAGAGGAGTTCAACTTCGCCTCGCCCCAGCAATTCTACCGTTTCTGCAAGGCGAACCTCGGCGACAGCCCAACCAACCTACGGAAAAAACATGCACAGAAATGATGAATTTATGATTATTTTCGGTAACATGCCGAAACGGTAATATCCGTACCTTTGCAGCCAATTTAAAGCAAAATAGGTATTTACGGATATTTTCATACATGGAGGAATTTAAGACAACACTCTATATACGGCTACTCTCCCAAGGGAACGCCACAAATGAGGAATTGGAAGAAGCGTTAGCTGATTTTACCCACAGGATTTATGAGTTCTGCACAAAGGAAAAGAATGTGACATTCATCTACTTCTCCCTGCACCACCTGCGGACACTACTGATTCATATTGAGGATTTGAGGACGGAAACGGGCGGCAAGCTGTCCGCCAACGGGGGCATCGCATTTGTGGACGCCGCCATCGAATGGGCAAAGGGCGGCACGCAAGGGAACGCGGAAGGAACGGAAGAAGAGGCAGGGGAAGAAACACTGCCGCCGATTGTATGGACGGGAAAGGTGATTCATCTGATGGAGTTTATCTACGGCTCGGACACACTGAAGAATTTCAATGAAGGAAAGGTGACCATCAAGGAGGTGGCGGCACACTTCGGCAAGATGTTAGGGATAGAAATCAAAGACCCGTCGGGCTGTTATGTGAACATGAGGGAACGGGTGCAGGAGAGCCGAACCACCTATATAGACAGTATGAGGGACGCCCTGCTGGAAAGGATGGACAAGGACGACGAAAAACTGTACAGGAGGAAAAAGTAACTGCTTTTTCCTCCTGCTGTTTTGAGGGGCTTAGTCCTTTTTACCCAATTCCAACAGGTGGCAGAGGGCGGGATCGTTCTTGATGCGCTCCAATTCATCGGCGACAATCTGCCGGACGTCTTCTTTGATCCGGTTGTAGTTAGCCTGTACCATCTCCTGCATGTGATCCACTCCGTTGTCATCCACGAAGTTGGTGATAACGGGGATTTTCTGATAACCCTTCTCTTCCTCGGCTACCTTGGCGGCATCCACCACTATCTCGCAATGGAAAATCTTCTGCTCGATACGCTCGGAGAAGTTGTCGGCAACGGAGCCGACAAACATGCCCTGGATCAGCCCGGAAATCTTGCTGGGCGGTATCATACTGTCCATCTGGGTGGAGATGGAGGTGGACTTGTCATTGCGGTTGATGGTCATGCTCTGCCGTTTCTGTAATATCTTGCCGAAACGCTCACTTAACGTCTTGGCGGTTTCGCCGACAACTTGACCACTAAATATATTGCCGACGGTGTTGATGATTACTTTCGCCTCCTTGTCGGTATAGTCACGGATGAGCTGGGAGAAGTCCTGAAAGCCCAAAAGTACGGCGACTTTGTTGCTGCGGGCGGTGGCTATCAGGTTATCCAACCCTTTGATGAAAATGGTGGGCAGCTCGTCGATGATGATGGAACTCTTCAACATTCCTTTCTTGTTGACCAACTTGATGATACGGCTGTTGTACAGTCCCAAAGCGGCACCGTAGATTGCCTGCCGGTTGGGGTTGTTGCCGATGCAGAGGACTTTGGGCGCATCGGGGTTGTTGATGTCAAGGGTGAACTCGTCGGCGGACATGACCCAATACAAGGCGGGTGAAATCATACGGGACAAGGGAATTTTGGCGGATGCGATCTGTCCCATGAGCTGGTCGGCGGCTCCGGCGAGCCATGCGTCGAGGAAGGGACTGAGGTAGTTCTCGAGTTCAGGATAAGAGGACATGATGGGGAAAATCTGCTCGTAGGGCTTGTTGAGAAACTCGACGGCATGGGGAAAAGTACAGTAGCGTCCGTCCTTGTAAATGCGGAGGAACCAGATGATGGCGGCAAACAGGATAGTGGGCGATTCGACGAAGAAGTCGCCCTGCTTTGCCGCCCATGAACGGTTGAGGTTCAACATGATATTGTACGAACTCTCGTAGGCATCGGAGATGTCGGTCATGAACCGGGCGTTCAGCGGATTGCACCGGTGGCTGCGGCAGGGGTCGTCGAAGTTGATGATGTAGAACTGCGGCTTGACCTTGTACCCGTCCTGATGGGTGAGCAGGTGGTTGTAGGCAATGGTGGTGAGGTCGGGAAACTTGAAGTCGTAGATGAACATCGCGAAGCCTTTTTCAATCTGTTGTTTGATGTAGGAATTGACTACGGCATAGGATTTCCCGCTACCCGGTGTTCCTAATACGATGCTCGCACGAAAAACGTTGACAACATTGATCCATCCGTCGTTCCATTTCTTTTTGTAGAAGAAGCGGGTACGGAGATTGACGGAATATTCATTTTCCATGAGCCGGGTTTCCTGCATGAAGCTCTCGTTTTCATTATTGAAAACGTCATCGAGCAAGTGGTTCTTCAGCAAGCGGCTGATCCAGATGCCTGCTGCCAACAGGCAGAGGTAGCCGACGGAAAGGGTGAGGATATAGAACGCGGTGCGGACGACAAACGATACAGGCATGTCCAGTAACCACCAATTCAAAAAGAACAGTACAAAGCCTACGGAAAGGACTGCCCAGATATGCGCCCATTTTATCTTTTCTTCTTTCACTCCTTTGGTGCCTATGCAGGAAAGGGCAAGGAACACCACACAAAAGAGTTTGGTGTAGAGCGCATAGGTGAACAGCCCGGCGGTGCGGTGGAAGTTGAGCAGTATCTTGTCCACCACTCCGATGTTTATCCCCCATTCTTTGATGGCGGGGTAACAGTACCAATAGATATTGATTATTACAAACAGAATACTCAACGCACGCATGAAATCCATCACCCGTGCCAATCCTCTTAAATCATCTTCTTGTGACATAATATTTTAAATTTTAATAGTGTGATACAATGTGTTATGGGGTTAATCCTGACGTCCGTAACGGCGACGCTTTTTTCTGCGCTTCCGGGGAAGCGGAGGTTCGCGGTCGGGCAGTACGGGGTCGGGAGAGAAAAGGGAGAGCAGACCGCCGTCGGCGGATGTTGCGGTGGTATCGGTACGGCTGTCTGCTGACGGTTGCCGTCCGGTATGACCGCCGGTGACGGTTGGTTGCTCCTGCTGCGGTTGCGGTTCCTCTCCGCTGCTGCTGAAATATTCGTTGAAGACATTCGCGGAGAAGTCTTTGCCCAGACGGGAACCGTTCAGGACTGTCCGGTTATGGTGGTCGATGAAGGTAACGCCATAGATGCGGTGGTCTTCGTTGCGGCGCAACACGAGGTCGATGCCCTGCGCGGAGAGTTCCCGGCGGAAAGCGGACTCTGTCCGGGTGCGTTGCATGGCGGCGGAAATGATGCGGCGGGTACGCTCTTTGAGCTGCTTGTCGCGAATTGCCGTGGCGGACTGCTGCATCTGTTTTTCGATGGCGACAATGCCAGTGGCCTTGCCGAGGACGGAGGACTTGATCGGTGTGCCGGTCTTTTCGCCGTCCTTGTCCAAAGCGGAGTACACGATGCCGTGGTAAGGGCGGCCGCCGGCTTCGCCTTTGACTTCGTCCATACTTATGTTGTACAGGGAAAGCAGGGCTCGGAACTCACCCACGGACTGGAAGCGGTACATCTTCAAGAGGGGTTTCACTACATTGGCGATCTGTTTTTTCAGGTTGCCTTTGCTGCTGTCCACGGGGGTGAGCTGCCAGTCGTCGCCCTGCTTCTGTCCTTCTGCCGGATGCAGACCGTATTTCTGTTCCAGTTCCTCGGTGATCGCCTTGCTGCGGCGGTACTCGTTGCTGTCGTTGATTTTCCTGCCGTTGCTGTCTACCCGGAGGCTGACGATATGGATGTGTCTGCGCTCAATGTCCTCGTGCTTGAAAATCAGGTAGGGCTGGTCGCCATATCCCAATTTACGCATGTATTCCTCGCCGATGGCCGTGAGCTGTTCGTCGGTGAGCACGTCGTCGGGGTGCGGATTGAGGGAGATGTGGATAACGGGCTTCTCCGTCCGGTAGTGGGACGGCATCCATCGGCGGAAGTCGTCCATGCAGTCGCCAATGCGGAACTGCCCGTCTTCGGGTTGCAGGACGAGATTGGCGGCAAGCACACGGGCATGACCTTCGTCCACCTTGTCCTGGTTGTAGGCAAGGGCACCGTAAAGGGATTGTCCGGTAGTTATTTTCGCAACCATCGGCTCTCAAAGGTATTGGATAGTTCGACTATCTTACGGCTCAACTCTATCAATTCCAGTGTGGATTTCTCCAATTTGTAAAGCATGGCGAGGGCTTTTTTCTCGGAGAAATGAACGTGGAGTTCTTTCACCGCCTGATTGTAATTGACGCCCACGGCGCGGAACTGCTGGTACAATGCGGTGAGCTTGGCAACGTATTCGAGCGCGGCACGGTCGGTACGGACTACCCGAAATTCTTCGGAGAAGACACGGGCGGCAATGAACTGCGCCATAGAACGCAAGCCGGACTGCTCGAAAAGTGTGAGGAAACGGACGTGTTCGACGGCATCGAAGTTGACCGTGTAGCGGTAAACGGCGGGGTTGGCCTTGGGATTTCTGCCACCCTTGCGGCGTTTTTTTTCTTTTTCTTCATTCATATATACGATTTTTTTTAGTGGTACAATGACAGTCCGGCGGAGTATCTACGCCCTACCACTCTCTCCCCACAATTACCGACTTCGGAGGTAATTGTCCCCCTTTCTCCATCGGAAAAGGGGCAAGCGTTTTTTGCGGCAGAACTTGTTTCGTGCAGCAAAAAACACAGCTTGCTATGTTCGAGTGAACATAAAAATCCGACCGTACCCGGTCAGATTAGGGTTAGCGACAGACGGCAAGGGCGGCGGTTGCAACCCGGACTGCTTAACGATGCAAAGTTAGGGGGATGGAAACGGGCGGAAGAATTTGTAGCGACGCCACTCGGTGCCACTTCGGTGCCAGTTGATGCCACTGATTTTCAAAGTGATACAGGGAAGTTCAATTAGTCGTTTATTTGCGCTGCCATTCTTTTGAGGCACGGAAACAGTGAGGCGGTGATGTTCTCCAATGGTGATGTACTGACGTGCTGTTGTAGTGAAGCATTGTCGTACTGACGTATGGAAATGATGAAGTTCGTCAGTGGTGAAACGAAGAAGTTATTCGATGGTGAAACAATGAAGTGATGATGCAATGCTACACGGAAACAGGGAAAGGGTGGCGTAAAGAGATAAGGAAGTATTGAGATAATGAACTGAACAATGAACGATTTAAAAATTAAACGTATGAAAAAGGAACCGAAGTACATCGCTTTCTCCACCCAAAAGGGAGGAGCCGGTAAAACAACGCTGACCGTATTGGTGGCAAGTTACCTGCACTATGTAATGGATTATAATGTTGCCGTGGTGGACTGTGACTATCCGCAACACAGCATCGTGGAGATGCGGGAACGTGACCTGAAAATGGCAATGGACGACCCGTACTACAAGCGGATGGCATACGAGCAGGTGCAACGACTGAAAAAGAAGGCGTATCCGGTGATCGAGAGTACGCCGGAGGATGCGGTGACGAGAGCCGCGGAGCTGGCGGACACGGACTTTGACTTTATCTTCTTTGACCTGCCGGGAACTATCAACAACGGCGGCGTGGTGCGCACGCTGGCACGGATGGACTATATCTTCTCCCCTATATCGGCTGACCGGGTGGTGATGGAGAGCACGCTCCGCTTCGTGGTGGTGCTGAACGATACGCTGATTACTACGGGGAAGTCGAAAATCCAAGGGATGCACTTGCTCTGGAACATGGTGGACGGACGGGAGAAGTCGGAACTGTACGCTGTGTATGAGGAGGTGATCCGTGACTTGGGGTTGTCGGTACTGAAAACTTTCCTGCCGGACAGCAAGCGGTTCCGGCGGGAATTGTCCGCCGGGCACAAAGCACTGTTCCGCTCGACTATCTTTCCGGCGGACAAGGTGCTGGTGAGGGGTAGCAACCTGAACGAGATTATTGATGAGATACTGGAACTGATTCAATAGGGATGCGTATGGCGAAGAAACTGAAAGAGGACGTTAATCTGGACGAGATTGACGAGAACTTTATCATCTCGTCGTTCAAGACGACGGAACAGCAACAAACGGGCGGAACACTGCAAGCAGTGGAACGGGCGAAGGAGAATCGGGAAACGGGAAAAGGAAAGAAACGGGGACAGTCGGAGTACGGCGAAAAGTTCTTGAAACGGAACGAGCTGAAAACACGGCAGTGCGTGTATATCAGCGGACAGATTCATGCGGTTATCTCCCGGCTGGTGCATGTGATAGCGGACAAGGATATAACGGTGGGCGGCTATATCGACACGGTACTGGCGGAACATCTGGAAAGGCACAAGGAAGAGATTAACGAATTGTACCGGCAAAAGAGGGAGGATCTGATATGAATAAGGATGTGGAACTTATACTGCTGTTCGGGCTTGCCATCCTGTATGTGCTATGGGCTGCGGTCTATCTGCACTATGAGAAATGGAAGCGACGGAAGGTGGCGCGGAACGCTGCGGCGATATTGCCCCGAAGGGATGTGCCGGGAGCCGGGATTCTGGGGAAAAGCCATTTCGTACTTCCGGTAACGGTGCCACTCGATGCCACTTTGAAGCCACTCGAAGCCACGGAAAATGAAAGCGGAAAAGGAGTTGAAAAAGATGATACTTTTGTCGCCGAACCGGAAAAACACCCGTTGCAAGTGCCTGATGAAGAACTGGATGGGATATTCAACGATGCACCACCGGAAGGGGCAGACAATGAACCGATGGACATTGATGTGTCGCTGGATTATGAGGATGAGGACGAGGAACTGCAAGGATGCAGCGAGCCGGAGGCAATGGCTTCGGGGGTGAGTTTTGAGGATATGTGCGCCGCCGTGAAAGTGCTGGGAAAGGCAAAGGAAACGGTGAGCGAACAGGAGGAGCAGGAAGCCGGACGGACACTGACGGAACTGCAACATACGGATATGTTCGAGCAGTTGGTTGCCAACCACCCGCAACGGGCGGAAAGGGTGACGGAACTGATAAACCTGCACATGGAGAACTACCGGCAGGAACAGTCCGACGGAACAGATGATAACGACAATGAGGCTGACGGGGAGGTTCCGGAAGACTTCAATATATATGATATTGTGTAATCCATTATTAATAACCGGATGCGGGGTTATCCAGCCCTGCATCCATTAGAAACAAGTGTTTATGAATACAAAGAGATTTCTTTTAGCTACCACTACTCTGTTTGTGGCTGTGGGTGCGACTTATGCGCAGGGTAACGGACAAGCGGGGATAACGGAGGCAACGAACCTGATTACGGGATATTTTGACCCGGGGACGAAGTTGGTGTACGCTATCGGAGCGGTCTGCGGATTGATTGGAGGGGTAAAAGTCTATAACAAATTTTCGTCGGGCGATCCCGACACGAGTAAAGTTGCAGCTTCGTGGTTTGGAGCTTGTATTTTCCTGATTGTGGCGGCTACTATTTTGAGGTCGTTCTTCTTGTAATTCATATAATGTACGCGTACAATATAAAAATAGAGAATGGAATTTGAACTAAACAAGGGGATTGGGAAAAGTGCTGAATTTAAGGGGCTGAAAGCGCAATATTTGTTCCTGTTCGCTGCCGGATTGCTTGCGGTATTTGTAGTGTTCATCATCCTGTATATGGTGGGCATCAACCAGTGGATTTGCATCGGGTTCGGTGTTGTCACGGCTTCGGTACTGGTATGGGCTACATTTGCGCTGAATGAAAAATACGGCGAACACGGACTGATGAAACTGCTCTCGTCCCGGCAGCATCCCCGCTTCCTGATTAACAGGATCACTCCCCGAAAACTATTCAAAAAGAGAAGAAAATGAGAAATGTACTAAAAGCTGCCACGATAGAAAGCAAGTTCCCGTTGCTTGCGGTGGAACAGGACTGCATCATCAGCAAGGATGCGGATATTACCGTCGCCTTCCGGGTGGAACTGCCGGAGTTGTTCACGGTCACCACACCGGAATATGAAACTATACATTCCACATGGGCGAAGGCAATCAAGGTATTGCCGAACTATTCGGTGGTACACAAGCAGGACTGGTTTATCAAGGAGAATTATCAGCCGAAAACGGATAAGGATAGCCTTAGTTTCCTTTCCCGTTGTTACGAGATGCACTTCAATGAACGTCCGTTCCTCAATCACGGGTGTTATCTGTTCCTGACGAAAACGACGAAAGAACGGGCAAGGATGCAAAGTAATTTTTCATCGCTGTGCCGCGGGTTTATCGTGCCGAAAGAGGTGAACAAGGAGATGACTACGCGCTTTCTGGAAGCGGTGGGACAGTTCGAACAGATCGTGAACGATTCGGGACTTGTCCGGCTGGTACGGTTGGGTACGGATGAAATCGTGGGCACGGACAAGGGTGCGGGACTGATCGAGAAGTATTTCTCGCTCTCGCTGGAAGATACGACGACACTGGAAGATATGGAGTTAGGAACGAACGGGTTGCGCATCGGTGACAAGAAGCTGTGCGTGCATACGCTCTCGGACGTGGACGATGTGCCGGGAAAGGTGGGCACGGACATGCGGTACGAGAAGTTATCGACTGACCGCTCGGACTGCCGGTTGTGCTTTGCAGCTCCCATCGGGCTGCTGTTGTCGTGCAACCATATTGTAAACCAATATATTTTTATTGATGACAGCAATGAGAACCTGAAGAAGTTCGAGAAGACGGCGCGAAACATGCAGTCGCTCTCCCGTTACAGCCGGTCAAACCAGATTAACAAGGAATGGATAGACCTCTATCTGAACGAGGCGCATAGTTACTCGTTGACGTCGGTACGCTGCCACTGCAATGTGATGGCGTGGTCGGATGATGCGGAGGAACTAAAGAATATCCGCAACGATGTGGGCAGCCAGTTGGCGCTGATGGAATGTAAGCCGAGGCATAACACGGTGGACGCGGCTACGCTGTATTGGGCGGCGATGCCGGGAAATGCGGGGGACTTTCCGGAGGAGGAAAGTTTCTATACATTCATCGAACCGGCTCTCTGTTTCTTTATCGAGGAAACAAATTACAAGAGTTCGCCGAGTGCGTTCGGGATAAAGATGGCTGACCGTATCAGCGGGAAGCCGATTCATGTGGATATTTCGGACTTGCCGATGAAGACAGGGATTATTACCAATCGCAATAAATTCGTGCTGGGCGGTTCGGGTAGCGGGAAGTCATTCTTTATGAACCATTTAGTGAGGCAGTATTGGGAACAGGGGGCGCACATCGTGCTGGTGGATACGGGTAATTCGTATTCGGGACTGTGCGAGATGATACGGAGAAAGACGCACGGGGACGATGGGGTGTATTTCACCTATACGGAGGAAAATCCGATCAGTTTCAATCCCTTCTATACGCAGGACAAGGTGTTTGACGTGGAGAAAAAGGAATCTATCAAGACATTGCTCCTGACGCTCTGGAAGAAGGACAATGAACCGGCGTCCCGTTCGGAAGAGGTGGCGCTGTCCAACGCGGTCGCCTTGTTCATTGACCGAATCAAGTATGATGACAGCCTTGTGCCGTCTTTCGATACTTTCTACGAGTTTGTGGACACGGACTACCGGGCGATACTGGACGCGAAGGGGGTACGCGACAAGGAGTTCGACATCACCAATTTTCTGAATGTGCTGGAACCGTACCATAAAGGCGG
>ERZ824480.2635-NODE-2635-length-13248-cov-13.034261_pt1 | contig 13248 bp, 9 predicted proteins | sample MGYA00519861_ERZ824480 | MGnify/ENA primary metagenome ERZ824480 (study PRJEB31778, sample SAMEA3449152) | human gut metagenome | biome: human gut; feature: human-associated habitat; material: faeces | place: United Kingdom | collected 2010/2012 ... | reverse complement strand
GGCCCCTATGGGGCCGTTCTGCAAACCCCGCGTTTTCACGCGGGGTTATGATTGTTTGCAGCACCATTTATTCTGGATTTCCTACTTGAATTGTCGGATATTATGTGCTATACTGCTGTTGCAAGAAAATATACCCCATAGGGGTTTATGAAAGGAGTGTTTCCCGTATGGAAGAGAGCAAAAAGCAATGTTGCTGCTGTAACGATGCGCCAAAGGTGGACACTACGGCAGATGCTGCTGTCCCCTGCTGCTGCCGCCACAAGGAGCGCAGCCCGGAGGAATATAAAGCCCTGCTCAACCGGCTGAACCGCATTGAAGGGCAGGTGCGGGGCATCCGCGGGATGCTGGAAAAGGACGCCTACTGCGTGGACATTCTGGTACAGGTGGCTGCAGCCAATGCGGCGCTGAACAGCTTTTCCCGGGAATTGCTGGCGCAGCATATCGGCAGCTGTGTGGCGGACGACCTGCGTGCAGGCAGCGACGAAAAGCTGGAAGAACTGCTCCGGCTGCTGCCCAAGCTGATGAAATGACCGCCCGCCGGGCAGACTGACCACAAGGAGAAAAAGCAATGGAACAATTCAACGTTACCGGCATGAGCTGCGCGGCCTGCTCTGCTCGGGTAGAAAAGGCCGTAAAGAGTGTGCCGGGCGTCACCGGCTGTTCGGTAAGCCTGCTGACAAACTCCATGGGCGTGGAAGGCACAGCAGAAGATTCCGCCATTATCCGTGCCGTAGAGCAGGCCGGTTACGGTGCAAGCCCCAAAAAGGCCGCTGCTGCCGCTGCCAGTACCAGCGCAGAGCTGGACGCACTGGCGGACCACGAAACGCCCAAGCTGAAACGGCGGCTTATCGCCTCTCTGGGCTTTTTGCTGGTGCTGATGTACTTTTCCATGGGGCACATGATGTGGGGCTGGCCGCTGCCCCGCTGGTTTGACGGCAACCACATTGCCATGGGGCTGGTGCAGTTGCTGCTGGCGGGCATCGTGATGGTGATCAACCAGAAGTTTTTCATCAACGGCTTCAAAGGGCTGGTGCACCGCTCCCCCAACATGGATACACTGGTAGCCATGGGCTCGATGGCAAGCTTTGTGTGGAGCACCTACGCCCTGTTTGCCATGACCGATGCACAGCTGCACGGCAACGAGGAACTGGTCATGCACTACATGATGGAGTTCTATTTTGAGTCTGCCGCCATGATCCTGACCCTTATCACGGTAGGCAAAATGCTGGAGGCACGCTCCAAGGGCAAGACCACCGATGCACTCAAGAGCCTGATGAAGCTTGCCCCCAAGACTGCCACCTTGCTGCGGGACGGCGCAGAGGTGACTGTGCCCATTGAGCAGGTGCAGAAAGAGGACATCTTTGTGGTGCGCCCGGGCGAGAACATCCCGGTGGACGGCATTGTGCTGGAGGGCAGCAGCGCCGTGAACGAGAGTGCCCTGACCGGCGAAAGCATCCCGGTGGACAAGGCCGTGGGTGATAAAGTAAGCGCCGCCACCACCAACCAGTCCGGTTATTTGCAGTGCCGCGCCACCCGCGTGGGCGAGGACACCACGCTGGCGCAGATCATCCGCATGGTCAGCGATGCCGCCGCCACCAAAGCCCCCATTGCAAAGATCGCAGATACCGTATCCGGCTTTTTCGTGCCTGCGGTCATCAGCATTGCAGTGGTCACCACTCTTGTCTGGCTGCTGCTGGGGCGGGATGTGGGCTACGCGCTGGCGCGGGGCATCTCGGTGCTGGTCATCAGCTGCCCCTGTGCGCTGGGTCTGGCAACGCCGGTGGCTATTATGGTGGGCAACGGCCTTGGTGCGAAGAACGGCATCCTGTTCAAGACCGCTGCGGCGCTGGAAGAAGCTGGGCGCACCCGCATCGTAGCGCTGGACAAGACCGGCACTATCACCTGCGGCGAGCCCACTGTTACCGACCTTCTGCCCGCTGCGGGCGTGACCGAGACCGAGCTGCTCACGCTGGCTGCCGCGCTGGAGGGTCGCAGCGAGCACCCGCTGGCGCGGGCAGTGCTGGCCTATGCGGAGGAAAAGCAGCTGGAGCTGCCCTCTGTTACCGACTTTACTGCCCTGCCGGGCAACGGTCTTACCGCCACGCTGGAAGGCAAGGAGATCTTTGGCGGCAGCGCTGCATTTATTAGCACAAAGGTCGCTATTCCCGCTGCGCTGCAAACCGAAGCCGCCGCGCTGGCTGCACAGGGTAAGACGCCCCTGTTCTTTGGCGGCGCAGGTCGTCTGCTGGGCGTTATCGCAGTGGCGGATACCATCAAGGAAGACAGCCCGCAGGCCATCCGGGAGCTGCGGAATATGGGCATCCGTGTGGTAATGCTGACCGGCGACAATCAGCGCACCGCCGAGGCCATTGGCCGACAGGCTGGGGTGGACGAGGTGATTGCCGGGGTGCTGCCGGAGGGCAAGGAGGCTGTTATCCGGCAGCTGCAGAAGTACGGCAAGGTAGCCATGGTGGGCGACGGCATCAACGATGCCCCTGCCCTGACCCGCGCTGACACCGGCATTGCCATCGGTGCAGGCACGGACGTAGCCATTGACGCTGCAGACGTGGTACTGATGAACTCCAAGCTGTCAGACGTGCCCGCCGCCATCCGGCTGAGCCGTGCTGCCCTGCGTAACATCCACGAAAACCTGTTCTGGGCGTTCATCTATAACATCATCGGCATCCCGCTGGCAGCCGGTGTGTTCATTCCCTTGGGGCTGACGCTGAACCCCATGTTCGGCGCAGCTGCCATGAGCCTTTCCAGCTTCTGCGTGGTGAGCAACGCCTTGCGGCTGAACCTGTTTGATCTGCACAGCGCAAAACGTGACCACCCACCCAAACACGTCCCTGCCCTGCCCGCTGCCCTTGTGCAGCCCGCAGCGGAGGAAGATACAACTTACAAGGAGAAGATCGTTATGAAAAAGACCCTAACCGTAGAAGGTATGATGTGCCCCCACTGTGAAGCCCGCGTCAAGAAGGCGCTGGAGGCTCTGCCGCAGGTGGACGAGGCTGTTGTCAGCCACGAAGCCGGTACCGCCATCGTTACCCTGAACGCTGAAGTGGACGATGAGGTGCTGAAGAAGGCCGTGGAGGCACAGGATTATCCGGTTACCGGCATTCAGTAAGGCGAAAATGCAAAAGGCAGCTGCGTAAATTTCTGCGCAGCTGCCTTTTTTGTAAGTAGGACGATTCTGAATGCGCTCCACGTTCGCTTTGCGCATCTTTAAGATCCCATTTTGTTTCGGAGCACCGGAGCGCCTGCGGATGCTCCGGTGCTCCATTTTTACGAAAGAAGTCGTCATCACGATTGAAACACAAAAAGCCCGCTGCAGGGCAGAATGTCCTTGCAGCGGGCAGCATAGATAACCGGGGAACCCTTATCAGACTTCGGTGTTGAAGTAGCGCTTCAGCAGGCCCTCGAAGCCGCGGCCGTGACGAGCCTCATCCTTTGCCATCTCGTGGACAGTGTCGTGGATGGCGTCCAGATTCAGAGCCTTAGCCTTCTTGGCCAGATCCATCTTACCGGCACAAGCACCGCACTCGGCCTCGGCACGCATCATCAGGTTCTTCTTGGTGCTGTCGGTCACGACCTCGCCCAGCAGCTCTGCAAAGCGGGATGCATGGTCAGCTTCCTCGTAAGCATAACGCTTGTAGGCCTCGGCAATCTCGGGGTAGCCCTCACGCTCTGCCACGCGAGCCATAGCCAGATACATGCCGACCTCGCTGCACTCGCCCTCAAAGTTAGCGCGCAGACCATCCACGATCTCCTGCGGCACACCCTCTGCCTTGCCGATGCCAACAACATGCTCGGTGACGTAGGTGTTGCCGGTCTTCTCTACAAAAGCGGAAGCGGGAGCCTTGCAAACGGGGCACTGAGCGGGGATCTCACCCTCAGCGATATAACCACAAACGGTGCAAACGTATTTCTTCATAAGAATTTACCTCCATTCGATCTGTTAAAAATGATACAGGACGGAAACCACCCGCCTGTTGCTTCTATGCTGGGCAGCTGCGCTGCCGGGTATAGAAAGAGCCATGGAAAGAAGTTTTGTGCTTTGTGCACTTCCCTTTCCATGGCTCTATTATAGCGAATAATTCCTAGTTAGTCAAGTATATTTTTAAGAATTATTCCTATTTATTAAAATCTGGCAGGATGCCCAAATTCCACTGCAGAAAACTGGGCGCATTACCGGAATCAGACCTGCAGGTTGCCGCTGGTAGCAGCATCGGTACCGGCAGTGGCGTCAAATTCGTAGTCATTGCCGGGCAGGATGGCGTTGAGCAGAATGCCTGCGATAGCAGCTACAGCCAGACCGGACAGGTTGATGGTGACGCTGCCAACGGTAAAGCCAACGCCGCCCACAGAGTTGAAGCCCAGTGCACACACCAGAATGACGGCGGCAACGATCAGGTTGCGGCTGTTGGTGAAGTCCACGCGGTTCTCCACCACGTTGCGCACGCCGATGGCAGAGATCATGCCGTACAGTACGAAGCTGATACCGCCGATGATGCCGGTGGGAATGGTGTTGATGACGGCCTCAAACTTGGGGCTGAAGCTCAGGATGATGGCCAGCACAGCTGCAATGCGGATGACCAGCGGATCGTAGATCTTGCTCAGTGCCAGCACGCCGGTATTCTCGCCGTAGGTGGTGTTAGCGGGGCCGCCCAGCAGGCCGGCCATGGTGGTGGCCAGACCATCGCCCATCAGGGTGCGGTTCAGGCCGGGGTCATTGATATAGTTGTGGCCAACGGTGGCGCTGATGGCGGCAATATCGCCAACGTGCTCCATCATGGTAGCCAGTGCGATGGGGATGATGGTGAACAGCGCACTGATGAACTCCGGGCTGCCGTCAATGGCGAACAGACCCATAGCCTCCTTGTGCAGGGGGATGCCCAGCCATGCAGCCTCGGAGATCTTCTGGAAATCCACTGCGCCGGTGACCAGTGCCACAGCATAGGAGACCAGCACACCGATGAGAATGGGCAGAATCTTGACCATACCCTTGCCCCAAATGTTGCACACGATAACAGTGCCCAGCGCCACAAAGGCCAGCAGCCAGTTGGACTGGCAGTTGGTGATGGCAGAGGGGGCAAGGATCAGGCCGATGGAGATGATGATGGGGCCGGTAACCACCGGCGGGAAGAACTTCATGATGCGGCGGATGCCAAAAGTGGAGATCAGCAGGCTGGCCACCAGATAGACCAGACCCGAGAATGCAACGGCAGCGCAGGCATAGGGCAGCATCTTGGTGTTGGCAACGGTCAGGTTGCCATTGGCATCAGCCAGCATGGGAGCCACGATGGAAAAGCCGCCCAGATACGCAAAGGAGGAGCCAAGGAATGCAGGCACCTTCTTTTTGGTGATAAGGTGGAACAGCAGCGTGCCCAGACCGGCACACAGCAGAGTGGTGGAAACGCTCAGGCCGGTGAGCAGCGGCACCAGAACCGTTGCACCGAACATGGCAAACATGTGCTGCACACCCAGAATGAACATCCGGCCGGTGCCCAGCTTTTTGGCGTCATATACGCCCTTGGAGTAATCGATCTTTTCGCTCATAGAAAACCTCCTGTACTGTTATTCCCAAAAAAAGAGGCATTGCCGTTGAAACAGCAGTGCCTCTGAATTTCAGGAACAAGACCTCCACACAAAAACGGGAAAGAAGCCGCTATGCAGTCGCTCACGCTTGAACATTGGCTCCTCCCCTTCTTTTTGTGTTCCTTCCAACAACCGGAACCGCTCCGGCAAGGCAGCAGCGGCGCCGCAACCTTTTAGATAAGTATAGCAGATTTTGGGCTTTCCAGCAAGGTGTTGACAGCTTTTTCTTGCCCGTTGCACCGCGCTGCGGGCTGCGGGGGTTGCGCTTTGGGACGGAATGGCCTATAATAGAGCCTGTTCTTATTTCCTACTATCATAATATGTTGATATTACAGGAGGCTCTATGCTCTATCTGGATTACTCTGCCAACACCCCCGTGGACGAGGCGGTGCTGCAATGCTTCTGCGAAGCGGAGCGGCGTTACCCGGGCAACGCCAACGCCCACCATCAGGCAGGCACTGCCGCGAAAGCCGCTATAAACGAGGCGACCCGCAGCATCGCCCGCTGTCTGGGTGCACCGCCTGCGGGCATCATCTACACCTCCGGCGCAAGCGAAGCCAACAACCTTGCTGTAAAGGGGCTAGCGGCGCTGGGGCGTGCGGCAGGCAGGCACATCCTCTCTACTCCGCTGGAGCATTCGTCCGTCAGCGGCAGTCTGGAGGCCCTGCAAAAGCAGGGGTACGAAATGGAGCTGCTGGACATTTGTTCGGACGGCACGGTGGACCTTACAGACCTGAAAAACCGGCTGCGCCCGGACACTGTGCTGGTGGCTGTGACTGCCGTGGACAGCGAACTGGGCGTAGTGCAGCCCATTGCGGAAATTGCAGAGCTTTTAAAGGCGAATTCCAATTGCCATTTCCATGTGGACGCCACGCAGGCTGTGGGGAAAATTCCCGTACAGTTTGAGGGCGTGGACACCATGAGCCTGACAGCCCATAAGTTTTACGGGTTCAACGGCATCGGTGTGCTGGTAAAACGGCTGGGACTGGCACTACCGCCCCTCATTCATGGTGGAGAGAGCACTACCCCCTACCGCAGCGGCACACCTACCGTAGCCCTTGCCTGCTCGCTGGCGCTGGCCTTGGAAAAGGCTACTGCGGAACTTCCCGTCCGCGCCGCAACCGTCCGCAGTCTGAACGATCGACTGCGTGCAGAGCTTTCCCGCTATCCAAAAGTGCGCATCAACAGCCCAGCAAACGCTGTGCCGCATATCCTGAACCTGAGTGTGCAGGGCGTAAAGGGCACCGTATTCCAGCGGGAGCTGGACGCACGTGGGGTGTGCGTCTCGGTCAAATCTGCCTGTTCGTCCGATGGACTGCCCTCCCGCGCGGTGCTGGCGGTCAGTCAGGACCGGCGCAACGCCCTTTCCTCCTGGCGCATCAGCCTGAGCCACCTTACCACAGAGGAGGAAGTGACCGGCTTTCTGCACGCCTTTGCAGAATGTTACAGCACTCTGATCCGGTAAAGGAACCAAGAAATCAAACCACTTGCAGCAGCCATAAAGAAACAAAAAGACCTTCCCGCTCTCCGGAACGGGAAGGTCTTTATAAATTGCTAGTTAGCCTTGGAACTTACGTTCAAGGACAAAATCACTCAATGATCTTGCCAACAACGCCGGAACCAACGGTACGGCCACCCTCACGGATAGCGAAACGCAGGCCCTCTTCCATAGCAACAGGGGTCAGCAGCTCAACGTGCATCATGACGTTATCGCCGGGCATGCACATCTCGGTGCCTTCGGGCAGGGTGATGATGCCGGTCACGTCAGTGGTACGGAAGTAGAACTGAGGACGATAGTTGGAGAAGAACGGGGTGTGACGGCCGCCTTCGTCCTTGGTCAGGACGTAGACCTGAGCCTCAAAGACGTTGTGGGGGTGCACAGTGCCGGGCTTAGCCAGAACCTGGCCACGCTCGATCTGGGTACGATCAACACCACGCAGCAGAGCGCCGATGTTATCGCCAGCCTCAGCGAAGTCCAGAGACTTACGGAACATCTCCAGACCGGTGATGGTGGTGTTCAGACGATCGGGCTTGATGCCGACGATCTCCATAGCGTCGCCAACCTTGGCGATACCACGCTCAACACGACCGGTAGCAACGGTACCACGGCCAGAAATGGTCATGACATCCTCGATGGGCATCAGGAAGGGCTTGTCCTCCTCACGATCCGGGTTGGGGATGTAGGAGTCAACAGCATCCATCAGCTCCTTGATGCAAGCGTAAGCGGGATCCTCGGGATCGTTGGGAGCCTCCAGAGCCTTCAGAGCGGAACCACGAATGATCGGGGTGTCGTCGCCCGGGAAGTCGTACTCGGTCAGCAGCTCACGGATCTCCATCTCGACCAGATCCAGCAGCTCCTCGTCGTCGACCATATCGCACTTGTTCATGAACACAACGATATAGGGCACGCCGACCTGACGAGCCAGCAGGATGTGCTCACGGGTCTGGGGCATGGGGCCATCGGTAGCAGCAACGACCAGAATAGCGCCGTCCATCTGAGCAGCACCGGTGATCATGTTCTTAACGTAGTCAGCATGGCCCGGGCAGTCAACGTGAGCGTAGTGGCGCTTCTCGGTCTGGTACTCAACGTGAGCGGAGTTGATCGTGATACCACGAGCACGCTCCTCAGGAGCCTTATCGATGTTAGCGTAGTCCATGAACTCTGCATCACCCTTCAGAGCCAGGTACTTGGTGATAGCAGCGGTCAGAGTGGTCTTGCCGTGGTCAACGTGACCGATGGTGCCGATGTTAACATGCGGCTTAGAACGGTCGAACTTTGCCTTTTCAGCCATTGGAATATCCTCCCTTAATTTAGGTTTTGATATTGGTTACAACAACCCTGCAAAATGCAGACATTGCACTGCAAGGCTATTCTACTAAATTTGCCCTGTAAAATCAAGTGCTTTTACAGGAAATTTTGCCGGAGTTACACTACCCCGGCAAAATTCTTATGCTTTACAGCGCTTAGCCCTTGGTACGGCCAGCAATGATCTGGTCAGCAATGTTCTTGGGAACCGGCTCGTAGTGAGAGGGCTCCATAACATACTGGCCACGACCCTGAGTCTTGGAACGCAGGTCGGTAGCGTAGCCGAACATCTGAGCCAGAGGCACAAATGCGTTGACACGCTGGGTACCGGCCATAGCCTCCATGCCCTGGATCTGACCACGGCGGGCGTTCAGGTCACCGATAACATCGCCCAGATACTCATCGGGAACGATAACAGCAACCTTCATGATGGGCTCGGTGATGATGGGATCAGCCTTGCGCATAGCATCCTTGAATGCCATGGAACCTGCGATGGAGAAGGCCATTTCAGAGGAGTCGACCTCATGATAAGAACCATCCCACAGGGTGACCTTGACATCAACAACAGGATAGCCTGCCAGAACGCCGGACTTCATAGCACCCTGAATACCGTTGTCGATAGCAGGGATGTATTCCTTCGGGATAGCGCCGCCAACGATGGCGTTGACGAACTCGTAACCCTTACCGGGCTCGTTGGGCTCGATCTTGATCTTAACGTGACCGTACTGGCCCTTACCACCGGACTGACGTGCGTACTTGGTCTCCTGGTTGGCCTCCTTGCGGATGGTCTCACGGTAAGCAACCTGGGGAGCACCCACGTTTGCCTCGACCTTAAACTCACGCAGCAGACGGTCAACAATGATCTCCAGATGCAGCTCGCCCATACCAGCAATGATGGTCTGGCCGGTTTCTTCATCGGTGTAGGTCTTGAAGGTCGGATCCTCTTCGGCCAGCTTTGCCAGCGCGATGCCCATCTTCTCGTTGCCAGCCTTGGTCTTGGGCTCAATTGCAACGCGGATAACGGGCTCGGGGAACTTCATGGACTCCAGAATGATGGGATGATTCTCATCACACAGAGTATCACCAGTGGTGGTGTTCTTCAGACCAACAACAGCAGCGATATCACCTGCGTAGCAGCAGTCGATATCCTTGCGGTGATTGGAGTGCATCTGCAGGATGCGGCCCATACGCTCCTTGTTGTCCTTCACGGAGTTGTAAACAGTAGTACCTGCCTCAACCTTACCGGAGTACACACGGAAGTATGCCAGCTTACCAACAAACGGGTCGGTAGCGATCTTGAAAGCCAGAGCTGCGAAGGGAGCGTCGTCAGAAGACGGACGGGTCTCCTCTTCCTCAGTCTCGGGATTCACGCCCTTGATGTCAGGGACATCGGTAGGAGCGGGCATATAGTCAACGATAGCGTCCAGCAGCTTCTGCACACCGCGGTTCTTGTAGGAAGAACCGCAGACAACGGGAACCAGCGTGTTAGCGATGGTCTCCTTGCGGATCGCAGCCTTCAGCTCGGCACGGGTGATCTCCTCGCCCTCAAGGTACTTTTCCATGAGCTCTTCGTCGTTCTCAGCAACAGCCTCGATCAGGATGTTGTGATACTCCTCAGCCTGCTCACGCATATCCTCGGGAATGGGCTCGGTACGCATATCGTTGCCCATGTCATCGTAGTAGACCTCAGCGTTCATATCGACCAGGTCAACGATACCACGGAAGGTATCCTCCTGACCGATCGGCAGCTGGATTGCCACGCCATTGGCGTGCAGACGATCATGCAGCATCTTGATGCAGCGGAAGAAGTCAGCACCCATGGTATCCATCTTGTTGACGTACACCATACGGGGGACTTTGTATTCATCAGCCTGACGCCAAACGGTCTCAGACTGAGGCTCGACACCACCCTTTGCGGCCAGAACGGTCACAGAACCGTCCAGAACACGCAGAGAACGCTGAACCTCAACAGTGAAGTCAACGTGGCCCGGAGTGTCGATAATGTTGATGCGGTGACGATTCTTCTTGAACGCAACCGGATCCTTCTGGGTCTCGGAGTGAGACCAGTAGCAGGTGGTAGCAGCGGAAGTGATGGTGATACCACGCTCCTGCTCCTGAACCATCCAGTCCATGGTGGCGCCGCCATCGTGAACCTCACCGATCTTATGGTTGATACCGGTGTAGTACAGGATACGCTCGGTAGTGGTCGTCTTGCCGGCATCGATATGAGCCATAATGCCGATATTTCTCGTCATCTGAAGAGAAACTTCTCTGGGTGTAGCCATGAAATTAACCTCCTACAGAACAGATCAATAACGGAAATGTGCGAAAGCCTTGTTAGCTTCTGCCATCTTGTGAGTGTCCTCACGCTTCTTCACGGCGTTACCAGTGTTGTTGGCAGCATCCATGATCTCAGCAGCCAGACGTTGTGCCATGGTCTTCTCACCACGGGTGCGGCTGTAGGCAGTCAGCCAGCGCAGACCCAGAGTCTCGCGGCGAGCGGGGCTGACCTCCAGGGGAACCTGGTAGTTAGCGCCACCAACACGGCGGGTCTTGCACTCGAGGCTGGGCATGATGTTCTCCATCGCCTTCTCGAAAGTCTCCAGAGGATCGTTGCCGGTCTTTTCCTGAATCATGGAGAAAGCTTCGTAAACGATCTTCTGAGCGACGCCCTTCTTGCCATCCAGCATGACGCTGTTGACCAGGCGGGTGACCATCTTGGAATTGTAAATAGGATCAGCTAAGACATCGCGCTTAGCAATGTTACCTCTTCTAGGCATCTTTCTTCCCTCCTTCACAGAATGATATCATCGGTACTCGAAAGTAATAAAACTCCCGTTGTGTCACAAAGAGCTGACCTTACATAAACCGTTACCCTCCGCTTTTAAGCGGACTTGTTATTTATATAAAGGAAAGCCGTTTATGGCGGTTGTCCTCAATTACTTCTTTGCAGCACCGGCCTTAGGACGCTTTGCGCCGTACTTGGAGCGGGCCTGATTACGGCCTGCCACACCCTGAGTATCCAGGGTACCACGGATGATGTGGTAACGCACACCGGGCAGGTCCTTAACACGACCGCCACGGATCAGCACGACGGAGTGCTCCTGCAGGTTATGGCCGATACCGGGAATGTAAGAGGTGACCTCGATACCATTCGTGAGGCGGACACGAGCAACCTTACGCAGAGCAGAGTTAGGCTTCTTGGGGGTCATGGTACGAACTGCAGTGCAGACACCACGCTTCTGGGGGCTGCTCAGATCGGAGTACTGCTTCTTCTGAGAGTTATAAGTCTTCTGCAGAGCGGGAGCGGTGCTCTTGGTAGTCAGGACCTCACGGCCTTTGCGTACAAGCTGGTTAAAAGTAGGCATTTTGTTTCTCCTTTCTTAATGATGAACATCGGAAGATTTTCCGACTTTTTTGCCGCACTATCCCCATGAGGGACGCGCAACAGTTATATAATACCCTCTTTGCAGCCGGATGTCAACAGTTTTTGCAAATTTTTTTGTATTTATTCCAGATTTTTTCTTTTGGGCAGTTTTCGGCTGAAAAAGCGCCTTTTCCTCCCCTGCTGCGCTGCTTTATGCACGCAAAAACCGCCCCGCAGGCTTTCGCCCACGGAGCGGTTTTGTTTAACGGATCAGATCCTGACGGATGCTGCGCTTACTGTGCAGCGGCAGCCAGCTCGGCTGCGATCTCGGCGTCGCGCTCAGCCTCACGGTTCTTCAGATCCTCACGCACCTCCGGCAGACCGGTACCGGCGGGGATCAGCTTACCGATGATGACGTTCTCCTTCAGACCGGACAGCGGGTCGACCTTGCCCTTGATGGCGGCCTCGGTCAGCACGCGGGTGGTCTCCTGGAAGGATGCAGCGGACAGGAAGGAGTCGTTGGCCAGAGCAGCCTTGGTGATGCCCAGCAGTACCTGCTGGTACTCCACCAGCTTCAGGCCCTCTTCGCCTGCATCAATGCGCTTCTGCAGATCTGCATTGATGTTCTCCACCTCCAGACGGCTTGCCAGAGCACCGCCGATCAGGTTGGAGGAGCCGGAGTCGGTCACACGCACCTTGCGGCACATCTGACGGACGATGACTTCGATATGCTTATCGTTGATCTCAACGCCCTGCAGACGGTAGACCTTCTGAACCTCGTTGATCAGATAGTTCTGCACGTCCTCCAGACCCTTGATGGCCAGAATATCCTGCGGGTACAGCACGCCCTCACGGGTGATGATGTCGCCCTTCTCCACACGGTCGCCGGGCATCACGCGGGCATGCTGGGTGAACGGGATGGAGTAGCTCTTGACTTCCTCAGCGCCGTTCTCGTCCTTGCCGGTGACCTTGATGACCACGTTCTTCTTGGTGTCGTCCTGAGAGACCACACCGGAGATCTCGCTCATGATGGCCATGCTCTTGGGACGGCGGCTCTCGAACAGCTCCTCAACACGGGGCAGACCCTGTGTAATATCTTCGGCAGATGCGATACCGCCGGTATGGAAGGTACGCATGGTCAACTGAGTACCGGGCTCACCGATGGACTCTGCGGCGATAACACCGACAGACTCGCCCAGACGGACCGGCTCGCCGTTGGCCATATCAGAGCCGTAGCAGCGTGCGCAAACGCCGGTCTTTGCACGGCAGGTCAGCAGGCTGCGGATCTTCAGGCGGGTGATGCCGGCTGCCTCGATCTCGTTGGCGTCGTACAGGTCGATCATCTTGCCCTCGGGCACGATGACCTTGCCGGTGATGGGGTTGACCACATCGCCCACGGCAAAACGACCGATCAGACGCTCGCGGAAGCTCTCGATCTTCTCCTTGCCCTCGTGGATCTCAGAGACCCACAGGCCAT
>ERZ824480.2630-NODE-2630-length-13262-cov-5.687363_pt1 | contig 13262 bp, 10 predicted proteins | sample MGYA00519861_ERZ824480 | MGnify/ENA primary metagenome ERZ824480 (study PRJEB31778, sample SAMEA3449152) | human gut metagenome | biome: human gut; feature: human-associated habitat; material: faeces | place: United Kingdom | collected 2010/2012 ... | reverse complement strand
CCGGTGACAAGGCGTGGCGGCACGACAAGTCGCTGTATCCCAGCAATCAACCACGGCTTCATACAGACGAGGTCAGATAAGGAGAAACCCAATGTCTCGAAAAGAATACTTTGCCTATGGTTCCAATCTGAATTTTGAGCAGATGGCCTACCGCTGCCCCGAAGCAACAGTGGTGGGTACAGCTAAGCTGGATGGCTATGAGCTGGCATTCCGGCGCGGCTACCTGACGATTTTGCCCAAAGAGGGCGCAAGCGTTGAAGGACTGATCTGGTCTGTCACTGACCATGACGAATCACAGCTTGACTGTTACGAGGGCTACCCGACATTCTATGACAAGGAAACCATGACGGTTACGGATGCAGATGGCACGCCGCATGAAATCATGGTTTACACCATGAACGCACCGTACCGCGACCAACTGCTCCCCGTCAGCAGCCGCTACAATGCGGTTGTCATGCAGGGGTGTCTGGATGCGGGCATCTCTCCGCAGCAGTTCTATGATGCTGACGAAAAATACCGCAAAGCCTACAAGGCCAGAGCCGCGCCGGTCCCTAAGAAACACGCTCCCGAACGCTAACCAAGCCCGCTGCACCGTGCAGCGGGCTTTTTCTTTTGCAACAAAAGGAGAAATTCTTATGAAGAACAAACACAGAATAAAGCAGGGCTTGTCGCTGCTGCTGGCGGGTGGAATTGCGCTCACAAATCTGGGCGCAGCGCTGCCCGCTTTTGCCGAGGATGCCGCAGCCACGCCGGAGACAGCTTCAGCGGCCACACCGGAAACTGCTGAAGCCAATGTCCCGACACCGAATCTTTCGCAGATCACTGAAAATCTGTACAACGATCTGCCGGACGCGCCTACCGGCAGTTACCTTGGCAGCATGGGTCTGCCCGTGGCAACCGGCGAAACAAAAATCAGTATCTCCGCGTGGGTTTCTGACCTGTATGACGGCGTAGATGCCCATATGGATGCCGATGCGCTGAACGCAGATGAGAACACGGTCACAATCGGCAAAACCCCCGGCACAGACTATGCCATTGTTCCGCTGCTGGCGCAGGTCGAATACCCGGCAGACGGTGCGGTATCCGAAATCATACTGCCGGATGGTGTAGAGCTTTTAAGCTATCTCTCCACCGATTATGAGCCTATCCCGGCAGACGAGCAGGAGCAGACTGAAATCCTGCACCAGACATACTCGGAGCAGTCAGCGGCAGCCACCGGCCTGTATGTAAAAGCCTCTGCCGATTTTACGGCGCAGCTGGTCTATACGGATTCGGACGGCAGTTCGCAGTCAAAATCTATCCATGTACAGATCAGCGAGGATGCCGCACCCACACAGATGTATGCCGACACCGGCGATGACGGCATTGCCGCCTATGCTGCAGGGCCGACTCCGCCGTATGCCACCGGCAAAATCACCAGTATTGCCAAGGAGGGCGGCACATGGCTGATTTGGTTCAACGGTCAGGAAGCCTACTGCTGCAGCCACGGCCTGAACGGCCAGCCCAAGGGCTGCCCCACCTACAGTTTCTCTCATGTGTCCCGCCTTGAACCCGGCCAGTATACCCCCGGCAACCACTATGCAAATCAGGTCAACATCTGGGGCGGTCTTGGTCAGCTGAGTCTGGATATGCTGGATGATCGTCCTGTTGTGGCAAGCCTTGAAGATGATCCTGAAGGCTGTGAAGAACAGCCGGACATCCTTGGCAGCCTTTACGATGAAACCCAGCAGTGGATCATGGAAAACTATCCCGACAGCTACGCGGCGCAGACCTATATTGCTGCTGCAGAAGAACTCCTAAACGGTACAGATGCACAGTCCGGGGAAAACGGCTACTACACCTACATCTATAACCCGCCCGCAGGGTATGCGTGGCAGGTTGTGGCGCTGGTCGGTGAAGAAATTGCGGGCGGCACTGAGATCCCGGATGTGCCGAGTGTTCCGGAACCGAAGTATTATTCCGCTGCGTGGACAGCTCCTGCGCAAAGCGCCAGCGGCAGCTTTGATCTGACATTCACTGTCAACACCGACAAGGTTCAGCTGAACACGCTGGAAAAGGTGGACGGGGCGGTCATTACCGTCACGCCCAGCCGGACCGGCGGCAGCGTGGACGGCGGCAGCTGGCAGATGAGTCCTACCGCAGCGCAGACCATTACCACAAGCGGTCACACGCAGGATGACAGTTTTCACCTCAACGGCGGCGATGGTTCTGCCACATGGACGGTTCACTACGAGGTGTCCAAGACCAGCACCAGTACGCTTTCCGGGCAGGAAGGACCGTTCGCCAGCCAAGCCGAAGCGGATGCTGCTGCCGAAGCCGCCAAGAATGCGGCCATCGGGCAGCTGCAGAACGAAGCGCAGGGCATGGTAGATGCCGCTATCGCCTCGGCGCGGGCGCAGCTTGCCAATATTACATTCAGCTATGACGAGGTCACCATCCCGCACGGCTTTGATTCCACGCCCGGTGCGCTGGGCAGCCACCAGACTATTACTGTTCCGGCTAATAGTTCCAATGACTATAAAATGCAGAACGATGAGTGGTCGGTAAAAGTCAGCATCGACAAAATCGACAGCGAAACCAAGCAGCGCATTAAGGGCGATGCCAAGTTTGAGGTTTTCGAGTGGGATACCGTCCTGCAGTGCTATATTCCGGCAGGTGGGTATAACCGGTACAAAGTCGAGCGCCAAGCAGATGGCACCTACAAGGTCATCAACCATAGCAATTATGCCAATGGTTCGGACAATATCTATTACACCCAGCGCAACGAGGGCAAGTTTGTCATCGTGGAGAGCCGTGCGCCCAGCGGATATTACGGCGATTGGACGGATGTGACCAAACCCGGCACGGCAGGCTCTGTGCTGGGTAAGCGGGCGTATGCATTTGAAATCACGAAAGCGTTGGACGGTCAGACGATTTGGCTGGGGAACGCCGATTATAACGCTGACATCAGCACGACCAACAGCGGCAGTACGCTCATCGACACCGGCGAGGGCATCGTCACTATCACCTTTGGCAGCCGCAAGGCAGATAAGACCTACGCCACAGACCCCACGGGCATTGCCAACAACGAAAATTCCTACACCATGCACGCCAATGCCGACAAGATGCAGAACGACCGTGTCCTCGGCAATATTCTGCTGACAAAAGAGGACCTGGACGCCGCGCGGTATCTGGCTGCGGGCAGAAACGGTGACACTACGCTGGAAGGTGCTATGTACGATCTGTACGCCGCTGAGAATATCACGCAGCCGGACGGCGTGACCGTCATTGTGGACTACAGCAAAATCACCGATGCCAACGGACAACCTATCTGGCACACCACTGTCCTCACCAACGGCGGCTGGGATACCGATTACCTGCCCATCTTGCAGAAAGACCGGCTGGTAGCCTCTGCCAAAATCACAGACGGAAAGCTGGCTTTTGCCAACCTGTACATGGGCCGCTACTATCTGGTCGAGCGTGCCACCGGGCTGGTACTGCCCATTGACGGAAACGGAAAGCTGTATGTTACCGGGAAGTATTCACAGCTAAACAAGAAGCTGGAACGCACCGGCAAGTACAGCGATTTAGCGCGAAAAAACAACGAATACGCCGACTACATCTATAAAAATCAGTATTCCGCCGTAGCCGAGAGCCGCAAGCTGAACGGTAGCAAGGCATGGGATGGGTATTACTTGTCCTACGCCAAGGGTTATCTTTGTGATGAGGTCAATCATTACAAAACCCTGTCCTATGCGGATGAATCGACCTACCACATCCACACCGAGCAAGAAAGCCAAGACGAAGTGCTGAAATCCGGTTTTTCTCTGAACAAACTGGTATCGACCACAGGCCAGCCCTCCCCTGCACTGAAATTGGAAGGTGCGGGCTTTACCGTTTATCGCATCTCCAAACTGAGCAAGGCGACGCAGTTCAAGCAGAACCCGGACGGCAGCTACGATGCCGCCAGCATCCTGTCTGCCTATCGCAAGGACAATTACGATAACGCTACACTAAAATACGATTTCAGTGCCGAAGGGCAAGCCATCGCCAATATGTTCGAGAGCAGCACCGATACGGTCAACGCCTATAACGCGACCTTGACCGCAGACGGCGACTACGCCAACGGCAAGGGTAACGGCTGGATGCCCACGGATCAACCCGCTGAATATAGGCTGGGAGAAATGTTCACGAACGATGAGGGCATTTTCCGCGTGGAAGGCTTGCCCTATGGGCAATATCTGGTAGTAGAAACCACCATCCCCAAGGATGTGTTCCAGTGTGATCCGTTCATCGTGACAGTGGACGCCAACAGCCCGCAGAGCCGATTCACGGTTCCGGCGGGCTGTGTCACTACAGCCACCAATAACTATATGACCTACAACGTACTGGATGAGGAATTGGAGGGCTATTTGCAGCTTATCAAGACCGACACCGAAACCGGCAAGGCGGTCAAAATCGCTAACACCTCTTTTGCCTTGTACAAATTAGATGACAAGGGTAATAAGACCCGCATTTCCATGATCGATCCCGCCAGCGGTGACGCCACCAAGAAAACCAACGTGTTCTATACGGACGCAGACGGTAAGATGAAAACACCGGAAAAACTGTCGCTGGGGCGCTATCTCATCGAAGAATTGCAGGGGCCGGAGGGGTACTATAACGATCCTGCCTACTCGGTGAAGTTTGAAATCAAGTCCGACCGCGTCTGGCAGGTCGTGGGCAATGCCACCAACGACATGGATGAGTACATCGTCACGGAGAAATACTGCAACCACGAAACCCTCGGTCAGCTTACCATTCGTAAGCTGGGCAATGTGCTGACCGACTACCAAGATGGACAGTTCATCTACACGCAGGACAACCTCGCGGGCGCAGTGTACGAAATCCACGCTGCAGCCGACATTGCCACACCCGACAGCCAAGGCACCTACTGGTACAAAGACGGTGACTTGGTGGCAACTGTTACCACCGGCGCGGCGGGGCAAGTGGACGAGGTAAAGTTCAGCCCCACCCGCACGCAGGCAACCTATGATTTCTTGAAAATTTCCCATGATGGCACCAAAGGCGAAGTAACCGTGACCCTGCCGCTGGGTAAGTATACTGTTACCGAGGTAAAAGCACCTTACGGCTTTATCCTGACAAACCAGAGCTACACGGTCGAATTTGGCTGGGATAACCAGAAAAACGACATTGTGCTGGCAAAAACTATTGTCAGCCACGAGCTGGACGGCGACAAGGAATGTTCGTACAGCATTGTGAATGTCAAGGATGCCTCGGATGCCCACAAGAATGGGCAGACACTTGTGTTTGAAAATGCCCGTGTGCTGCCTGTTCCCGAAAAGCCCGGCGATAAGGTCAGCAAAATCGGTGTAGGCATTTACAAGCAGGACCGAGAGGCGCTGACCTATCTGCCCGGTGCGGTGTATGAACTCTACACCGTGGATGACATTTTCTCCGCAGACGGTATGAAGCTGCTGGACGCCGGTACAAAGCTGAGCACCGGCAGCGCCACCAATGCCAACGGTTTCGCGTGGTTCGATGTGGATGTTCCCATCCGTTCTGAAAGCTATCCCGACTCCGGCAACAGCGGCAGATACCGCATTGTGGAAATCACCGCCCCTGCGGGTTACCTGCTGGACAGCACCCCTGTGGATGTAGAGTTCACCTATGAAGGTCAGCAGATTGCATGGCAAATCGTAGATGGTACAAACACCAACCTGCGCACCAGTGTAGACATTTCCAAGCAGGACATCACTAACGGCAAGGAACTGCCCGGTGCAAAGCTGGAAATCCGCGATGCAGACGGCAATTTGGTCGAGGGCTGGACCTCCGGCAAAGTGCCGCACACCGTGCGTGGTCTGGAACTGGAAAAGGAATACACCCTGACGGAGAAACATGCCCCGGATGGCTATGCCGAAGCCGAAAGCATCGTGTTCAAGCTGGTGCAGAACGGTACAGAGCAGGTCAATGAGGTTTATGAGAAATCCGACGATGCTTGGGTAAAACTCGACGATGCCACCGTCATTATGCAGGACGCACCTGTACTGGATATCGACAAAACGGACATTGCGGGTAATCTGCTGCCGGGTGCCACTCTGACGATCCGTGATGCGAATGATGAGGTCGTCGACACTTGGACAACCGACTACAAAACGCATCGTGTTCCCATTTCAAATGATTTCCTCAAGCTGTCAGGCGAAGCCAAAGAGTACATCTACACCCTGACCGAAGATGCAGCCCCGGCTGGCTTTGAAATTGCAAACTCGGTGCAGTTCAAGTTGGAAACCGTTGATGACGGGATTTCTCTTTTCGTCCGCGAAAATGCGGATGCCGAATGGACACGCGCCGACAAGCGGTTAATTCACATGATAGACGAAGCCACGCCCCGCGAGGAAACCCCCGCGCCCACACCTGTTCACACACCGCAGCCGATGCCCGCTGCAACCCCTGCGCCTACACCTGCGCCTACGCCGCATAAGGTGCAGACCCTCCCGCAGACAGGAGATGGTTTCCCGCTGCTGGCTATTGTGGTCGTGTCTCTTGCGTCTGCGACAGGTATCGTGCTGCTGACCGTTAAGCAGAAAATTGCGCTGAAAGAAACTTCTGATAAGGAGAAAGCCGATGAAAGTTCTGATCGTTGAACCCGGAAAGTACCCCCGCGAAGCCGACATTGAACACACCCTTGAAGCCGAGCAGGCAGTTGTCGGCGGCACCATCGAGGCAGTGTACCCTTGGAGGGATAGCGCCTGCATCGTCTGTAATGACAACGGTATTGCAGAAAACCTGCCGCTGAACCGTATGCTGGGTGACTATGACATCATTCATGGCACGTTTTTTGTCTGCGGCCTGACCCGCGATGATTTTACCGACCTTACGCCCAAGCAGATGAAACACTACGAGGAAATGTACCACGACCCGCAGCTGTTTTTCCTGCTGGGCAAGACCCTGTGTGTGGAACACACTACGCCGGAAGGTTACGCGCAATTTATGCAGGCAACAAGGCAGCCCCCGCGCCAAGAACAGGAGCGCTGATATGAATACGATCCTCTTCGCCCGCAGCCCGCCTGCGGGCTTTTTCCTTTGTCCGAAATCATCCAACAAGCAAGGAGAAGAACTAATGAACGACATTTTTGAAAATACCGAAACCATGAAAGAAAACGAGCATCCTCGCTTTTACACCGCAGAATCCGTCATGCGCGGGCATCCCGACAAGCTGTGCGACCTTATTGCCGACAGCGTGCTGGACGCCTGTCTGCAGCATGACCCCGCCAGCCGTGTGGCCTGTGAGGTAATGGCAACCCACGGTCACATTATTGTGGCGGGCGAAATCACGACCAGCGCTAAGCCGGATGTGTTCAACATCGTCCGCGACACCCTGCGCGATGTCGGCTATGACCCGAAGGCGTACCAAATCGACTGCTACATCCACGACCAAAGCCCCGACATTGCGGGCGCTGTCGAGCCGGAATTGGCTGAGGGAGAGGACGAGGACACCCTCGGTGCGGGCGATCAGGGGGTTATGGTCGGCTACGCCTGTAACGAAACTCCCGAATATCTGCCGATGCCGGTGGTTGCCGCCCAGCGCCTTGTAACGCTGTTGGAAATCTCCCGCATGACCGGCGTTATCCCCGACATCGGCCCGGATGGCAAGGTGCAGGTCACGATGGAATACAACGGCGACACGCCCGTGCGCATCACCACGGTGGTCGTCTCTGTGCAGCACAAGGAGGACACCGACATCAATAAGCTGGCGGATCTGCTGGACGAATGTGTGTTCCCGCTGGCCTTTGACGGTATGCCCGCCGATGACGCGGAAATCATCCTGAACCCCAGCGGTAAGTTTGTGCAGGGCGGCCCGGATGCCGATACCGGCTTGACCGGGCGCAAGCTCATGGTGGATACCTACGGCACCTTTGCGCCCCACGGCGGTGGTGCGTTCAGCGGAAAAGACCCGACCAAAGTAGACCGCAGCGGCGCGTATATGGCGCGGTACATTGCCAAAAACATTGTTGCTACACACCTTGCAACACGCTGTCAGGGGACGCTGGCGTATGCCATTGGGCAGGCCGAGCCGGTTATGGTGGATGTGAATACGTTTGGCACCTGTGACGCCTGTGAAGATGATTGTTTGGCTGCCGCCGTGCGTAAGGCGTATGACCTGACCCCCGCTGGCATTATTAAGCAGCTGAACCTGACGAACCCAATCTACAAATATACAGCCGCAGGAGGTCACTTTGGCCGCAAGGATTTCCCGTGGGAAAAGGTCGATAACATGAGCGACTTTATCTCTTACATTCAGTAATGCCCGGCGTAACACAAGAGCAGATTGCCGCCGCCAGACGGATGTCGGCGATTGAATTCTTACAAAAATATCGCCCCAACTCGCTCGTGAAAAGCAGCGCCCGCGGCGAGTACCAGTTGGCCGAGCATGACAGCTTCAAAATCAACGCCAAATCGAGCCTCTGGCACTGGAAAAGCCGGGACATCGGCGGCAAATCCGCACTGAACTACCTGATATATGTGGAAGGCGTGCCGTTTGTCGAGGCCGTCCGGCTTCTATGCGAGGAAAGCCCCGGCTATGTCCCGACCCCGCATGAACAGGTGGAGCGAAAGCGCCCGTCGTTCAGGCTGCCGCCCATAGCAGAAAACTGCGACAGAATCACGCGGTATCTGCTGGGGAGAGGTATCTCTAATGCAGTAATTCAATATTGTATTGAGAGAAAAATTCTGTACGAAAGTGCAGAATACCACAACTGTGTCTTTCTGGGAAAAAACGCGCAGGGTGTGCCGAAATATGCGGCGCTGCGCGGTATCTATGACTACGGAAAGCCGTTCAAGCGGGAGGCGCCCGGCAGCAATAAGGCATACGGATTTTGTATCTCGCCGCGCAAAGACAGCAGTACGGTGGCTGTGTTCGAGGCGGCCATTGACGCGATGGCGGAGATGACGCTCTGCGGCAGCATGGCCAACAAATGGCGGCTGTCGCTTGGCGGTATTTCGGCCTCCGAAAAGGAGCCGCCAGCACTGCAGGAATTTTTACAGCAGCACCCGGAAATCAGGACAATAGAGCTGCGGCTCGATAACGACAGTCCGGGCCGTATGGCAAGCGCCCACATTCAGAAAATCTACGCTGACCACTATCAAATGCTGGATCTACCGCCCTGCCTTGAGGGCGGGGATTACGCAGATGTAGCAAAAAACAACTTGATGGCAAGGACGGCGGCCCACCGGGCCGCAGCCTGCCGATAGGAACATGAAATGAAAATACACATTCGTTCGCCCACCTTGGGCCATAGGAGGAAAAGAAAATGGCTGTGTTCCGTGTACAAAAGACGCAAAATTATACCATTATGTCCAACCATCATCTGCGCAACAAAGCTCTTTCGCTCAAGGCGAAGGGGCTTTTATCTTTGATGCTGTCTCTGCCCGAAGATTGGGATTATACCACGCGAGGGCTGGCGTCCATCTGCAAAGAGGGCGTAGACAGCGTGTGTGCCACCGTGCGCGAGTTAGAAGCGGCGGGGTATATTATCCGCCGCCGCATCCGCGACAAGAACGGTCAGATGCGCGGTATGGAGTACACGGTTTTAGAGCAGCCGCAGCCCCCGGAACAGGACAAGCCTAGCTGTGCCCAACCAAAACAGGCAGAGCCTAAACGGGAAAAACCTGTACAGGAAAATCCTGCACAATTAAATACTAAAGAACAAAAGAAAGAAATAACTAAAAACGTATCTAATCCTATCCGCACGGCAGACGAACGGGAGCAGTATCGGGATTTGATTCGGGAAAACATTGAGTACGACATTCTGGCAAAGAACAATCCGGCAGATAGGATTCGATTGGATGAGCTGGTGGAACTCATGCTGGACACGGTCTGTTCCAAACGCAGCAGTATCCGTATTGCGGGGGACGAGTTTCCAACAGAGGTAGTGAAGTCCAGATTCCTGAAACTTGAAGCTCAGCATATCCAGTATGTGCTGGACAGCCTGAAAGACAACCCGCCGCATATCCACAATATCAAGAAATACTTACTGGCGGCGCTTTACAATGCGCCGCTGACGATTGAAAACTACTACGCCGCGCAGATCAACCATGATTTGTACGGCAGAAACCGAGGTGATGTGAATTGGAAATGAAGTTTTATTCTCCGCTGACTGCGGAATTTTTCCCAGATGAACCGGACTGGGAGGACGAATCTTACAACGAGTACGAAGGCTATCCAATGGACGGCCATGACCTGCTGCAATACGCAGACGCTGTTGATGAGGCTGTGAAAAAGGACATTGCAGATTTCAACGGCGACCTGATGCAGTATTACCACGAGGACGATTCCGTCCGGCAAAAGGTGGTAAGTGCAGTACCGTCTGTGGAAATTCACGGTAACAAGCTGTGCGGCTGTCTGAACGTGGAACTGCGGGAGTCCTTGAACGAGGGTGAGCAGGCTGTTCTCTGCGACTACATCTCCGGTCAGTACAGCGACGGCTGGGGTGAGGGCTTTGAACAGAGGGATATTCGTGTGGAGGAGGGCACGTTGGCTGTTCATTTCTGGCAGGAAGATGGATTCAAGATGACGCCAACTTTTGAGAAAACTCAAGAGCAGGTGCAGATGACCCAGCGCCCCAAGATGAAATTGCTTGGCGAGGACGGCAACATTTTCGCCATCATGGGTCGCGCCTCCCTGCTACTGAAAAATGCCGGGCAGAGCGACAAGGCCAAGGAAAAGCCAACCGCATCATCGATAAGCTGCAACTGGCTATTGTGGACACCGGCACGGCAGAACTTATCGACACTGTGCAGCAGGAGCGTGGTGAAACCGCTCCGGAAACCGAGCGCGTCCAGACCGAGGACGGTGCGGTAGATTTTGAGGTCGGCGCAGACGAGGAACAGTTCAACATGGTTTTTCCGCAGGGCTCGGAGAACGCCAGTCCGTCCGAGCCTTTCTCCGACAGCAGCAAATCTTTTGCAAACTCGCCGTCGCCGCGCGCCGATCAGCTTCGGGCCAAGGGTGAGCGTCCCAGCGTGCGCATGGAATTAAGCGACATCACAGCTTACCTGCGCCGCAAAGTTGAGCCGCCCAAAGACCGAATGCCGAGGATGCCCGTAAAAATCAAGAGAAAGGAGAAAACACTGTAAATGGACTTGAACAAATATCTCAACGAGACCGCAGCGCCCGAAACGCAGTATTCCAAGGAAGAGTACGCCGCCATGAAGAAAGCAGAGCGCGAAGCGGTTTGGGTGCAGGTGGATGCCCGCATGGGTGAGGTACTGGCAGATGCCCCGGCCTTGCAGGAATTTCTCAACTTCATGTCGCAAAGCAGAAACTCGCTGCCGAACCAGCTTTTGCTCTCCGGCCAGAATGCCGACATCACGGATGCCCGCACATTCCAGCAATGGAAGGATGCCGGAAGGCATATCCGTACCGGCGAGGAAGGTTACACGGCCATTGTGGGGCAGGTGTACGAGAATAACGGCCGAAAGGCTTCCGGGTATAATATCGGCAAGGTGTTCGACATTACACAGACGCGCGGCAGACCGATCCCGCCGCCCGCCGAATACCAAGTGGATGAACTGATCGCCGCGACCATTGAGAGCAGCCCAGTGCCGATTCAGATCTCGGACAGTCTGCCGGACGGCATCCAAGCGCAGTATGTTCCCAAGAACCGCACGATTTATGTCCGCAACGGCATGGATGCAGGCACGACGCTGTGCGCCATCGTCCGGGAATGCGCACAGGCAGATTTTCACAAGGATTACACCTACAACCGCCAAGCCTACGCTGCGCCGAGTTACTGTGCCGCCTACATGGTCGCGCATCGGTATGGGCTTGACACCACCGCTTTCAACTTTGACCGCGTGGTTGCCTTGTACGGCAATCTGGGCAAAGAACAGCAGCGGGGCTTTCTGTCGGATGTGAACACCGTTGGTGGTGGGCTGCTGCGCAGTCTGAGTCGCACGCTGGCTGTACAGACCCGCGAACCGCCCGCCGCAGAATACGCTGTTGCCGTGCCGTCTGCCAAGAAGCCTTCCCGCCAGCAGGAGCGCGGCTGATTGTTTTCCGTTTGTTTTCAAATGACGGATAGCTATTGCGGCGGTTCTATGATATGCTGTGAGCAAAGGATGGTGAAAAACAATGACAGAACGTAAAGTTAAACTTGACCGTGCCAACAAAAGCATCCTGCTCCGGGCGCTGGGCGATGTCTACTACGGACAGCGCGCCTACGGCGGCAGCACCGAAGTAACTGGGCGGCTGATCCTTCGGGTGAACGATCTGCCCGCGGGCGGCAAACTGACGCTGTCGGCGGCAGAGTATCGGCTGGCAAAAGCAGCGCTCAACCAACTGCGTACCCAGCGCTTGGCTGAGGGCGGCTATACCGATGCCGTGGATGACGCACTGACCCGGCTGCTGCACGCGCACACGCCGCTGTTTATCTGGTGAATCCGACTATGACATGGGAAAAATTCTGGTCGATCATTGACCGAGTCCGCGCCCAAGCAGATATGCAGGATGAAGCGTCCGTGAAACAGTTCCTTTACACGGAACTTATCAACTTGCCGCAGGATGAACTGCTCGGCTTTGATTGCGCATGGCAAAGCTATCGCAATAAAGCCAACTTTCCCAGAATGGTCGCAGCAGCCTGCATCATCAATGACGGCAGTTCGGATGACAGATTTACCGATTTCCGTAACTGGCTGATTATGCAGGGGTACGATGCCTATCGGCAGGCGATGATTGACCCCGATAACCTCGCGGCACTCAACATTCCGTTCCGAGATACTGAGTGGATGGGATGCGGGAATGTGGCGTGGTATGCCTACGCGGGGCAGAAGCTGCGCACCTATTTTGAGAAAGCGGGTGTCACTGCTGAACTGCACCGAAAGTATCCAACTCTGCTGAAATCGTCTGCCGATTTACATCAGGCAATCATGCAGGAGCAGCTTGCGCCCCACCGTGCGCAGGAAACCGAATGGGAACGGCAAATGCTGCGGACGGAAGTTAAGCATTACATTGAAGTCAGTGACTTGGCATACAGCTACAACAAATTCTATGCCCAAAACATGCCCGACAAAGTGGCATGGGAAACACTGCAAAGCGATTTGTTTGCAAATCTGCCGCAAATCAAGGCGGAACGTATGCCGCAGGACTTTTCCGCAGTTTTGCCGAAGTTGTGGAGAAAACGTCAGGCATGGGATGCCGAGCGTACAAAACGCCCGCCCTACCGCGGCGAAGAAAGGTAGCTCACCACGCCGGGAAGAAAGAATCCTTGGTGGGTATGGCTGCT
>ERZ824480.2628-NODE-2628-length-13264-cov-13.979257_pt1 | contig 13264 bp, 9 predicted proteins | sample MGYA00519861_ERZ824480 | MGnify/ENA primary metagenome ERZ824480 (study PRJEB31778, sample SAMEA3449152) | human gut metagenome | biome: human gut; feature: human-associated habitat; material: faeces | place: United Kingdom | collected 2010/2012 ... | reverse complement strand
TAACTCCTAACTCTCATTCTTCCCACACTGCGGTAGCGCCGCAGGGCACTACGCCGCCGGTGGCGGTTACGGGCAGGCCGATCTCATCGCAGCTGGTGCGGCCGCCCACCTTGGGGCAGAGGGTGGTTTTGAGCACATACTCCATAACCGCCGGGCTCAGTCCCTCGGTGTAGGAGTTGATGGCAAAGAACAGCGGCTTATCGCTGAGCACCTGTTCTGTCAGGGTGATGAGGTCATAGACGTTATCTTCCAGCTTCCAGATCTCACCGTTGGGGCCGCGGCCATAGCTGGGCGGGTCCATGATAACGGCGTCATAGCGGCTGCCGCGGCGGATCTCGCGCTGCACAAACTTGGCACAGTCATCCACGATCCAGCGGCAGGAGCGGTCGGCCAGGCTGCTGGCCTGGGCGTTTTCCCGTGCCCAGGCTACCATGCCTTTGGAAGCATCCACATGGGTCACGCTGGCACCGGCGGCCAGGCAGGCCAGTGTTGCGCCGCCGGTGTAGCCGAACAGGTTGAGCACCTTGACGGGACGGTCGGCGGCCTTGATCTTTTTCTGGTACCAGGCCCAGTTCACAGCCTGCTCCGGGAAGACGCCGGTATGCTTAAAGCCGGTGGGGCTGACGATCAGCGTCAGGTCCTGCCATTTGATGTTCCACTTCTGGGGCAGCTTTTTGTGGTAGTCCCACTGGCCGCCGCCCTTGGCGGAACGGTAATAGATGGCGTCTGCCCTGGCCCACAGGGGGCTGACTTCCTCGTTTTTCCAGATGATCTGCGGGTCGGGGCGGATGAGCAGCGTTTTGCCCCAGCGTTCCAGGCGGTTATGATTCGTTGCGTCGATCAGCTCGTAATCGACCCAGGTATCGGCGGGGCGCATCAGCACACCCCCGGAATACGCTGGCGGATCATATCGGCAATGCGCTCTGCGCTGGACTGGATGGCTTCCATATCCTCGCCTTCCACCATCACTCGGATCTTGGGCTCGGTGCCGGAAACACGCACCAGCACGCGGCCCATGCCCATCAGGTTCTGCTGCTGGCTCTCAATAAAGCCGGCAATGTATTCATCTTCTTTATAAGCCTGCTTCTGCTCCTTGTCGGCAGTCAGGTTGATGAGCACCTGCGGGAACTTGGTGTAAACGGCGTTCAGCTCGCTCATCTTGGTACCCTCTTCGCGGTGCTTGCAGGCCAGCAGCTTCAGCAGCTTGCCTGCGGTCAACTCGCCGTCGCCGGTGGTGGAGTGGTGCAGGAAAATAACATGGCCGCTCTGCTCGCCGCCGATGGCATAACCGCGGGCGCGCATCTCTTCCAGCACGTAGCGGTCACCTACAGCGGTGCGGGCGGTGTCAATGCCAATGGACTGCATATACTTCATAAAGCCCAGGTTGGACATAACCGTCACCACGGCGGTATTTCCGTCCAGGCGGCCGCGGTCTTTCATATCCTTGGCAACCAGCGCAATGATCTTGTCGCCGTCGATCTCTGCGCCCTTTTCATCGCAGGCCAGGCAGCGGTCTGCATCGCCGTCAAAGGCAATGCCGCAGTCAAAGCCGCCTTCCACGACCTTCTTTTCCAGCCGGTCCAGGTGGGTGGAGCCGCAGCCATCGTTGACGGAAACGCCGTCATCCAGCGTGCCGGTAAAGCTGCACTGGCAGCCCAGGCGGGGGAACAGTTTCTGCGCCACCTTGGCAGAAGCACCATTGGCGCAGTCAAACAGCACATTCAGGCCGGAAAGATCTGCATCAATGTGCTGCTCCAGAGCATCCACATAGTCATCCACAGCGGTATCCAAGCGGTGAACGCGGCCGATCTCGGCACCATCACAGATCTTGATATCCTCGCAGTTTTTGAAGATATGAGCCTCAATGCGGTTTTCTACTTCGTCGGGCAGCTTGTAGCCATCGCCCTTGAAAATCTTGATGCCGTTGAACTCCATCGGGTTGTGGGACGCGGAGATCACAATACCGGCGTCTGCGCCGTATTTGCGCACCAGATAGGCCACACCGGGGGTGGGGATCACACCCAGCAGGTCAACGTCTGCGCCAACGCTGCACAAACCGGCAGCCAGGGTGCATTCCAGCATATCGCCGGAAACACGGGTATCTTTGCCAATCAGAATACGGGGACGGTGGCCATCCAGACTGGTCAGCTCTGCGGCAGTTGCGCGGCCGATCTGCAGGGCCAATTCACAAGTCAGGTCTTTGCCCGCCACACCGCGGACACCATCGGTACCAAACAATTTACCCATATCGTCAAGTCCTTTCCATCTATCAAAGTCAACACATTGAACTATAATGAATAAAGAATAAATAATAAAGGGCAATACCGCATAATTCTAAGTGCCGATACGGCGAGCGAGGTGCGGCAGATGCTAAGCCAAAAGCGCAGATAATACTGGATGTCTTATCGAGCATTTTGGCAACGCAGATGCCGTGCCGCAGCCGCCGGAGCGGTGCTTAAACCGTCAGGCGGGAATTGTGCGGTGTTGCCAAAGAATAATTTTGGTGGACCGCGGTGCTGCGCACCGCTCAAAATAAGGCCTGCGGCCCTGCCCTGCCAAAAGACTCCTAACTTCTACCTGTTTAATACATTCTCTGCTGCCCATCCACCTCGTCGGCGTCTTCGGCGCGCAGGTGTTTGGGGACGGGCATGTTCAGATGCTCATAGGCCAGGCGGGTCACGCAGCGGCCGCGGGGGGTGCGGGTCAGCATACCCATCTGCATCAGGTAGGGTTCGCACACATCTTCCAGTGTTACACTTTCCTCACCAAGGTTGGCCGCCAGGGTATCCAGGCCCACCGGACCGCCGCCGTACAGCTCAATGATGGCACGCAGCACGCTGCGGTCCAGTTCATCCAGGCCCAGCTCGTCAATATCCATCTGGCGGCGGGCTGCCACAGCAGTGGGGCCGTCGATTGCCCCATCGCCCTCCACGGTGGCAAAGTCACGCACGCGCTTGAGCAGGCGGTTTGCAATACGCGGGGTGCCGCGGGCGCATTTGGCCAGCTCCAGCGCACCGGGGCGGTCGATGGGGATATTCAAAATGCCCGCGCTGCGCATGATGATGGTAGCCAGTTCATCCGGGCTGTAGGGTTCCAGCTTGAGCAGAATGCCAAAGCGGTCACGCAGGGGCCCGGTCAGCTGGCCCGCGCGGGTGGTTGCGCCCACCAGGGTGAACCGCGGCAGGTTGATGCGGATGCTTTGGGCGCTGGGGCCCTTGCCGATCATGATATCCAGCGCGTAATCCTCCAGTGCGGGGTACAGCACTTCTTCTACCTGGCGGGAAAGGCGATGGATCTCATCAATGAACAGGATATCACCCTCCTGCAAATTGGTCAGCAGGGCGGCAAGATCGCCGGGCTTTTCGATGGCCGGGCCGGAGGTAATGCGGATCTGCACGCCCATCTCCTGCGCCACAATGCCGGCCAACGTTGTTTTGCCAAGGCCCGGCGGGCCGTACAGCAGAATATGGTCCATCGGTTCCCCGCGCTGCTGGGCGGCGCGCAGGTAAATGCGCAGATTGCTTTTGGCCTTTTCCTGACCGATATAGTCATCCAGCGTTTTGGGGCGCAGGCTGACTTCCTCGGCGGCATCGGCCGGGGCGGCGTCCGGGCTGACCAGGCGGCTGGGATCCACCGTATATTCCGTATTTTGGCTCATTCAGGTCACTCCTTTACGCACGCGAAAGCCCGCGCAGTGCAATTTTGATAATATCCTGCACCGGCAGGGTTTCGTCAATGCGGGCCACAGCCGCAGCAGCATCCGAGGTGTTGTACCCCAGCGCCACCAGCGCGGCCACAGCCTGGGCGGGTGCGCTGGACGGAGCCGGCGCTGCTGCGGCAGCCCCGCCGCCAAAGCCAGTGCCATCCGCCAGGCCCTTGCCCACTTTGTCTTTCAGTTCCAGAGCAATACGCTGGGCCAGCTTGGGGCCAACGCCGTTCGCCTTGGTAAACGCCTTGTGGTCCCCGCTGGACGCCGCCAGTGCCACGCGCTCCGGCGTCATGATGGACAAAATGGCCAGCCCGGCCTTGGGGCCAACGCCGCTCACGCTGGTCAGCATCTTGAAGCAGCTGCGCTGCTCCTCGGTGGCAAAGCCGTACAGCGAAACATCGTTTTCGGTCACGTTCATCACAGTATACACCGTGCCTTCCCGCCCGGGGGCGGGCAGGCTTTCGGCTGTGGTCAAGGGCACCTGCACCGCATAGCCCACACCAGCGCAGCTGATGACCACGGTATCCAGTGTTTTCTTTAAGATTTTTCCGGTCAGCGAATAAATCATCGTTCGTTCCTATTTCTTATCCAAGATATATCTAAAATGTGCTCTTACACCATTATGATTCTATGTTGCCGTGCACCGGGTTATTTGCCCTGCGGCCCTTATCTTGGGGCGGTGCCCATCAGGCGGCTGCGGGAGCAGTGACAGTGCGCTACGGCCATGGCCAGGGCGTCCGCTGTATCGTCCGGCTTGGGGATGGTTTGCAGGTGCAGCATGATGCGGGTCATTTCCTGGATCTGCTTTTTTACCGCCTTGCCATACCCGGTCACAGCCTGCTTGACCTGCATGGGGGTGTACTCATAAATTGGTACACCGCACTGCGCGGCAGCCAGCAAAATCACCCCGCGGGCTTCCGCCACGCCGATGACGGTCGTCTGGTTATGCTGGTAGTACAGCTTTTCAATGGAGAGTGCTTCCGGCTGATAGCGGGTACAGATATCCTTGATGCCGTCATAAATTTCAATCAGGCGCTGTTCAAACGGCGTGTCCTTATCGGTACACACTGCGCCGTAAGCGATGGGCGCAAAACGGTTGCCTGCATATTCCACAACGCCCCAGCCCACGATCGCATAGCCGGGGTCGATGCCCAAAACCCGCATAGTATCCCCTTTCCCTGTGTTTGAATCTATTCAGGAAACGCCGCACCGGCAAAAGGGTGCACTATCCCCATTTAACTGTATCAGTATACCACAAAGCCGTGTATGCGGCAAGGAAAAGCCCTTCCGCATTTGCAAATTTCTTTTGCGTTGGTGCGTTCAATTTCATGTATTTTCTGAATTTTTTCATTTTTTTCGAAAAAAGGGCTTGCTTTTTCTGCTTGGATTTGGTATAGTATACAAGTCGCAAGGACATGCGCGGTTAGCTCAGCTGGTAGAGCATCTGCTTGACGTGCAGGAGGTCACAGGTTCGAGTCCTGTACCGCGCACCATAACCGGACACCATTTTTGATACAATACGTATCTTGACTGGTGTCCGGTTTTTTTATTAAGGTTTAGATTCTTCAGGGCCTTTACCCTTTATTATGATTTAACGCTAACTCTTATTGCAAAAATGAAATCTATTTTTCACAGAACGCCTTCCGGTTACTTTACTTTTCGGCAACAGTCTGATAAATTTTAGAAGTATCCATATTACGATAGATATTTTTCTCCGTATCTGCGAAGCGAGGGCTTGTCATTTGGGCGATATTATGGAGACCATCAATGATTAGCTCCGGCGTTTATTTTCATTATGCATCTGTAACAGAGGTTTTTTATGCACCCGCGGGTGTTTGTGATATTTCGGGGTGAGATATCCGGCCCGTTGTGGGGCATCGCCCCTCTACTTTGGGCAAGGCACATCGCCCATTTTTATTGTTCGCTCCGGGTGGGTTTCGGCGGGGTCGGGTGACCCCGGCCCTACCAGCCATTTTATGGTTTTCCGCCCATCATCAAATGCTCTGTGGGGAACGGTATTGACCGTTCCGAAAGTTTGCAAAGATCCAACATCTCAAAATCAAATCACTTCGTCTATTCCCTATCCCACCAGCCAAAGAATTCCCATTTGGGGCACTACCACAAAAACAGCCTTCGGCAAATGCCGAAGGCTGTTTTTAAATAATTCAAAGCTCTATCACTTTACACTTATCAGTTCAGCTTCTTGCGGTTGATGAACAGGTAAGCGGCAGCGCCGCCCAGTGCGGCAACCAGAACGATGGCCAGACCTGCAACAGAGTTGCTGTTGCTGCTGGAAACGCCGGTCTGCGGGATGATCTTGCTGGAGTTATCAGCGGGGGTGTTGGACTTGGTAACATCCGGGGTGTTGGTCGGAGTATTGTCCGGGGTATTGGTTTCCTCAGTCGGGGTATTGGCCGGAGTGGTCTCCGGGGTAACCGGGGTGGTCGGGGTCACGACCGGAGTGGTCGGAGTAGGCTCGACCGGAGTGGTCGGAGTAGGCTCGACCGGAGTGGTCGGGGTAGGCTCGACCGGAGTGGTCGGGGTAGGCTCAACCGGAGTGGTCGGGGTAGGCTCAACCGGAGTGGTCGGGGTAGGCTCGACCGGAGTGGTCGGAGTAGGCTCAACCGGCTTCGGAGCTTCCATAAAGATGGGGTACAGGTAGATACCGCCTACCAGGCTGCCAACCGGGAATGCACCAAGGCCGCTGGTGCCCAGTTCAGTAGCATCGGCGCCCAGGACAAAGTGCTCTTTGCCCCAAACGTCCCAGCCTTTGAACTCCCAGCCCTCGTTTGCGATAACGGTGGGCAGAGTGATCGGAGTTTCCTCAAACTCGGCACGGTTCAGATAATTCAGGGCAACATTGTCGGGATCGCTCTCGAAATGGCCCTTGGTGGTGTCCATAAAAATGGTAACATCCACCACGCGCACAGAGGAAGCGCTGTCTTCGCTTGCAGCTTCGTCAGCGGTTTTGTCCTGTGCAGCCTCCTCCACTACTGCGGGTGCAGCAGCTTCCTCGGTGGTCTCGGTTTCTGCATACGCCGATACAGGCAGACAAACTGCCAAGGCAACAGCCGTAACCAGCGTAAGCAGACGCGAAAACCTGCTCGTCTTTTGCATAATTTTACTCCCTTTCCAAAATTATATCCCAAACGCAAAGGTACGGATTGCTGTTGCCTTTGTGCCCAGAATTCAAATAAAGATTTTACGCCCCGGCCGGCCAGCGGTCTGGCAGCAGCGGGTCCGGATTGACGGTAACTTCATCCGCCGTCAGCGTTTCCCCGTCCCGCAGCGGGCGTGCCATAATCAGCAGGCGGGCATCCGACATTTCATAGGTACAGGTACACAATGTCAAAAGCCGTTCGTCTGCGCGGGCATAATCGCCCGTGGTATAAAACGCGCGCTTGGCCACTTCATCCAGGTATTCCTGCTCTGCCGCATCATCGGCAAAGTTCACATACTGGTTAAAGTGGAACACATCGCCATCGCTTTCGCGCGTGGTAATCGCATAAACTGCCACGATCTTGTAGTACTGGCCACCGTTCAGGCTGTCCAGCTCAATGACCGGGTGTTCCTGATAATATTCCGGCTCACGGTAATTTTGCAGGCTGGAAAACCGCACCGTATCCCCCACGCCCATGTTGTGGCCGTACAGGATCAAATGGCGGCTTTGCTGGATATCGCACTCATAATCCAGGTATGGCAGGCCCAGGTCATCCCAGTTGCCATCCAGGTCGTGCTTTAAGTAGTAGCTGTTGTCCCCTTCTCTTTGCATCACCGGCAGGTCAACATCGGTATCATCGATCTTGATCCAACCGATCACTTCGGGGTTACGCTCCAGCAGTGCGGTAAAATCCCGCGGCTCCGGGGTAACGGCGGGCTGCACGGTGGGGGCCGCGGTAACCTGCAGCTCCGGCGTCTGCTCTGGTTCTGCAGTCTGCACCACCGGCGGGCTCTCGCTCACCATCTTGCGCTGCTGCAGCCAGTTGGGCAGTTGCAGTGCCGCCATAGCAATCAACGCCGCCGCCATACCGGAGCAAAACACCCCTGCAAGAATGCGCGACTGCTGGCTCACAGAGCTGCCTCCACAAAGTAGGCATCGCCTTTGCTGCCATCGGTCTTGTATTCCTGATACGCAATGGTGCAGCTGGTGCTGCCATCGGGGATTTCAGCCATCAGCCAGTCGCTGCGCTCCTGGCCGGGGGTCAGCTCATAAGCATACGGCATCATGGTATCATCCACTGCGTTCAGGCAGGTGCCGTAATCGCTGTCGCCCTCGCCCCACTGGATTTGGAAATCCTGCAGGAACATCGTGTAGGTCTGGCTGCTGGTGTTCTTGATGTTCAGGCGCATGCGCACCAGGCATTCGCCATCCGGGATATCAATGCCGGGGTAGCTTTCCACCAGGCTGACATCCGTAATGGAAAAGTCAAACAGTGCCGTGCTGACCGTTTCGCCTGCCGTATTGTTATGTGCGTTTGTTTTACCGCAGGCGGTCAGCAGCAATGCCATACCCAGCACAGCTGCAAGGCCCGGCGCTGCCAAAGTCCGTCTCATGCTATGTTCTCCTACTTTTCCGTGTTGCCATTGCACAAGTATTTAACATCTGTTCAACGTTAAAAACATAGAGCAATGTACAACTATCATATTATCACGCCGCGCTTGTTTTGTCAATCAAAAAAGCACGGTCTTCTGCAGTCTGTTTTGTCATTTTTGTTGTTGAGCTGATGTTGTGTAGGGGTAGTATAACTGCGCGGCGGCATGTTTTATGCATTGGCAGCGTTTCTCTGCGGCGGCCAGAGGGCTGGCTGTTCCACCGGTCGTTTTTCTGTTTGGTACACATGATACCTTGCTCTGTAGGGAGCTGTCTTGACCATTCCGGAGCTTTGGCACATCTGCCATAATGAGATTTGCCGCAAGGTTTGTCTGCGGTGTCGGGGACGCTGCTCCCCTACTTTGGGGCAAGGTATATCACACATTTTTATTGTACGGTCGGGCCGCCTTCAGTGGGGGCGGGTGCCCCCGCCCTACCATACAAAAAACTGCACAGCGTTTGGGCTGTGCAGCTTCATCAAAATTATCGTTTTGTCAGCAGGAGCTTATTCCGTACCTGAACTATCCTGCGTATCCCCACCGGTATCCCCAGTATCAGCTTCAGGTTCGCTCTGGGCATCGGTCTGGTCGTCCGCCGTGCTGTCCGGTTCAGCGGTGCCGTCGGCGGTATCACCTGTGGGATTGCCGGTATCGGCCACGGTGGAATCCAGGTTGTTCTGCACCAACTCCTGCGGGTCGCCGGAATCGGTAGTCGGGGCTGCGGTCGAAGCAGACACTTCGGGCTGCATATCGCTTTCCTGCAATGCACTCAGATACCACTTACGGCCCTCGCCGCGGGTGAACACATAGTCCATATACTTGGTCGGCTCCGTGGGGGCGGTCAGGTTGATCTCGCCGCTGGAGCTATTGTTGATGGTGGGGATATAGCCAACCGTCACATAGGTCTTGCCGCTCTGGGTGGAAATCTTTTCCACTTCCGGGGTATACATAGCCACCATGCTGGTAACAGGAACCAGATAGCCCTGCTTTTCCTCGTCATAGGTATAATTGAACTCTTCGGTCTGGAAAGAGCCATCGGTGATCTTGTAATCCGGGCCAAGCAGGTTGGTCAGGTAGGTGTCAACTTCCAGTTTGGGCAGAATGATGGAGCCGGTTTCGCTGTCGCGCTCATAGTCGCTCAGGCCGTTATCCCGCTTTTGGATCTGGTACACGGCGCCCCAGATGGCAGCCTGTAAAAACTCCGACTGATCCACCTTGCTCACATCGTCAAACGGCATAGTGTCAAACATGACAAGACCGTACAGACGGTCGGCATAGCTCTGGCGGCGTTCGGTATCATCCAACGCGCTGCGCAGCACGCCAACCACCCAGCTTAATACGGTAAACAGACCAATGATAATCAATACGATTGCCACTGCACCCACGATCTGGCGTGAAAAGCGGCGGTTATTGCGCAGTTGTTCTTCTCTGGAAATTGCCATTCAAAAAACCTCAAGATCAATCAAGTAAAATAATAATTAAAAAATAATAAAGAATAATGGTGGTATGCGCGCCGTGCGCGCATGATTAAAATAGGCTCCGCACGCCGGGTTAGGCTTGATTGCTTACCAAAAGCAGCGCCCAATTTTTATAAGCTGTGCCGCAGGCACGGCGATTTACCTTCATTATTATTTATTCTTTATTCACTATTCTTTGTTCTGCTGTCACAAACAGCAGAACTAGTATACCACAAACGCCGCCGCTTTGCAAAGCGGCGGCGGGGTGTTTTGCAGAATTTAACAAATGTGCGGCAGCATTACTTGTTTTTGTACATCTGCTCGTAATACTTCTGGTAGTTGCCGCTGGTCACGTGGTCCATCCACTCTTCGTGGGCCAGGTACCAGTCAATGGTCAGCACAATGCCCTTCTCGAACGGGGTTTCGGGGTACCAGCCAAGATCGTTCTTGATCTTGGTGGGGTCAATGCCGTAACGGCGGTCATGGCCCAGGCGGTCCGCCACGTGCTTGATCAGCTCTTCGCTGATGCCCTCGTCCTTCAGGCGGTCATGCAGCTGCTCGATGACAGTCTTGACGATGAAGATGTTGGGGCGCTCGTTATGGCCGCCGACATTGTAAACTTCGCCGTCCTTGCCGCCGTTGGCAACCATATCAATGGCTTTGCAGTGGTCCATGACATACAGCCAGTCACGGATCTGCATACCATCGCCGTAAACCGGCAGGGTCTTGTGGTGCTTGGCGTTGTTGATGAGCAGCGGAATCAGCTTTTCGGGGAACTGATACGGACCATAGTTGTTGGAGCAGCGGGTGATGTTGATGGGCATGCCATAGGTATCATGGAATGCTTTCACGAACATATCGGCGCTGGCTTTGGAAGCGGAGTACGGGCTGTGCGGGCACAGCGGGGTCGTTTCCATAAAGTAGCCCTCGGCACCCAGGGCACCGTATACTTCATCGGTGGAAACCTGCAGGTACTTTTTGCCTTCCTTCCAGGTCTTGGCGTCGGCATCGTACCAGGCATCCTTGCAGCACTGCAGCAGGTTAACGGTGCCCAGAACATTGGACTCAACAAAAATTTCCGGGTTGCGGATGCTGCGGTCAACGTGGCTTTCGGCAGCAAAGTTGATGACGTAATCCGGGTCATATTTGGCGATCAGGTCAGTGACAAGAGCCTTATCGCAGATATCACCCTTGACGAAGATATGGCGGGCATCGTCCTTGATATCTTCCAGGTTTTCCAGGTTGCCGGCATAGGTCAGCTTATCCAGGTTGACCAGGCGGATATCCTGGTATTTTTCCAGCATATAGTGGACAAAGTTGGAGCCAATAAAACCGGCACAGCCGGTAACAAGATAAGTTTTCATTTATTTACCATCCCAATTATTGAAAAAGTCCTGAATTGCATCTTTCCAGTCGCGCATGTCATCGCCGACACTGCACCGCAGGGCGCGGTTTTCCAGTGCGCTCCATGCCGGGCGGTCTGCGGATTTGGGGTTCATCTCTTTATATTGTGCGCTGGTAACGGGCTTTACGGTGCACGGCAGGCCGGACAGGCGGATGATCTCGGATGCGAAATCATACCAGCTGCAAATGCCGCTGCCGGTGCAGTGGTAAATGCCGTAATCATGGCTGACGGCCAGCTTTAAGATATGGTAGGCCAGATCCACCGCATTGGTGGGGTTGCCCAGCTGGTCGTTGACAACATTCAGGGTGTCATGCGTTTTGGCCAGGTTGACCATAGTTTTGACAAAGTTTTTGCCGTAATAGCTGTACAGCCAAGCCGTGCGCACGATAAAGTGGCGGCGGCAGAACTGCTGCACATAGGTTTCGCCCAGCAGCTTGGTCTGGCCGTAGGCCGAAATGGGGGCGGGCAGGGCACTTTCATCCAACGCCACACCGCCGTTGGCTGTACCGGAGAATACATAGTCGGTAGAAATATGGATCAGGCGGGCATTGATCTTTTCGCATGCCAATGCCAGGTTGCGCGGGCCAAGGGCGTTGACGCGGTAAGCGGCATCGCGGTTGGTTTCGCAGCCATCCACGTTGGTAAAAGCAGCGCAGTTGATGACGGTATCCGGCTGGATGCGGCGGATATAGGTCACAGTGGCTTCGCGGTCTGTAATATCCAGCTCATCCACATCAACGGCGATCACCGTTGCTTTGCGCAGGCGCTCCGGCAGCGGGCCAAGGGCGCATTCTTCATCGGCCAGCTGTTTTTGCAGCTCGGTTCCAAGCTGTCCATGGCAGCCGGTAATCAGAATTTTCATCTTGTGCCTCTTTCTTTATACCGCATCAATATTTCAGGCGGTCATCGGCAACATTGCGCAGATGCTGGCCATAGGGGCTTTTGCCATAGCGCTCGGCGCTTTCCAACAGTTTGCCGCGGTTGATCCAGCCGTATTTATAGGCGATCTCTTCCGGGGCGGAGATCTTGATGCCCTGGCGCTGTTCGATCATGCGCACAAAGTCGGCGGCTTCCACCAGGCTGTCCATCGTACCGGTATCCAGCCAGGCATAGCCGCGGCCCAGCAGCTGCACATCCAGCTTGCCTTCCTGCAGGTACATCTCATTCAGGGTGGTAATTTCCAGTTCGCCGCGGGCGCTGGGCTTTACCTGTTTTGCCTTTTCGCACACATCTTTGCTGTAAAAATACAGGCCGGTAACCGCATAGTTGCTCTTGGGCTGTGCGGGCTTTTCTTCAATGGAAGTTGCCTGGCCGTTTTCGTCAAATGCCACCACACCGAAGCGTTCGGGATCGGTGACATAGTAGCCGAACACAGTGCTGCGGCCGGCTTCGGCGTTGGCGGTAGCGGACTTGAGCCGCTTGGAGAAACCTGCGCCGTAGAAAATATTATCGCCCAGCACCATAGCGCAGGGCTCACCGTTAATAAACTCTTCACCCAGGATAAAGGCCTGTGCCAGACCGTCCGGGGAGGGCTGCACTTTATATTGCAGGTGCAGGCCGTACTGGCTGCCATCCCCCAGCAGCGCTTCAAAGCGCGGCGTATCGGTTGGGGTGGAAATGATCAGGATATCCTGGATGCCTGCCAGCATCAGGGTAGACAGCGGGTAATAGATCATGGGCTTATCATACACAGGCAGAAGCTGCTTGGATGTGACCATGGTCAGCGGGTACAGGCGGGTACCAGCACCGCCGGCGAGGATGATACCTTTCATGATGACGCTCCTTTTCAGTGACCGCAGTTGCGGCGAACTATAGGCAGCGCCTATACCGCGCCGCCTGATTTGCCGTGCGTCACCGCCCATCCCACAGGGGCATAAATCCGCACAATTATTTTTTATTATATCGTATTCTATGCCCCTTGGCAAGAGGGAAAATTGAGGGAGCAGAGCCAACAAGATTTGCGAGGGAAAACGTAAAACACATTTGCCGCAAGGCCCCGGAACGGTCAAGACCGTTCCCTGCAAAACATTTTATAACGTGCAACAAACATTATAAGGGCAATACCGCATAATTCTAAGTGCCGATACGGCGAGCGAGGTGCGG
>ERZ824480.2626-NODE-2626-length-13265-cov-3.149811_pt1 | contig 13265 bp, 9 predicted proteins | sample MGYA00519861_ERZ824480 | MGnify/ENA primary metagenome ERZ824480 (study PRJEB31778, sample SAMEA3449152) | human gut metagenome | biome: human gut; feature: human-associated habitat; material: faeces | place: United Kingdom | collected 2010/2012 ... | reverse complement strand
CTTGATATGGATTCTATTGCATGGCTTGAAAATTATCTTCTCACGTATAATGGAAGCGTCTTAATAGTTGCACATGACAGGTATTTTCTTGATAAAATTGTCACAAAGATTATCGAGATTGACAACACTGCCGTCACTGTATTTTCCGGCAATTATACAGACTATGCTGCCAAAAAAGCTGTTCTTCGCAACATGAAATTAAAAGAATACCTAAACCAGCAGCGTGATATCAAACACCAGCAGGAAGTAATCACAAAACTGAAACAGTTCAACCGTGAAAAATCAATCAAACGTGCCGAAAGCCGTGAAAAAATGCTTGACAAAATGGAACTTGTCGATAAGCCAACAGAATTAAACGACAAAATGCATATACGCCTTGATCCTAAGGTGGTAAGCGGCAATGACGTATTAACTGTCAAAGACCTTTCAAAAAGTTTTGGCGATAACTTTTTATTTTCAGGTCTTGACTTTGAAATAAAAAGAGGCGAACGCGTTGCCCTCATCGGCAATAACGGAACAGGCAAAACAACAATACTTAAAATAATTAACGGTTTAATTCCTGCTGATTATGGTGAAATCACTCTCGGTTCAAAAGTTACAATCGGATATTACGACCAGGAACATCACGTTCTCGACCCTGATAAGACTCTGTTTGAGGAAATTCAGGATGCTTATCCTGACCTTAACAACACACAGATAAGAAACACTCTCGCCGCATTTTTATTTACCGGTGACGAAGTATTTAAGTATATCAGGGATTTGAGCGGTGGCGAACGTGGACGTGTATCACTTGCAAAACTTATGCTTTCAAACGCCAACTTTCTGATTCTTGATGAGCCAACTAACCATCTTGATATAGTTTCAAAGGAAATTCTTGAAAATGCACTTAATAATTACACCGGAACTGTTTTTTATGTCTCACATGACAGATATTTTATCAACACAACAGCCACAAGAATTATTGAACTTACAGGGCATACAATTGTAAATTATATCGGCAATTACGATTATTATATCGAAAAAAAGGATATACTTACACCAAAAGCACTTACTGATGCTACAGCTGCCATTAATGACAGCATGGCGTCATCAGCCTGTCAGACACCGTCATCAGCACAGGGGTCTTCAAAGGCAGAATGGCAGCAGTCAAAAGAAGAAGCTGCAAGACTTAAAAAACTTAAAAATGAGCTGAAACGCACGGAAGACAAAATCAGCCAGACTGAAGAACGCATCAGTGCAATTGATGAAGAATATAACAATCCTGATATTGCAAGCGACACAGCAAAACTTGTCGAACTTCACAATGAACGCACTTCTCTCTCGGAAATGCTTGATGAATTGTACGAAAAATGGGAAGAACTATCCGAAGAACTTATTGACAAATAAGTCCTTATGGAGTATAAAGAAGTATAATATATTTATCTAAGGAGGATGTTCCTATAATGAACAAAACAGAATTAGTATCTGCTATCGCAGAAAAATCTGAATTATCAAAGAAGGATGCTGAAAAGGCATTAAACGCTTTTATTGAGGCCGTGACAGATGAATTAAAGAATGGCTCAAAAGTACAGCTCGTAGGTTTTGGTACATTTGAGACTTCTGACAGAGCAGCAAGAACAGGCAAGAATCCACAGACAGGTGCTGAGATTAAGATTGCTGCATGCAAGGCTCCTAAGTTTAAGGCTGGTAAGGCTTTAAAGGATTCTGTAAACGCTTAATCATATAGTATAATCTATAATAAGCAAGATTTAAGACCATGATGTGTTTGCATTTTCTAATATGCTCTCCCAGCATGGTCTTATATTTTTGCAGCATACAGGCAAAGTCCGCCACTTTGCCATTTAATAAATATAAAATGGAGAATATCTGCAATGGAAATCGAAAAAAAATATCTTGTATCGGAACTTCCTGATAATCTGCCACAATACAAATGCCGTAAAATCGAGCAAGGTTATCTTTCATCCTCTCCTGTTGTACGTGTCAGAATGGACAACGACGAATATTATCTTACATACAAGGGAAAAGGTTTACTCGCAAGAGAAGAATATAATCTTCCTCTCACAAAAGAATCATATGAACATCTTATCAAAAAGGCTGATGGCAATATAATAACGAAAAAACGCTATGAAATTCCTGATAACAGCGGACATACTATTGAGCTTGATATATTTGAAGGTGTTTACAGCGGAACAATCCTTGCCGAAGTTGAATTTGATTCTGTTGAAGAAGCCGAAAGCTACAATCCACCGGCATGGTTTAAAGAAGACGTAACAATGAACAAAATGTATCATAACAGTAATATGAGCATGCTTGATGTAAGCCATATTAATACTGGAAACGGAGAGTAAAATGAAATCTTTTATTGATAAAGAGTATATTAAAACAACTTTGCAGAGACTGCGTCTTGCCATCCTTACTCTCATAAAGTGGATGTTATGCTCGATTGCATCAGGTATTGTAATCGGTCTTATAGGAGCTTTTTTCCATTCACTCCTCGACTTGGCCGCCGAAATAAGGACTGCACATCCATGGATACTGTTTTTGCTTCCAATATCAGGTATTATCATAGTTTTTATATACCGCCTTTCCGGATGTAAAAGCAGTAAAGGCACAAACCTTGTTATAACAGCTATTCAGTCCAACGAAGAAGTTCCGCTAAAAATGACACCTTTAATTATTGTATCGACAATCCTTACTCACCTATGCGGTGGTTCAGCAGGACGAGAAGGTGCAGCACTTCAGGTCGGCGGTTCTTTAGGCAACGCTTTTGCAAAGCTATTTAACTTTGATGACAAAGACACTCGAATAATGATAATGTGCGGAATGAGTGCATGCTTCTCTGCACTTTTCGGAACTCCTGTAGCCGCAGCTGTTTTTTCAATGGAAGTTATCAGCGTCGGCATAATGTATTATGCAGCACTCGTTCCATGTACTGTTGCTGCACTTATAGCAAGCAGCATTTCCTCAATGTCAGGCCTTGCCGCCACACATTTTACTGTAGAAGAAATCCCTCAGTTTGGTATTCCTAATGGTATAAAATTTTTCATCCTGTCACTCATCTTTGCAGTAGCAAGCATACTTTTATGTGTTGTTTTGCACAAAACCTCACATTTTTTCACTGCTCATTTTGAAAACCAGTACGTTCGTATCATAGTTGCAGCCGTGTTGGTTATTATTATGAGATTTTTATTCGGCACTACTGATTATCTTGGTGCCGGTACAGACATAATTGCACGCAGCTTTGTCGAACAGAGTGCATGGTATGTATTCCTTTTGAAAATGATTTTTACAGCTGTCACTCTTGGCGGCGGATTTAAAGGCGGCGAAATTGTTCCTACACTTTTTGTCGGTGCTACACTTGGAAGCTTCCTCGCTCCGATATTCGGACTTCCTACAGGCATATGTGCTGCATGCGGCATGGTTGCAGTATTCTGCGGCGTAACTAACTGCCCTCTCACATCTCTGCTTCTCTCAATAGAGATGTTTGGCAGCGAAAGTCTGAAATACTGCCTGTTATGTATTGCTTTAAGCTATCTGCTCTCAGGTTATTATAGTCTCTATAACAGCCAGAAAATCATGTATTCAAAATACAGAACCGAATTCATTAACAGACATTCTTCTTAAAATAACATAAATCACTTCTTTAGTGAGTGTATTACAAAAACCGGTATCAGACATTATCGATTTTCATCTTTTGTCTGATACCGGCTTTTATTTAATTTGTTTATTCCGACTGAAAACAATCTATTTATTCCGCATAAAAATTGTCATCCGGCATACTGCCGCCCACTGATGAAGGGTTTGACTCATAAAGTATTGTAAGATACTGATTTATGCGTGTTTTCATTTCATTTGACTTGATAAATGTGATATTACAATATGGAATTGCTTTCTTGGCAACTGCCGCTTTAAATATACCAAATTCCTCAACATATTCTGCTGCTGTATCAACATTTGAATTTACAAAATCAACTGAATTTTCATACTCTTCCATAAATTTGGCAACTGCTGCTTTATTCTTTTCATAATAATCTGCATTAACAGCTATAACTCCGGTAACAACAGTGCTTCCGTCTGTTGAAAGATTTTCCCATTCTTTTGTTACATCAAGTGCAATTCTTACATCGCTGTTTGCAGCCATAACAGTTGTAACATATGGCTGCGGAAGCATTGCAACTGCACCTGAATCTGATGAAGCAAGCATTGCTGCTGCCTCTGAAGCCTCTGACTTAAATTCAATATTCACATCTTTTTCAGCATCAAGCCCCGCCTTTTTCAAAAGATATTTAAGTGTATACTCCGGTGTTGTACCTTTTCCTGTTGTATAAATTGTTTTTCCTTTTAAATCAGCTACATTCTGCACCGTGTTTCCTTTTTCGACGATATAAAGCACACCGAGTGTATTTATGCCAAGCACCTTGATTTTGCCATTGCTTTTGTTGTAAAGTGTTGCAGCCGCATTACAAGGCAATGCTGCTATCTGCACATCTCCTTTTATCAGAAGCGAACTGAATTCGTCAGCAGATGCGGCAATCTTAAAATCATAATTATTGGCTGTCTTTTTTTCTTTTGAATCTTCCATAAGCTTAACCATTCCAATCGCTGTAGGTCCCTTCAAGGCAGCAACTGTAATATCTTTTGCTTCATAGCTCTGTGTCTGTGATTGTGTCACATCACTGTTGTCTGCATCTCTTTTACCGTCAGAAGGCATCCGGCACGCAGTAAGTCCAAGTGCCATTACCATACATAAAATCAATGCCATGAGTTTCTTTTTCATTTTCTCTTTCTCCTTTTCAACTTTCCTATTTTATTTCCATTCCGTAACAACAAACTGAATAGTCTTTTTCCCATTAAATTCATTGATGGATGGATAATAAACAATTGAAATATTCTGCTCCCTCTTTGGAACATTCATGCTGTCAGCACGAAACATTATAGCATCATACGAATATGCATTTGCATCTTCCAGCACCATTTTTAAAACATTCCTGTTTTTTCCTATTATTGAAGCCTGTCTTACCCTAAGATTCTTATCTGCAAATACAGGTTTTTCATTTCCTTTGCCAAATGGTTCCAAAAGCTTTAACTGCTCAATAAGCGGAAATCCTGCATAACCCAGAGGCATTGGAACATCTATCCATGTAACAGGTGTAAGCTGCTCTTTTGTAAGCTTCTGGTTATGATTAAGCTGCCACCTGAATTCATCAATATTTTCTTTGTCAAGTGATATTCCTGCTGCCATCGGATGACCTCCGAATTTATTTAAAAGATAACCACATCTTGTTATCTCCTCAAACATGTTGTAGCCCTCTATGGAACGGCCTGAACCTTTTGCTCCCTCAGTTGCATCAGTTATAACAAACGTCGGTCTGTAAAAATATTCTTTCACTCTTCCGGCGATTATTCCGGCAACACTCTCATGACACTCCGGAAGATACACAACTAAAACATTATCATTGATAAGTTCCGTATTTTCCACCATATCAATAGCTTTTGCAGCTTCTTTTTCTGTCATATCCTTACGTTCTTCATTAAGTGAGCGTAACTTTTCTGCCTTGACTCTGGCTTCGCCCGGATTTTCTTCCATAAGGAGGCTTACCGCATGCCTTGCTGTTTCAAGGCGTCCGCCAGCATTAAGACATGGGCCTATAACGAAACCAATATGATATGATGAAAGAGAGGCTATATCAATCTGACATGCATCTGCCAAAGCACGTATTCCTGTATTTTTCGTGTTTTTCAGTGTTGAAAGTCCAAATTTCACAAGAATCCTGTTTTCATCTTCAAGGTCAACCACATCTCCGATTGTGGCAATAGCTGCGAGCTGCCTGTATTCATTTAAGTCTTCCGGATTAAGATTAAGACGCTCATAAATAATCTCTATGATTTTGTATGCAACTGTTGCACCACAAAGCATTTTAAAAGGATACTTACACTCTTTCTGCTTTGGATTAACTATCGCATCTGCGTCAGATTCCAGAAATACTTTTTCTCCATTTTCTTCCTTAAAAGGTATATCGTGATGGTCTGTTACAATTACTGTCATGTTATTGTCTTTAGCATAATTTATCTGTGGTATTGCTGCAATTCCATTATCACATGTCACAATTGTATCTATGCCATCTTCAATAGCATGATTAATAATATTTTCATTAATTCCATATCCGTCAGCTATTCTGTCAGGCACTGTATAATCTACATCTGCTCCTGCTCTTTTAAGACCCTTTAATAATATCGTAACAGAACATACGCCGTCAATATCATAATCTCCAACTATTCTTATATGTTTTCTATGATTTATTTTGTCAATAATAATATCCGCCGCTTTGTCTGCATCCTTTAATAAATGTGCATCATGCATACTTGATATGTCTCCGCCAAGATACATATCAATCTCTTCATTCGTGCATACATCACGGTTTCTTATAATTCTGGCTATAACCTGGTCAATTCCATATCTGGCCGCAATTGCTTTAAAGTCAGCCTTTTTGGCATAAACCATCCATTTACTCATAATTTTTCTCCATAAAAGAAAAGGGAGAGCAAGCTCCCCCTTTCAATAATCACTCAATATTCCAATTGAATATACTTTTTAAACCTGTGAGCCATCTTCGCCAATAGCAGCTTTTTTCTTCTTTTCTTCCTTTGCTGCTTCCTCAGCCTGTGCTCCGATTTTCTTACCGCCAAGAACATACCATAATGCACTTGTAATACATACTGATGAATATGCACCGGCAATTACACCAACCATAAGTGGAAGTGCAAATTCTCTTACTGATGTCACGCCAAAAATAAATAATGAAAGAAGCATGATAAATGTTGTAAGAGATGAATTGAATGTTCTTGTAAATGTATTACCAATTGCTTCATTTACAAGCTCAGCAATATTAGTCTTTCTGTTAGCATTCTTTAAGCTTTCTCTGATTCTGTCGAAAATGACAATTGTACTGTTGATTGAATAACCAACAATAGTAAGCATACATGCAATAAATGTTGTACCTACCTGAACTCTTGCAAGGGCATAGAATGCAAGTACAACAAGGCAGTCATGAACAAGTGCGATAACTGCAGCAAGTGCAAATTTGATATCCCTGAATCTGATAAAGATATAAATAAGCATGCAGATTGTTGCAATAATAACTGAAATAAATGCACTCTGCTTCATTGTAGCACTAACTGAAGAACCGATTGTATCTGATTCAACAATTGTTCCATCCTGAATAGGGAACTTAGCTTTTACAGCTTCTTCCGCTGCTTCTCTCTGGTCAAGTGTGAGATCTGTTGTCTTAAATGTTACTTTTGTGCTGTCTTTAACTTTCTGCTGCTGTACTTCTGTAATACCGGCAGCCTGTCTGATTACAGGAATAATTTCATTTTCAATCTGTTCCTGTGAATATTCCTGCTGGAATGTGTAAGTAGTTGTTGTACCACCTACGAATTCAAGACTGTAATTAAGAGCTCTGTTTCCTGATGCCTTAAATCCTGCCATACCGATAAAACCAGCAAGAATAACTACTGCAGAACCGATAAAACACCATTTTCTGATACCAAGGAAATTAAACTTCTTAGTATGAATAGTTCTTCCGTACCATTTTACATCTGTAATACCAAAGTTGTAGAAAAGCTTCATGATTACTCTTGTGATTACAAGTGCTGTAAACATTGATACAACAATACCAAGAGCAAGTGTCATGGCGAATCCGCGGACACTTCCGCTCGCAAGCGCATACAGAACAGCTGCTGCAATCAGGGTCGTCACGTTTCCGTCCAGGATGGCAGAAGCTGCCTTCTTGAATCCGTCGCGGATTGCCGCATGAACCGTCTTTCCGGCACCGATCTCCTCCTCGATACGGGCATAAATGATAACGTTCGCATCGACCGCCATACCGATCGACAGGATAACACCTGCGATACCAGGCAGGGTCAATGTCAGGTCAAATGCATTTAAAGCAATCAGATTCAGCTCAACATAGATGAGCAGTGCCCATCCGGCAGCAATACCAGGCAGGCGATATACGATTGCAAGGAAAAGGATAATCAGTACAATGCCGATCGCTCCCGCTTTTACGCTGGTGGAAACAGCTGCAGATCCAAGCTGTGCTCCAACGACGCTGGAGTTGATCTCCTCAAGTTTCAGGGAAAGGGAACCGATACGGAGGGTGGATGCCAGGCTGGTTGCTTCATCCCAGTCCATGTTTCCGCCGGAGATGACTGCAGTACCATCGGAAATCACAGCGTTTACACTCGGTACACTGACGAATTTTTCATCATAGTAGATACCGATGCTCTTTCCTGCGCTGTAGGCTTCCTGGGTTGCGTCTGCAAATTTCTGTTTTCCTTCGTCGGTCATTTTCAGCTGAACGACGCTCTCGGTTGCTTTTGTGGTGGAGTTCTGCTGATGCATGGCTTCTGCGCTCTCCACATCTTTACCGGTCAGAACGACGGAGCCGTCCTCCTCGAGCTCTTCGATAGTTTTTCCGTTCAGAACGTACTCGCCGGTCGAGCTGTCGTAGGTGTAGTTTTCTGTTCCGTCATCGTTGGTCTGTTTGATGAAATACAGGCTTCCCGGTTTACCCATCTCTTCCAGAATGGTGGTTGCATCGGTTGCACCCGGGATTTCAATGGTGATACGGTTGTCGCCCTGCAGATATACCTGTGCCTCTTCGCTGTACTGCTGCGCACGCTGTTCCAGCTTGTAGCGGGTATCTGACATTTCTTCGTCTGTCGGGTTGTCCTTTACGGCCTGATAGGTAATGCTGACACCGCCGGACAGATCCAGACCCAGGTTGATGTTCTTCATCGAACCGGTTCCGGTAGGACCCCATCCTTTGATCATCGTCCATCCAAGAAGCACTGTTACAATGGCTGCCAGGACGAGTGCGATGATACTCTGTTTCTTCTTCATCATGTCGCGATTTTCCTCTTTTCTTTAATCTTCGGCCAGAGCTGCCTTTATCATCAATGCACACTCGATCCGTTTCTGCTGCATCTTGCATCCGATCTCGTAAACATCGTTGATCTTACCTGTGAAATTGTAGGAGTTTGCCGCGCATCCGCCGCTGCAGTAGAACCGTGCAAAGCACTGGCTGCACTCCTTCTTGGAATAAACGTTGCATTTTTTGAATTCGTTGACAGTTTCTGTCTTTTTCACGCCTTCGTAAACATTTCCGAGGCAGAAATCTTCCTGTCCTACGAACTGGTGGCACGGATAGAAATCGCCCCACGGTGTTACCGCAAGGTACTCGGTTCCGGAACCGCAGCCGGAAAGACGTTTATAAACACATGGTCCGCCGGTCAGATCGATCATAAAGTGGAAGAAATTGAAGCCTCTTCCCTCTTTTTCTCTCTTGATCATCTCTCTTGCCAGAATGTCGTACTGTTCGAAAATCACCGGAAGGTCTTCCTCGCGGATCGCGTAATCCTCGGTCGGAGGTGCTACAACAGGCTCAACCGAGATCTGTTTGAAGCCGAGGTCTGCCAGATGGAGGACGTCGGCAGCAAAGTCTGTGTTGTAATGCGTGAAGGTTCCGCGCACATAGTATTTGTCCTGATGACGGAGTTCAGCGAATTTCTGGAATTTCGGCACGATCAGATCGTAGCTTCCGGCACCTTTGCGGAACGGACGCATGTGATCGTGAACTTCTTTTCTTCCGTCGATACTTAATACGACGTTGCCCATCTCCTTATTGCAGAACTCCATGACCTCGTCGTTTAAGAGAACACCGTTGGTGGTCAGGGTGAAACGGAAGTTCTTGTTATGTAACTTCTCCTGTTCTCTTCCGTAGGCTACGAGCTGTTTTACAACATCCCAGTTCATCAGCGGTTCACCGCCGAAGAAATCTACCTCGAGGTTTCTTCTGCTGCCGGAGTTTGCGATCAGGAAATCAAGCGCTTTTTTGCCGACTTCCAGGGACATCAGTGCACGTCTTCCGTGGTACTCGCCTTCTTCTGCGAAGCAGTAACGACAGGCAAGATTGCAGTCGTGTGCGATATGGAGGCAGAGTGCTTTTACGACGGTCGGACGGTTGGAAAACTGATCGATTGCGTTTTCGTAGATATCTTTGGTAAAGAGCATGCCGTTGTCTGCAAGTTCCTGAATTTCTTCTCTGGCTTCGGTGATGTCCTGCTCGGCGTATTTACTGCTAAGCGCCTCTGCTGTCTCTTCTGCATTTTTTCCTTCGTTCATGCAGGAAAGCACATCGTATACGCAGTCATCCACAACATGGACGGAGCCGCTGTTGACGTCCAGCACCATGTTGAAGCCATTGCTTTTATATAAATGTATCACTGTGGTATTCCTTTCTATAACTCTCTCTTTTTTTAATATGCCTGGCAAAAAGAATGTTCCCAAATCCGGCGAAACCGGTTCTGGGAACACCTTTTACTCGTCCTTATGGATTACTTTTACTTATGCTCGCAGCTCTGGTTGCCTACGGTGCAAGAAGTCTTACATGCGGACTGGCAGGATGTCTGGCACTCACCGCATCCACCTTTTTTTACAGTGTTCTGTAAGCTTTTTGTATTTAAAGTTTTGATGTGTTTCATGGCACATTCCTCCTTCATTGTAGTTGACGCGCGACTTTTTTATAGTCTTCGGCCATTAGCTCTTCCCATTATAGCATAGGTTTTTCAAATTTAAAAGTCTGTTTTTTGAAAAAATGTTCTGTTTTGTCCGCTTTTATCTGCCGTGTGCCGTCATTCCGCCTGCCATTCCGCCGACGGCACAGACTGCTGCCGCCCACAGAAGTCTTCCGGCTCCGGCAAATCCGCCCGGCAGGAAGACTGCGGAGACGATGATCAGAATGGCAAAATACACGATTCCAAAGCAGAATGCACAAAACAATCCGACGTCAAGGATCCCCCAAAGAATCATAATATAGGAAGTTCGTCTTGGTTTTTCATCCTTTGCAACCAAGATCTGTAATTCTTCTTTTGTGATATCCATTTATGACTTGTTCGGATCGTTTTAGGCAGACGCAATAACCGAATATCGTCTATTTCTCGATGAATTCAAAGTTCCTTCGATTTGCTTCCACCGAAATCAAGCAAATGATACGTAAAAAGGCGGTTTTCATCGTTGGAACAACAGGTAGTAGTCTAATTCCTGTTTTTATTCCTAGGAGTTGGAAAAACTAAACTTTCAATTCAACTGGCTCATAAATATGACGGAGAAGTGATAAATGCTGATGCTATGCAAATGTATAAAGGACTGAGTGTTGCAACAGCTAAAGTATGAAAGTTTGTGCTTGTTGAGCATTAGGCAACCCTTGAAGAACGTGAAGGAATTCCTCATCACTTGCTTGATTTTGTGGATCCCCAAACGGACATTACAATCCATGAATTTCATGACAAAGCAGTGAAAACGATATCCTTAGAGTGATCTGAATGAAATTTCTTGACAAGTACATTGAAGATATTTGCTCGAGAGGAAAGCTTCCTATTATAGTCGGTGGGACGCATTATTACATCCAATCTCTCATTTGGGATTCTCTGTTGGATGGAACTGAGATTCCCGTTCCAAAGAAGGACTCTCTAGATGCATTGACAACTGAGGAGTTGTATGCAAGACTCCAAGCGATCGATCCAAATAATCCACATCATCCTAATCAACGCAAGCGAATCCTCTCTGACTTGCGTCTTTATGAGCTGACAGGGACTGTTCCATCTATGCTCCGCAAAGAGAAGAATAAACTTCGTGATAATGAAGAGAAACTCGATAATGTGATTGTCTGGCTCTCATGTCGGGATGATGTGTTACACGAGCGTTTAGACAAGCGGGTTGATAGCATGGTGATGCATGGGATGCTGGAGGAGAATGTTCGTTTTGTTAATCAGTACATTAAGACCAGTGATGTGTCGCGAGGCGTGTGGCAGGCGATCGGTCTGAAGGAGTTTATGCCTCTCTTCTTGACTCCTGAAGGTTCATTCAATGGTCGAAAGGAGCTGAATAAGGAAGGTTGAAAATGGGTGATAGAATCAAGAATAGATCCCGAAGTTCAAACTGCGTTGATGCAGGTGAAACTGGATACACAACAGTATGCAAAGAGGTAGAAGAGAGGTACGAGTGAGACAGTAGACAAATCACCTGGATCCGGAACCGATTGGAGGGTCGAGTCAAACACATGATTCAAGTTGATACGAGCCAGTTAGAGTCATGGGATCAAACTGTATTAACTCCTGTAGCGAATGTTGTAGATCATCTATTGGATGGAACTCTACCAGAAGTCAAAGTAAATCAGACATTGTGGGATCAACAATCTGTTGCGTTGGTACTGAAGAGATGAATAAGGAGTAGACGGAATACTAAGCATGAATGTGATGTGTGCAAAAAGGTGATCGTGGGAGATGAACAGTGGAAAGAACACCTTCAAGGAAGAGTTCACAGGCGACATGTGCAAGGATTAAAACGAAAGGCGGAAATGGAAAAATACTTCCAAGAGAAGAAGAATACTGTAAAATAGACATACTTGTGGTTGTTTGTTAGTATAACTAAAAAGAGATCCTATTTTTTGGGCGATTATCTTCCCGTTCTATCGTTTCATGAGTAGTATTAAATCTTCACAAATAGATAATCTTGTATTAAATCGATATCCCATATGATACATAGAAACAACGACTAGATCGGTTGTATTCTCAAATTGGTGTTAAGGGTGACCTGTTTGATTCATTACTGCAACAAGTCCAACAAATTCGAAATGACTATACACAGTTGTGCTCTGTTTCTGGAATCGATGATTACTACAAATTATGTATTTCCGGAATTAAATCATTGAGAAGTAGATAATAATGTCGGAAAGGTTATCTATCTCGATGGTGTAGCAAATCAATTTGATGTGGGAACAAATGCAACTTCCATGAAGGAATATGCTCAACAAATGAAATATCCGCTCGAAGAAGCAACAATAACTCTCCAGTCCTTACAACAGTTAGGAGAAGAGTTGAAACAGATTCCATTGCCAATTATGCTCTTTTATGTGCGAATGATGAGTAGATATTCAAGAGATACGAAAACGGGTTGATGGATTAAAGGAGCGGATAGCCCTTGTAGAAGTCCAGTTATATAGTCTGCATAATGATATCTGTTCTATTGTAGCCGAATACACCCATTCTGTAGAAATCAAATCTGGTTGTGACTGTAGATAGCTGAGATGAATGAGATTGTATTGCAAAAGAAACGGAAGTGAAGAGTTTGTTCACAATAAGCAAAAGAAAAAGTATCGGATGCGGGGATTGAACCCGCGACCTCTCGCGTGTGAAGCGAGCGT
>ERZ824480.2619-NODE-2619-length-13291-cov-4.937141_pt1 | contig 13291 bp, 10 predicted proteins | sample MGYA00519861_ERZ824480 | MGnify/ENA primary metagenome ERZ824480 (study PRJEB31778, sample SAMEA3449152) | human gut metagenome | biome: human gut; feature: human-associated habitat; material: faeces | place: United Kingdom | collected 2010/2012 ... | reverse complement strand
CCCATGTTTCGGGTGGGGGTCTAAGGGGGAGGGACCTTTGCGCCAAAGGCCCCTTCCCCTTGCCCCGTAGTGGGAACTGCCCTCTGCGGGAGCAGACGGTTTTATCTGATTTCTAGATAAAATAAAGATATCTTATTTCAAGATACATATACTCGCCCTAGGTGATATATATGCGAACTGAAATCTTGAAATATGGAAGAATCAGAGATTTACGAAATGACCGAGGACTGACACAAAAGGACATAGCGAGAGTTTTACATGTCAGTCAGAACACGTATAGTCAATACGAAATCGGTGTTTCCAGGTATCCGCTGGATGCGGTAATCAAACTGGCTGAATTTTATGGTGTCAGCATCGATTACTTGGTGGGCCTGACCGACGAACCGAAGCCTTATCCACGGAAGAAAAAATGAACAGGTTTTTTGAATCTCTCATCAATCTCTTCTTCCCTCCGAAATGCCCATTCTGCGGCAAAATATTGGACGCCGTGGGCGTCTGCTCCAAGTGCGAGAAGGACCTGCCGTGGCTTCCGGAGGAACAGGTGGTCATGACCGACAAGGACCTGACCTGCGCCGCCCCGCTCTGGTATGAGGGTGCAGTGCGGGAGGCTTTGCTGCGTCTGAAATTCCGGGGCGGCTCCGCTCTGGCGGAGCCCTTTGGTGAGCTTTTGGCCCGGTGTGCGGCGGAGCGGTTCGGTGGAGAATTCGACACGGTGACTTGGGTACCGGTGAGCCAGAAGCGTCTGGAAACGCGCGGGTATGACCAGTCCCGGCTGCTGGCGGAGGCCGTCTGCCGCCATTGGAACACCCGGCCGGTGCAACTGCTGGTGAAGGTGCAGGACAATCCCGCCCAGTCCGGATTGCAGGGAGAAGCCGCCCGGCGGGCCAATGTGCTGGGCGTTTACGATCCTGCGGACCCGAAACTGATCCGGGATCGACGAATCCTGCTCATCGACGATATCCACACCACCGGAGCCACTTTGTCCGAGTGTGTTCGGGTACTGCGGGACAATGGGGCCGACTCCGTCCTCTGTCTGACGGCAGCAAGAACGCCAAAACGGGAGAAAAAGGGAAAAAATTCACAGATAGCGTCTTGCAATCAGGGAAAAGCACACGTATAATAGAAAATGTATGATTGTGTGTTGAAAAACCGCTTATAATAGACTTGCAGAAAGTGCAGCGAGGTGTCATATGACGTTTGCAAAAGATATCGGTATCGATCTGGGTACCGCTTCCGTTCTAGTATATGTAAAGGGCAAGGGCGTTGTCCTCAATGAGCCCTCTGTGGTGGCCATGGACAAGACCACCGGCAAGCTCCTGAAGGTGGGCACCGACGCCCAGGCCATGCTGGGCCGTACCCCCGGCAACATCATCGCCATCCGTCCTCTGCGGGAGGGCGTCATCTCCGACTATGACATGACGGAGCGGATGCTGAAGGAGTTCATCCACAAGGTTGCCGGCTTTTCCTTCTTCAAGCCCCGGGTCATCATCTGCGTGCCCTCCGGTATCACGGAGGTCGAGGAGCGCGCCGTCATCGACGCAGGCATTCAGGCTGGCGCCCGGAAGGTCTACCTGATTGAGGAGCCTGTGGCCGCCGCCATCGGCGCAGGCATCGACATCACCCAGCCCGACGGCCACATGGTGGTGGACATCGGCGGCGGTACGGCGGATATCGCCGTGATCTCCCTCTCCGGCGTGGTGGAGAGCGCCTCCATCAAGGTGGCCGGCGACCAGTTCAACGAGGCCATCGTCAAGTATATGCGCCGCAAGCACAACGTGCTGGTGGGCGAGCGCACCGCCGAGCTGATGAAAATGCAGATCGGCTGCGTCTTCCCCAAGGAGCAGGAGACGTCCATCGAGATCAAGGGCCGCTGCCTGGTGACAGGCCTGCCCAAGGTCATCAACGTCAGCTCCACCGAGATGCTGGAGGCATTCGAGGAGCCGGTAGAGCGCATCCTCGAGGCGATCCACGGCGTGCTGGAGCGCACTCCGCCCGAGCTGGTGGCCGACATCTCCAACAACGGCATCGTTATGACCGGCGGCGGCAGCCTGGTGGACGGCTTTGACAAGCTGATCGAGGCCCGCACCGGCATCCACACCGTGGTGGCCGAGGGCGCCATCTCCTGCGTGGCCGAGGGCACAGGCAAGAGCCTGGATTCTCTGAACGCTATGACCGACGGCACCGTGAACCTGAGCCGCCGCAAGCAGATGAGCTGAGCACAATGTAAAAGGCCGCCTTTAGGCGGCCTTTTTCTCAAGTTGCTCTTGCAACTTCCGCGAAAAAGAGCTACTATTACGATACACGAGAACGAGATAAGGAGGAACCACCATGAAGTTTTCCAGCAAGGTCTTGAAATGCGGCCTGTCCCCCATGCGGAAGTTCCACCCCTACGCGGTGGCGGCGGAGGCCAAGGGCAGGAAGATCTATCATCTGAACATCGGTCAGCCGGATATCGAGACGCCCAAGGCGTACTTCGATGCGGTGAAGCACTTTGACCTGCCGGTGTTGGCCTATGCCCCGTCCCCCGGTATCCCGGAGCTGATCGAGGCCATCCGCAAGTACTACGCCGATCTGGGTATGCACTTCGATGCCGGTGATATCCTCATCACCAACGGCGGCAGCGAGGCGCTGCAGATCACCATGAACTGCATCCTGGACGACGGCGATGAGATCCTCATCCCCGAACCCTTCTATCCCAACTACAACACCATGGCCTACACCTGCGGCGCGAAGATCCACCCCATTCCTACCTCTCCCCACGACGGCTACCACTACGCCGACCGCGCCAAGGTCGAGGCGGAGATCAACGAGCACACCCGCGCCATCATGGTCACCAACCCCGGCAACCCCACCGGCGCCGTCCTGACGCCGGAGGAGATGCGTATGCTGGTGGACGTGGCCAAGGCCCACGACCTGTTCATCATCGGCGACGAGGCCTACCGCGAGTTCGTCTACGCCGGCGAGCCTCTGCAATCCATGGGCCAGTTCGAGGACGCGGCCGAGAACGTCATCGTCATCGACACCGTCTCCAAGCGGTTCTCCGCCTGCGGCGCCCGCATCGGCTGCATGATCTCCCGCAACAAGGAGCTGATGGCGCAGGCCATGAAGTACGCCCAGTGCCGTCTGTCCGTGCCCACACTGGACCAGGTGGCCGCCGCCGCGCTGTACACCGTCGGCCCCGACTACTTTGCCGCCGTCCGTGAGGAGTACAAGCGCCGCCGCGATACGGTGGTCAATAAGCTGCACGAGATACCCGGCGTGGTCTGCGAGTGCCCCCGCGGCGCCTTCTACATCATGGCCGCCCTGCCTGTGGACGATGCCGACGCCTTCCAGAAGTGGCTGCTGGAGGAGTTCGAGGACAACGGCGACACCGTGATGTTCGCCCCCGGCGAGCCCTTCTACGGTACCCCCGGCAAGGGCAAGAACGAGATCCGCATCGCCTATGTGCTGAAGCAGGCGGACCTGGAGCGCGCCATGGACCTGCTGGCCAAGGGCATCGCCGCCTACAACGCCCGGTAAACTGATATATGCAAAAAAAGAAAGCCCTTTTGGGCTTTCTTTTTTTGCGTAGCTTACCCCTTCAGCGCCATATCGCAGCGTGCGGGCAGGTCAAAGGCGGTGAAATAGGACTCCTCCAGCGGGATCCAGCGATCCCGGAACATCCGGAGCTTCTCCGGGCCGCTGCGGGCTTCAATGCGGCGGAGCTGCTCGGCAGCGTCCACGGTAAGGAATACCCGCAGATCATAGCTGTCCCACAGGGTCGGATGGCAGGCGTAGGCGCCCTCCACGATGGTCAGGCGCGCCGCCGGGACCGTCACCGGCTCGTCCAGCGCCTGCTGCGCACAGCGGAAGGGGTGGTAGGTGACCGCCTCACCGCGCTGTGCCGGCTGCAGTACCTCCGATAGAAAGCGCTCGTGGTCCACGTTTTCGCCCGGCTGTGCCAGCCGTGCAGCGGTGCGCTGCTCCGGGCGCAGAAAGAAGTCGTCCATGTGGAACACCCGGCAGGACAGCTGCGCCTGCAGCTGTGCCGCCAGCGTGCTTTTCCCGGCGCCGCAGCGGCCGTCGATGGCCGCGATGACCCGCGCCTGCCGGTCCAGCAGCGCCCGGATAACCGTCAGCAGGCGGTCGTAGTCAGCAGGGGTCATTTCGCCCTCCGGGCGGCGCGGCGCTGGATGAGCTTCACCAGCTCCACCACCGGAAGGACCAGGAAGGCCAGGGCCAGGGCCACGCCGTACTCCGTCCAGCTGACGGGGGTAAAGCCGAAAGCGTTGGCGATGACGGGCACCTCCAGCACCAGTGTTGTCAGAGCCAGTGAGCCGACCATCGCGCCCCACAGTACCTTGTTGTGGCTGGGCAGCGAGAACACGCTCTTGCGCTGGGAGCGCATATTGAAGCTGTGGAAGATCTCGCACATACTCATGGTCAGGAAGGCCATGGTCATACCGTCGTCGGACACGCCCTTGGGCATCTCAAAATAGCCCACCTCCATGCAGTGTCCGATGATGTAGGAGGTCATGGTGATGATCGTGATCAGCACGCCCTGATACAGGATGTCAAAGCCCAGGCCACCGGCGAAGATGCCGTCCTTGCTGTCCCGGGGCGGGCGGGTCATGGTATCCGGCTCACCCTTCTCCAGACCAAGGGCCAGGGCGGGGAAGCAGTCGGTGATCAGGTTGATAAACAGCAGGTGCACCGGGTTCAGCAGTGTGAAGCCCAGCAGCGTGGCGAAGAACACGCCCAGCACCTCGCTCATGTTGCTGGCCAGCAGGAACTGGATGGCCTTGCGGATGTTGTCATAGATCCGGCGGCCTTCCTCCACGGCGGTGACGATGGTGGCGAAGTTGTCGTCGCTGAGCACCATGTCCGCCACGTTCTTTGTCACGTCCGTGCCGGTGATGCCCATGCCCACGCCGATATCCGCGGACTTGATGGAGGGCGCGTCGTTGACGCCGTCGCCGGTCATGGCGGTGATGGCGCCCTTGCGCCGCCAGGCGTTGACAATGCGGACCTTATGCTCCGGCTGCACCCGGGCATAGACACTGTACTTCTCCACCGCCTTGTCCAGCTCCTCATCGGTGAGGCTGTCCAGCGCGCTGCCGGTAACGGCCTGGCTGGCGTCGGTGATGATGCCCAGCTCCTTGCCGATGGCCACGGCGGTATCCTTGTGGTCGCCGGTGATCATCACAGGGCGGATGCCCGCGGCGCGGCACTCGGCCACGGCGGCCTTGACCTCCGGGCGGATGGGGTCGATCATGCCCGCCAGACCGATGAAGCAGAGGTCCTGCTCCAGGTCCTCCGGCTCCTGCCGGTCGGGCAGTGCGTCGTACAGGCGCTCCGCCGCCGCAAGGACCCGCAGGGCCTTGTCGGCCATGGCCTTGTTCTCCGCCAGAATGGCGGTGCGCTTTTCCTCAGTCAGGGGCAGGATCTGCCCGCTTTCCGTATAGCTGGTGCACCGGCGCAGCACCTCGTCCGGCGCGCCCTTGGTGTACTGGATAAAGCCGTTGTCTGTGCGGTGGATGGTGGACATCATCTTCCGGCCGGAGTCAAAGGGGGCCTCGCCGCAGCGGGGCTGGCGGCTCTCCAGCACAGGCTTCTTCAGCCCCTGGGCAGCGGCAAAGTTCACCAGCGCCGCCTCCGTGGGCTCGCCGATGGCGCCGTTCTCCTCCAGCGCGGCGTCGTTGCACAGCGCCATGGCTGTGGCCAGCAGCTCCGTGGGGCCGGTGTGCTCCACCACGGTCATCTTGTTCTGTGTCAGGGTGCCGGTCTTGTCGGAGCAGATGACCTGGGTGCAGCCCAGCGTCTCCACCGCCGTCAGCCGCCGGATCACGGCGTGCTGCTTGCTCATGTTGGTCACGCCGATGCTCAGCACCACCGTCACCACCGTGGCCAGCCCCTCCGGGATGGCGGCCACCGCCAAAGACACCGCCACCATGAACGTGCTCAGCACGGTATCCAGCGTGAACTCGCCGGCCACCACCAGGTCAAAGATAAAGATGAACACGCAGATGCCCAGCACCAGCTTGCTCATGGTCTTGCCCAGCTCATTCAGCTTGCGCTGCAGGGGCGTCTGCTCCTGCTCCGTCTGGGCCAGCACACCGGCGATCTTGCCCATCTCCGTGTCCATGCCGGTGGCGGTGATGACTGCCTTGCCGCGGCCGTAGACCACCGTGCTGCCCATATAGCACATATTTTTCCGGTCGCCCAGGGGAACATTGTCTCCGGTCAGCAGCCCCACTGCCTTGGTGACGGGGACGCTCTCGCCGGTCAGCGCCGCCTCCTCGATCTTCATGGAGGCGCTCTCCAGCAGCCGTCCGTCGGCGGGCACGGCGTCGCCGGCCTCCAGCAGCACCACGTCGCCGGGCACCAGCTGGCTGCTCTCGATGACCACCTGGTGGCCGTCCCGCAGCACCTTACACTTGGCGGCGGTCATGGTCTGCAGGGCCTCGATGGCCGCCTCGGCCTTGCTCTCCTGCACCACGCCCAGCACCGCGTTCAGCAGCACCACCACCAGGATGATGAACACCTCGGTGAAGCTCTCGCCGCTGAGTGCGTTGGTCACGGCGGACACCGCCGCCGCTGCCATCAGGATCAGCAGCATGGGGTCCTTCAGCTGTGTCAGGAACCGCTGCAGCAGGGAGGGCTTCTCCGCCTCCTTCAGCTTATTGGGGCCGTGCTTGGCCAGACGTTCAGCCGCCTCCGCCTCTGTCAGACCGGTGGGACAGGAGCCCAGCTCCTCCAGCACCTCCTGCGGACTGCGGTTGTATTCCTTTTCCATCGTCTATTACTCCTTTATATCATGGTTTTATAATTTGAAGCAAAAAAGCAGAACAAAAAGCGAAACAGAAAATAAACCAAAGGACAACAAAAACTCATGCACGGACAGGCTATGTCTGTGCATGAGTCTCATTCTTTCAGGACACATCGGGCGCTGCCGCGCCGGGATGACGGTGTGCCACGCCGCGCCAAAACCGGCGCTGCGGAATTACTCCCTCATTCATTATGGGGTATTTTACCCGCTTTTTTACCCGCTGTCAACCCCAAAAAGGGCGGTTTTTTACACCATTTCCGCGGCGCACAGGGCGTCAAAATACTTGTACAGCGGCATCAGTGTCCGGAAGCCCTCAATGATATCCTGTGCCAGTTCCTGCGAGAACATACGCTCGTCCGGCGCGGCGTCATGTTGTAAATTGATAGACTTCTTGTTGTACCACGCCGCCAGCAGGGGAGAGGGGGCAGTCTTTTTCCTGGCATATTCCGGGCCTGAAAGCGTGAATTGCGCCTGTTTATTGAACCTTTTGACCAGCTTTTCCAGCACCTCGGGATGCTCGTCGACGGCATTGCGGTACGCCTCCATCAGCGCCGCCTTCGGCGCCCAAAAGCCCATGCCGTAGCTGTAATAGTCTGGCCCGATCTCAAAGTAAAACGTGGGCCGCCCCGTCCAGTCCTCGCCGCCGGCGCGGACGCAGAACCACAGGTGGTCCTTGTACGGTCCATTCCCGTGCAGCCGTCGGGCATCCCGATAGATGCGGGAGAGCTTTAGCAGAAACGGCTCCTTGGGGAATGCCGCGTGCAGGGCTTCATACACCTGCTCGCCCAGCGCACGGGTGGGGGCCAGGAGATGTGCCTCATAGTCCTGCTTATGCGCCAGAAACCAGGAGCGTTCGTTGTTGAACCGAATGCCCCACAGAAAGTCCAGTGTCTCCTGTGTATAGCCTTCAAAAGCCATGCTATGTACTCCTTTTAATTAAAGCGCTCACATGAATTTGCACAACAGAACGGGCAGCAGCAGCGCCGGCGTCATGTTCAGGATACGCAGCTTGGTGACGCCCAGCACGTTCAGGGTGATGCCGATGATCATCAGTGACCCGGTGACGGAGATCTCGGTGATGACCGCGTCGGTCAGCACCCCTGTCAGCAGGGAGGCCAGCAGCGTCATCACACCCTCCACCGCCAGCACCGACAATCCGGAAAAGACGATCCCGATGCCCATGGAGCTGGCAAAGGCCACGGATCCGGCAAAGTCGATGACAGACTTGGCCAGCAGGATGCCGTGGTCGTTCTTCAGACCACTGTCCAGCGAACCCATCACCGCCATAGCGCCCACGGCGAACACCAGCGAGCCGCTGACGAAGCCGTCGGTGATGGGACCCATTTTCCCGAATTTCTTTTGCAGCCAGTCGCCCGCCCGGGTGACGCCGTCCTCAATGTGCAGCAGCTCGCCGATGACGGCGCCGATGACCAGCGACAGTATGGGGATGAGCTGGTTGCTGCTGCCGATGGCGCCGGAGATGCCGATGCCCATGGACACCAGCGCCGTAGCGCCCAGCACCGTCTGCCGCATTTTCTCCGGCATGAGCTTGCCGCCGAAGGTGCCCAGCAGGCCGCCGACGACAATGGCTCCGCCGTTGACCAGCGCGCCTGTCAATATCATGGTACAAGACCTCCATCTTCGATAATATCCCGCACCACCGTGCCGCCCATCATCAGGCCGGCCACAGAGGGTACCCACGCCACGCTGGCGGGGACGCTGCGCCGTCCGGGTGACGGCGCTTCCAGCTGCTGTGTCTCATGGGGCAGCTCCGGGCTGAACACCACCTTCAGGTGGTGGATCCCCCGGGTACGCAGCTCCTTCCGCATGACCCGGGCCAGCGGGCAGCCGCTGGTCTTGGAGATATCCGTGACCCGCAGCAGCTCAGGCTCCAGCTTGTTGCCGGTGCCTAGGGCCGACAGGATGGGGATGCCCCGCAGGCGGGCCTGTTGGATCAGGTCCAGCTTGCAGCTGACCAGGTCGATGCAGTCCACGATATAGTCGAATTTCCGGGAGAAAAATTCCTCCCGATGGGCGGCGTCATAGGTGGCGCAGATCGGGTATACCACCGTGTCCGGGTCGATGTCCCGCACGCGCGCCGCCGCGACCTCCGCCTTGTACTGCCCCACGGTGGAGGTCAGGGCGCACAGCTGGCGGTTGATGTTGGACACGGATACCGTGTCCTGGTCCACCAGCGTCAACGTGCCAACGCCGCTGCGTGCCAGGCACTCAGCGGCGTAGCTGCCCACACCGCCCAGACCAAACACCGCCACATGGCTGCGGCGGAGTTTGTCCAAAGCGGGTGCGCCCAATATCATTTCTGTTCTGAGAAAACGCTCGTTCATAGACTCGAAGAAGGGGCGGCGGTCATCAGCCCACGTGCTTCATGCCGTTCTCCTGCACCACATCGGCGCTGTCCAGCAGACCGTCCAGCCAGGCCTCGGTGTCGGTGTTGCGCAGAGCGTTCTCGGCCTGTACCTGCCAGTAGGGCACATCGTCGCCCACAAAGTATATCACATGATAGCCCTTGTAGTTAGAGCTCTCGCCGTATACGATGCCGGTGTCGCCGGACTGACGGCTCGCATCGAAGCACCAGTCGTTGAACTCGGTGACCATCTGGTTTTTGTAGATCTTGGTGTACAGACCGCCGTTGGTGTTGCTGCCGTCATCCACACTGAGCTCGTTGGCCAGGGCCGCGAAGCTGTCCTCGGTGGCCTCGCCGGCCTTCCACTGGGCCAGCGCATCCTCGGCTGCGGCCTTGGCCGCATCCTTAGCCGCCTGCAGGTCGGCCTCATAGGTCTCGGCCTCGCTGTCCAGTGCGCTCTCGTCTACCTTGAACAGGATGTGGCGCACGTCCTTGGTGGCGTATTCCTGACGGCCCACGCTGCGGAACACGACCACATAGCAGTTGGAATCGCTGGCCACAACGGCGCTGTCGCCGGCCTTGCGCGCACTGTCAAATACCCAGTTGGCCACGTCGCTGCCGTTGTTGCTGCCGGCATCGGTGCTGGTGTAGCTGGCGGACTCATAATCCTTGGCCACATCCTCCAGCGCCTCGCCGCCCTGCACGCGCGCCAGCACAGCGGCGGCATCGCTCTCGGCCTTGGCCTTGGCGGCGGCGTTCTCCTCATCGGTGGGCTCCACGGTGTTGCCGTCATCGTCCTTGGTGCTGTCGGCGGTACCCTTGAAGTACAGGGACTCATAGCTGGCCACGTCAAAGCTGCTCTTGTTGCCCTGATAGTAGGTCTCCAGGTCGCTGACGGTGTAGGTCAGCTCCTCGGCGTAGTGGCTCTGGTAATGGGTGGCCACGTCCACCAGCTGCACCATCTCCTTGAAGGTATCCACGGTCATGTTCTTGCCGTAGATCAGCTTCAGATACGTCTTCGTGGAGTAGCCGTTCTGCTTGGCGGCGGCGTTGAGCTCCTCCATAGTGGCATCCAGCTCCTCCTGAGTGTGCTCATCGGCGCCCATGCCGTTGGCCTCCGCCTCCTGGGCGGTCAGCACGTACATGGCCAGCTGCTTCACCGCGGTGTCGCGGACATACTGCTCCCATGTGACATCACCCTCGTCCTCGATACCCAGCGCGGTCTTCATGGTGTCGCTCACCACCTGCTGGTCCAGGGATTTGGACGTATCGATGCCGTAAAAGCTGGCATAGCTGCTCTTCACCAGACTGCTCTTCACGTTGGCGTAGAAATACTCCACCTGCCCGGCGGTATATTTCTCACCGTTGATGGTCACGGCGGTGGCGCTGCGCTGCAGCACGCCGGAGTTATACACCAGCAGTACCGCGGCCACGATCACGAACACGCCGGCGATCACGCCGTACAGGATATTGTTCTTGCGTGCCTTGGCCTTCTCCTCCGCCTCGCGGATCTTCTTGGGGTCGGTGACGCCCTGGGCCGCCAGATCCTGCCGGATCTTCTTTTCTCTTGATGCGCTCATTGAAATTCATTCCTCTCGATTTTGGGCGCAATACGCCCTTGTTTGGTAACATACTCGGTCATTATATCGTATACCGCACCTTTTCGCAAGAGGGAAACGCCTGGAATTTGTGAACATTTTACCGCGCTCACTGAGCACAAGACCCCCATTCCGTTTCGGAATGGGGGTCTTGTGCTCAGCGACAGGCAGCGGCCATGTTATAACCTGCACAACTCGCAGGTGGGTCGTCTCCGGCTGACTTTACTGCTTCCAGCATCCGCCCGCATACGGCAGGCGGGAGGCCTGCAAACCATCTGCCGATCCGACGTCCCGTATAACCAATGTCAGGATAAATAGAACCGCTGCCCATCGCTCAATTTTCCGCCCTGCCTTCGTCAAATCGGCTCGACGTACAGAAAGTACGCCATCGCCGCTTTGCCATCGGCAGGACGAAAAATCCTGCCGAAGGAGTGGCGTGTATCTTTTTCGCTGCACCGCCGCGCCTCGCCTTGGCGAAAAATCCAGCCATTTTCCGGCGCAGCCGGCGGCGTCTCGCCATCGGCAGGACGAAAAATCCCGTCGAAAGATCACTCGTCCTCGTCGGCCAATATCTGCTCCATGAACAGGTCGTAGACTTTATCCAGCTCCTCGTCGCTGTCCAGGGTGCTCAGCAGCTCCTCGCCGTTTTCCATAACGGACTTCAGGATCACCAGGCCGTACTCCTCGGCGGCTTCCTCGTCGGCATCATCCTCCACCACGGGGAAGAACGCCATGTAGGTCTGGCCGTCCACTTCCAGCGCGTCCACGTATTCCAGTTCAATGTCGTTGCCGTCCTCGTCGGTCAGGGTGATGAAGTTGGGGCCGAATTCCTCGCTCATGGGAGAGTCCTCCTTTGTCTTTATATCCATAGTATACCCGAAAGCTGGAGAAAACGCAAGTGGAAGCATTCGGCAGTTTCTGCCATCTGTCGGACTGAAAATCGGTGGAATGGGGGAAAATAACGGGAATTGAGCAGCCAAACGGGCGGATTTCTGCAAAAAATCCTCTTTTTTGCATTTGACAAGTATGGTAGAATGTTCCTTATAGTGGATTGGTATGTGAATTTTGACCCCGGAACGAAAAGAATACACAGGAACATCAATAAAGAAAGGAAGGTGCCCTGTCTTGAGTGAGAACAAGCGCAGACGGTCGTCGTCCACCGGCTTTTGGGGACGCATCCGGCAGAGCGCCCGGCACATAGAAAACGAGGCAAAGGAGGGTGCGCGCCGGGTAGAGCATAGTGCCGCCGAGGGTGCGCGGCGCGTGCAGCATGACGCGCAGGAGCGTGTGCGGAACATGACCCCTAAGCAGAAGAACGGCTGGAAGAAGGCCGGACGCATCATCGGCACGCTGCTGCTGGTGTTCGTGCTTACGGCGTCCATCTTCGCCGGTATCTTCATGGCGTACATCAACAGCGCCATGCGCGGCAAGGTGGAGGTCTATCTGGACGAATTCGAGACCCAGGTCTCCACCGAGCTGTATTACCAGGACCCCGACACCCAGGAGTGGGTCATGTACCAGACGCTGTACATGGACGAAAACCGCATCTGGGTGGACCTGGAGAACATTCCCAAGTACCTTCAGGATGCAGCGGTGGCCATTGAGGACAAGCGGTTTGAAAAGCATCACGGCGTGGACTGGAAGGGTACCACCCGCGCCATTCTGTACACCCTGTTCGGCAAGAACGTGCAGGGCGGCTCCACCATCACCCAGCAGTTGGTGAAGAACGTCACCGGCGACAATCAGGTGACGGTCAAGCGGAAGATCACGGAGATCTACCGCGCACTGGAGCTGGAAAAGCGCTACGAGAAGGACGAGATCCTTGAAGCCTACCTGAACGAGGTCTACTTCGGCCAGCGCTGCTCCGGCGTGATGACGGCGGCGCGGGTGTATTTTGGCAAGGACGTGTCCGAGCTGTCTTTGGCCGAGTGTGCCAGCATGATGGGCATCACCAACAACCCCTCCATGTACGATCCCTTCATCAGCTCCTGGACCCGCGAGAACAACCGGGAGCGCCAGCTGACCATCCTCAGCGAGATGCTCTCTCAGGGCAAGATCGACCAGGAAGAGTATGACGCCGCCGTGGCCGAGGATATCCAGTTTGCCAACGGCTTCACCATCTCCGGCAAGTATGTGGGCAGCGACGACACCGTCACCGATTCGGAGCCGGAGGAGCCGCCCACCGATGATACCGAATCCCCGGAGGACGAGGAGGAGCCCGCCATCAAGGGGCGGTACTCCTGGTTCACCGAGGCCATGATCGGCGATGTGGCCGACGCGCTGGTGGAGAAGTACGGCATCACCGACAAGGTGCGGGACAACGGCACCACCTACACCGCCTATGAGCAGGCGTGGGACATGGTACACGGCAAGGGCTATAAGATCTACACCACCCAGAACCCCAAGTACCAGAAGATCGCCGAGGATGTGTGCTACGACCTGAGCAACATCCCCTATACCAGCAGCTATACCAACTCCGCCGGCGAGCAGGTGGAGGATCAATTGCAGATCGCGCTGACC
>ERZ824480.2615-NODE-2615-length-13299-cov-2.917019_pt1 | contig 13299 bp, 7 predicted proteins | sample MGYA00519861_ERZ824480 | MGnify/ENA primary metagenome ERZ824480 (study PRJEB31778, sample SAMEA3449152) | human gut metagenome | biome: human gut; feature: human-associated habitat; material: faeces | place: United Kingdom | collected 2010/2012 ... | reverse complement strand
AACCGACAAGGCTAAGCTGGTCGGCACCGGCCCTTCGAGCGACCTAGCTGTTATCAAGGTGGATGGCGCAACCTTGAAGCCTATCGAGATCGGTAACTCTTCTGATCTTAAGGTGGGCGAGTGGGTCATGGCTGCTGGCAGCCCGTTCGGCATGGAACAGTCTGTGTCTACGGGTATTGTTTCCGCGGTGAACCGTTCTTATGCTGATTCTGAGTCTGGCGCAATCTATACCAACATGATCCAGACCGATGCCGCCATCAACCCGGGCAACTCCGGCGGCGCGCTCGTCAACGACAACGGCGAGCTCGTGGGTATTAACTCGCTCATCGAGAGCTACTCGGGCTCCAGCTCGGGCGTGGGCTTTGCTATTCCCGTTAACTACGCCAAGGATATTGCCGACCAGATCATCGACGGTAAGACGCCGGTGCACCCGTACCTGGGCGCCACGCTCTCGAGCGTCAATGCGCTTAACGCCCGCACCAACAAGCTGAGTACCGATAGCGGCGCGTATGTGGCGAGCGTTGTCGAGGACGGTCCTGCAGCCAAGGCCGGCATCCAGGAGGGTGATGTCATTACCAAGCTGGGCGACGATGAGATTACGAGTGCCGATGGCCTGATCATCGCGCTGCGCAGCCACGAGGTGGGCGAGAAGGTCGAGATTACGCTCGTGCGCGGCAAGGAAGAGAAAAAGGTCACCGTCGAGCTGGGCTCCGACGAGGAGCTGCAGAACCAGCAGCAGGACGATAGCGCGACCGACACCGGCAACGGCGGGATCACCGACGAGCAGTTGCGCCAGTACCTGGAGGAGCTGCTGGGCCAGCAGGGCCAGGGTCAGGGCTACGGCCAGGGTTACTAACGAGCCATTTCGCACATGCCGATGCCAGAGGGGCTGTCCCATCAACGCGGGACAGCCCCCCTCTTTTCTTATTGATCCGTTGGGGACGGAGGAAAACGGATCATTTAAAGCTGATAAGAGCATGGTTTGATCGCGCTATCCACCTCGGTCTGGCGGCTGCCGATTCGGTGCGGTTCGAAAGGGTTATTCGGCCCCATTGCGACCGGTGGTACTCTAGTATCCGTTTGAAATCGAGCGAAGGAGTGCCGCTATGGAGCAATCGAGCCTGTTTGGTGACGGCGTGGACATCGATACCGAGACGCCCGCGAGCGCGGATGCCGCCGCACCGGCCGATGCCCGTGCCCAGGCGGCAGTGCGTGCGGCCGAGCTGCGCCACGAGCTCGATTACCACGCCTATCGCTACTACATGCTCGATGCGCCCGAGATCACGGACGCCGCGTTTGACAAAATGCTCGTTGAGCTGCAAGAAATCGAGGCGACCTACCCCGACCTGGTGACGCCCGACAGCTATACCCAGCGCGTTGGCGGCTACATGAGCGATCAGTTTACGCCGGTCACGCACATGGCGCGCATGTATTCCATGGACGATGCCATGGATTTGGACGAGCTCGACGCATGGCTCCAGCGCACCGAGGATGCGCTTGGTGCCGGCAGCGTCACCTATACCTGCGAGCTTAAGATCGACGGTCTGGGCGTGGCGCTTACTTATCAAAACGGCACCTTCGTGCGTGCGGCCACGCGTGGCGATGGCACCACGGGCGAGGACGTGTCGCTCAACGTGCGCACCATCAAGGATGTGCCCATGCACCTGTCCGAGCCGGCGCTCGCTCACATGGGCGCCGACCGCGGGCGCACCATCGAGGTGCGCGGCGAGGTCTATATGCCCAAGGGCAGCTTTGTGCGCCTGAACGACGAGGCCGATGCCGAGGGCCGCGACCCCTTCGCCAACCCGCGCAACGCCGCCGCCGGAAGCCTGCGCCAAAAGGATCCCAAGGTCACGGCGCGCCGCGACCTGGCCACCTTTATCTATGCCATCGCCGATACCGACCCGCTGCACGTCCACAGCCAGCGCGAGTTCCTCGATTGGCTGCGTAGCGCCGGCTTTAGCGTCAACCCCAACGTGGCTCGTTGCGCCACGCCGGCCGAGGTCCACGAGTTCTGTGCCCAGGCGCTCGAGCATCGCGGTGACCTGGACTACGACATCGATGGCGTGGTCGTAAAGGTCGATAGCTTCCAGCAGCAGCTCGACCTGGGCTTTACCGCCCGCGCGCCGCGCTGGTCCATTGCCTTTAAGTTCCCGCCCGAGGAAAAGCAGACCGTCCTGCGCGAAATTCGCATCCAGGTGGGCCGCACCGGTGTGCTCACGCCGGTCGCCGAGTTCGACCCGGTGACGGTTGCCGGCTCCACCATCGCGCGCGCCACGCTGCACAATATCGACGAGATCCGTCGCAAAAACGTGCGCGAGGGCGACACCATCATCGTGCACAAGGCAGGCGACGTAATCCCCGAGGTCGTGGGCCCGGTACTCGATAAGCGCCCGGCCGATTCGGTCGACTGGCACATGCCCGAGGTCTGCCCCGTGTGCGGCAGCCCCGTGGTCCATGAGGATGGAGAGGTTGCCTACCGCTGCGTGTCCATCGACTGCCCCGCGCAGCTCAAGGAGCGCCTGCTCCACTGGGTGAGCCGCGGCTGCATGGACGTCGACGGCCTGGGCGACGAGATCGTCGACAAGATGATCGCCGCCGGCCTGATCCACGACGTCGCGGACTTCTACCAGCTCACGGTTGATGACATCGCCGGACTGGACACGGGGCGCACCTATGCCAGCTCCAACAGCAAAAAGGGCGTCAAGAAGGGTGACCCCATTCCGGTAGGCCTCAAGACGGCCGAGAAAATCATCGCCGAGCTCAACAAGTCCAAGAGCCAGCCGCTCGGTCGCGTGCTGTTTGCCCTGGGCATCCGCCACGTGGGCAAGAGCGTGGGCGAGGTCATCGCCGAGCGATTCCTGTCGATTGACAAGCTCATCTTGGCGAGCGAAGAGGACATCGCCGAGTGCGAGGGCATCGGTCCCAAGATTGCGGCGAGCGTCAAGCAGTTCCTGGCCGTGCCCGAGAACCTTGCCGTGCTGGAGCGCCTGCGTCAGGCGGGTCTGTCGCTCGAGGTCGATTTGGGCGCCGCGCACGCGCAGGCCGCAGCCGACGCTGGCGTGGCGGGCGAGCTCGCCGACGCACAGCCGCTCGCGGGTCTGACCTTCGTGCTCACCGGCACGCTCGTCAACCGCACCCGCGACGAGGCGGGCGCGGCGCTCAAAGTGCTTGGTGCCAAGGTTTCGGGCAGTGTTTCAAAGAAGACGAGCTATCTGGTCGCCGGCCCCAAAGCGGGCTCCAAGCTCACCAAGGCCGAGCAGCTGGGTGTGCCCGTGTTGGATGAGGACGCACTCGAGCAGGTTCTTGCGACCGGCGAGGTGCCCCAGGCTTAAGGCATCAATAGTCAAATTGAAGAACCGCCCGGAAGCACGATGCTTTCCGGGCGGTTCTTATTTGGACGGGGCAACCGACACAGTGATTTGCGTCACTTAGGTCGCCGGGTCGTCGCTGATGATGTCGTCGATGAGGGCGATTTCGCGTTGCCCCGCTACGCCATCAGTTTGTCAAAAGCTCCGCGGCGGTTGAGTACGGTAAATGCGACAACACAGATGACTGCCGACAAAATCGATCCGCACGGCGAGGCGATGCCCATGGGAAACAACGTATCGGAATAGGCGTTCGACAGCAGCCAGGCGCCGGGCACGCGAATGAGCGCCACCGCCAGCACGTTGTGCGCAAAGCCGATGTAACTCTTGCCATACGCAGCGAAAAAGCCGCTAAAGCAAATGTGGATGCCGGCAAAGATTGCGTCGAAAATATAACTGTGCATATAGCCGGTGCCGGCCGCGACCACCGCGGGGTCCTTGGCAAAAAAGCCGATAAACGCCGGCGCCACCAGCCACATCAGCACCGTGATTAGGCAGCCGTACACTACCGATATGGTCATGGCGTCCTTGAGTACCTGACGTGCACGGTCGCCCTTGCCCGCGCCGGCGTTTTGCGCCGTGAGCGCGCTGACGGTGGCACCCATGGAACTCGGCACAATGAACAAAAAGCTGATCATCTTTTCGACCAGGCCCACGGCGGCGGCGTCGACCAGGCCGCGATGGTTGGCGATGACGGTGATAAACATAAAAGCCACCTGGATGCAGCCGTCCTGTACTGCCACGGGCACGCCGATCTTAAGAATGCTGCTGAGCACCTCGGGCTGGGGGCGCAGGTCGCTACGCTTAACGTGGATGTTCGTGCGGCGGCTCTTAAGCCACACAAGCGCGAGGGCAACGCTTGCCGTCTGGGCGGTTACCGTGCCGAGCGCCGCGCCCACGGGGCCGAGCCCCATGTGGCCGATAAACAGAAAATCGAGCGCGATGTTGATGATGCATGCCACGCCGATCACGTACATGGGCGAGCGCGAATCGCCAAGGCCGCGAAAGATGGCCGAGAGAATGTTGTATGCGGCAATAAACGGAATGCCGACAAAGCAGATACGCAGGTAGGCGGCGGTGCCTTCGACCGCCTCGGGCGGCGTGCCAATGAGCGCCACAACCTGCGGGCATAGTGCAAACAAGATGACGGCCAGTACCACCGAGACGCCCATAAACAGCGTGATGGTATTGCCGATGGCGGTCTCGGCGCGATCGAAGCGACGCGAACCCACGGCGTGGCCGACGATGACCGTCGTTCCCATGGCCAGGCCCACGAGCGTCACGGTAATGATATAGAGCGTCTGCGCGCCATTACCCACGGCGGTGATGCCGGCGGCGCCGCTAAACTGCCCCATCATGTACAGGTCGGCCATGCCGTAGAGCATCTGCAAAAAGTACGAGAGCATATAAGGCAGGGCAAAGACCGCGATGGTCTTAAGGACATTGCCGCGTGTGAGGTCGTGTTCCATGGGCGGGGTACTTTCTGGCTTGGGTCGTTTACATACCAGTGTAGTGAAAACCCTACAACGATTGTAGAGTCAAGGTTTGTGTTGGCAGTGGGGTGAAAAAAGTCACGCTCCAAGCACGATGCTTTGACCCCTCTGTGCCCCTCACCTCGCCTCAAACCATCACAACATTCGACGTTTTTGCCAAAATCAGGAAAAGCATCGAATGTTGTGATGGTTTTTCTGCCACTCGAACGGGTGGAATCGCTTTCTTGCGCACGAAGGTGTGCGGACCCGTGGGCAGGGGAATAAGGTTGGTTATCCGACTCCATTGGAGGGCTCATGGACTTGCCGATCGTCCTGTCCCATAAGACTGCCTGGCTGTACCACAACGTGGCGCGCCCGTCCGAGCCGCTCTCGCGAGCAAGTAGCCTATACGATGAGGACTCGCTTGCTAACGAGGCGGAGCCGACCGCGAGCCTGCCCAAATTGGGACTCGATGCCAAGGGACTGAGGGCTTCAACGGCAGTTGGGATCGTTGCCGATTATCTGGTCTCGCTTGGTATTCCACGAGAAGAGCTCGATCATATCGATACGCTCGTCAACTTCGATTTTGAGCGCTCGACGCCGGCTGGATTTAGGTGCCATGTGTTTGGGGCGCCGGTACCTCCAGGCCATCTTATCGAGGTGGCGGAGGGCCTTCTGGTGGTTGATGAGGCCATGTGCTTTGTCCAAGCGGGTTCGTGGATGAGCGAGCCCGAGCAGCTGGAATATGGCTACGAAATCTGTGCCCGATACCATTTGAATCATCTGTCGACAGGCGATTATACCGAGATGGGGCAGAGGTATACCGTTGCCGACTTGATTGCCTATTGCAATGAGAACCGATCTCGTCAGGGGGCTATACGCGCGGCCGCCGTGCTCAGGCGCGTGCACGATGACGCGCGGTCGCCCATGGAGACGGCCACCGCAATCATGGTCGTAGCAAAACGTTCCCAGGGCGGTCTGGGATACGCCAAGGTTGAGCTCAACCATCGGGTCGATGTTCCCAACGAGTTCAAGTATCTCGCAAAGGCCGGGTATTTCGAGATCGACGTATTTGCGCCTGCAAACGGTACGGGGATTGAATACAACGGCTCGGACCATTTTGATAAACAGCGCAGCGCGTCGGATGCGGAGCGTATGACCGTGCTGAGCGCGCTGGGCTTTAGGATGATCGTCCTCACCGGGACTCAGTTTGCCCATCAACTGCAATTGCATCGGGCGATGAATGCCATCGCGCTCGCTATGGGCCTTAAGTGCGACCGAAGCGAAGCGTTCCAGAAACGTCAGAACGACCTACGAGAATTCGTGATTCGGCACTGGGACGGCGGCCTTTAGGGACGTTCCGGTCCTTCTACGGGGTGCCGTGGGCAGGCAAACCATCACAACATTCGACGTTTTTTGCCAAAAACGGGAAAAGTATCGAATGTTGTGATGGTCTGTGCTGAGGATGGGCTTGGAAAGTCCGTTTTGCTCGAAGCGACCTGTCCTGTCGTACGGGTGTCGGTTCGTTTCCTTCGTGCGGTACTATGTTTTCCGAAGAATAAAACGCCGTGTGAGGGGAGGGCTGCGTGAACGGGTACGTGCAACATGACGGTTTTGGCCGCGATATCAACTACCTGCGCATTGCCGTTACCGACAAGTGCAATTTCCGCTGTATCTATTGCATGCCGGCCGATGGCGTAGCGCCCCGTGCGCACGACGAGCTGCTCAGCGCCGAGGAAATCGCCCACTTTGTGCGCTTGGTGGCGGGGGAGGGCATTCGCCGCGTGCGCCTGACGGGTGGCGAGCCGCTGGTCAGCCGCCGTATCATTCCACTCATTCGCGACATCCGCGCGATTCCGCAGATCGAGGACATCTCGCTCACCACCAACGGCGCCCTGCTGCCCAGGCTGGCGCCGCAGCTCAAAGATGCCGGGCTTAACCGCGTCAACATCTCGCTCGATACGCTCGACCCCTCGCTGTTTGGAAAGATCACGCGCCTGGGCCGGCTCGAGCAGACCATGGCCGGCATCGATGCGGCGCTGGCTTGGGGCTTTGAGCCCGTTAAGGTCAACTGCGTTGTTGTGCGCCGGCTCAACCAGGATGTGGCGGCCCTCGCGCGACTGACCGTCGACCGCCCCATCCACCTGCGATTTATCGAATACATGCCCATTGGCGACGAGCAAACGAGCTCGCATTGTGCCGTAGACCCTCACGCGCCCACACTCAATCCCGAGCTGTGGGGCGCGAGCGACACCGTGCCGAGCGACGAGCTGCGGGCGCGCATCAATACCGGGGCCGCCGCGACGGGACTGGGCGAGCTCGAGCCGCTCGATATCAACGACGCTCCTGCCGGCGCGGGCCCTGCGCGCTATTGGCACTTTCCGAGCGCGGCAGGAACGGTTGGCTTCATTAGCGCCATGTCCAACCATTTTTGCGCGAATTGCAACCGTCTGCGCCTGACGGCCGATGGCAACGTGCGTCCGTGCCTGTTTAGCGATGCCGAGTATTCGGTGCGTGAGGCGCTGCGCCGTGGTGATGATATGCAGGTACTTTCGATTTGGCGCGATGCCGTGGCCCACAAACCGCAGGAACACGCGATAATTGAGGGCACGCAACGATTTATGTCTCAAATCGGAGGATGATCATATGGCCAAGAGCAGGTACGCCGATGCCACCAAGGCCGCTCGCAGGGCCGCGATGTCTGCCCACAAAGTCACGGCTGCGGCCAGCGATGCCGTTGCAGGCGCGCAGCCGACTGCCAGCGCTGCCACCGAGCCCGCCCGCGACGCCCGTCGCGACGAGCTGACGCACGTGGACGCCAAGGGCGAGGTACGCATGGTCGACGTGTCCGACAAGGCCGAGACTCATCGCATTGCCATCGCCGAAGGCACCATCCTCATGCATCCCGAGACGCAGGCCATGGTGCTGCAGGACCGCGCCAAAAAGGGCGACGTGCTTGCCTGCGCACGCGTGGCGGGCATCATGGCCATCAAGCGCACGAGCGACATCATTCCCATGTGCCATCCGTTGCTCATTACCAAGAGCAAGTGCGACATTGCGCCCATCGCTCCGGCGGGGACGCCTGTCGATGACGTGCCCGAGGGCTGGGCGCCGGCGCGCGCGGACGGGCAGGTCGGCTTTCACGTGCTGGTCACGGCGGGCGTGACGGGCAAGACGGGTATCGAGATGGAGGCCCTGACCGGCGCGAGTGCTGCGTGCCTAACGATCTACGACATGTGCAAGGCGGTCGATCGCGGTATGGAGATCGTCGACGTGCGCCTGCTGCACAAGGAGGGCGGCTGCTCGGGCGTATGGGACCGCGCAGAGCGTCAGGCCGCTGCTGTTGAGGCTGTGGGAGCCGCGGGCAACGCACCCGCGAGCGCACCCGTCGCCGTCGCGCCCGCAGCTCCGGCACCGGCCGTCCCCGCGATCGCGTTTATCGGCTACCAAAACTCGGGCAAGACCACGCTCGTCGAGAAGGTTATTGCCGAGCTCACCCGCCGCGGCCTGCGCGTGGGTTCGCTCAAGCATCATGGGCATCACGGCTTTGATATCGACGTGCCCGCTAAGGACACCTGGCGCCATCACCAGGCCGGATCCAAGCACGTGGGCCTCATCTGCGCCACGCGCTGGGCGGAGTACGCCGACACGCGCGAGGAGGACGAGATGCCCGCGCGCGAGCTGCTGTCGCGTTACAACGATGTCGACGTGGTGATTATCGAGGGCTACAAGACCGAGAGCTTCGACAACATCGTGGTCGCGCGCTCCGGTGTCGACCGTCTGCGCGGCAAGAGCTCGCTCGACCTGGTCGATGGCCACACGCTGGCCCTTGCCTGCAATGAGGCCTTGGCGCGTCAGGCCTTCGACGCCGGCTTTGCGACCCGAGCCATCAACATCAACGACGCCCGAGCCATCTGCGATCTGATCCAAGACCATCTGGTCTAAAACCTGCCAAAAAAGACAGGTTAATTTGGCAGGTTTTATCTGGTCAAACGTCATTTCCACCACAAAGGGGCCAGGCACCTTTGTGGTGGTTTTTGCTTTAGTAGATGTGTGGGACATGTCTTACAATCTACCAAGTAGTTCATGACGGGCGAAAAACGGAGAGAAGGGGCTTGATGCGTCCTTAACGTTTCATGCGGATAGATTGATTTGACAGACGGTGGCGAATGCCCTCCGTCCGCATTCGTATGAAACAAGGAGTCTCCATGTTCGCCTCTCTTTTCTCAAAGCCTCGATCATCGCTGTCCGTGCAGGCCAAGCGCCTGGTGGCGATGCGCTTTCTCATCTACACCGGTTTTCAGACCAGCTACTTTATCGGCGTTATCGGAACACTCACCTATGCGGACGGCGCTTCGGTCGTCGCGACATCGCTGGCCGTCCTTTTTATGAACGTATTCGTGATCTTGGGATCCTTTGCGGGCGGTGCGGTGCTCGACGCCTGGGGCCCGCGCCGTCATTTCTTGCTGAGCATCGTGGGCACGCTGGCAACCGGCGCGGCGATCCTCGTTTTTGGCAGCGCGACCGGCATCGTCCTGCTCGGCGCGGTGCTCCTGGGCTTTGTGATGGGATTCGCCCAGCCCATCGCCACGTCCTATCCGGCATATCTCACCGACGACCCCGTCGAGCTCAAAGACATCAACTCCGCCATAACCATGTTCTCCAACGTGAGTATCATCGTTGGCCCCACGCTGGGCGGCTTTGTCGCGGCGGCTGCGTCGTCGCGCGCGGTGTTCGTGCTCATGATGCTCTTTACCGTGCTGGCGCTCGTCGCCGGTTGGGGCTTTAGGCCGCAAGGAGGTCGCGTCGCCGCGCGCGAAAGTACTCCTGCGGACGGTAGCACAACGGCAAGTACTGCCAGTCAAAGCTCCGACTCCAGCAAATCCACCCGCGCAACCTTCGCGACCAGCATCAAGACAGTCTTTACCAACAGCGTTCTCGCCCTACTGTTCTGCATTATCTTTCTTTCGAACTTTGGCTATGGTGCTTTCGATCCGCTGGAGTCGTTCTTCTACCGCGATGTCCTGCACGTCGGTGTCGAATGGATGGGCTGGCTCTCGTCGGCCAGCGGTGTGGGCGCGGTGCTGGGCGCCGTGGTCGCGCTCCGCTTGCCGCCGCGCTTCGTCAGCCTCAAAACGCTGCTCGTGGCGCTCATGTCTGTAGGTCTGGGAAGCCTGCTCTATGTGGGGACGCCGTACGTAGGCGTGGCCCTCGTCGGCCAGATTGCCCTGGGCGTGGCCTGGGGCGTCGTCAACCCGCTCCACAACACGATCGTGCAAACGACGGCTCCGCTCGAGCAGCTCGGCCGCGTCAACTCGGTCATGGGTTTTGGCAACATGTTCGCCGGCGTGGCCCCGCTGGCGATTGCCCCGTGGCTGGCGGCGACGTTTGGCGTGCAGCAGACACTCGTTGGTGCGGGCATGGTCGTGACGGCGGTTCCCGCGGCGCTACTGCTGTTTGGACGCCGGCATTTGGATCGTGCCGCAAGGCAGTAAAAACCATCACAACATTCGATGAAAATCGCGATTTTGCCGAAAAACGTCGAATGTTGTGATGGTTTGCGCTCCGGGCAGGCCGCCCTTCGGGTTCGGCCACCACAAAGGGGGCAGGCACCTTTGTGGTGATCGGGTCCCAACGGCCTGTGCCTTGGTATACCATGTACGCCGTTCACGAATACACCCCACACCGTCGCACAACCCAGAAAGGCCCCCATGGACACCACCTTCAGCCACATCAAAGCCGTGTTCTGCGATATCGACGGCACGCTGCTCACGAGCCAGCACACGGTGTCCCCGCGCACCGTGGCGGCGATCCGCGCCCTGCGCGAGCGCGGCGTGCTGTTTGGCCTGTGCACCGGGCGCGACGCCCACGCGACCGAGGCCATGTACGAGCTCTGGGGCATCGAAGGCCTGGTAGACGTGATGGTGGGTTGCGGTGGCGCCGAGGTCATCGACCGCGCGCACGATATCAACGAGCTGAGCTATCCGCTGCCGGGCGAGACCATCGCGCGCATCTGCAAGCACATGGCGGACCTTCCGGCAACGCCCGTCTGCCCCCGAGACGGCGTGTTCTATGTGCCCGAGAGCAACGCGTGCGTCGAGCACCTGTCGCGCGTCGACGGCGTGCCCTACCAGGTGGTCGATTTTGCCGAGTTTTTGCGCGAGCCGCAGCCCAAGGTGATGTTTACCATGGCGCCCGAGGTGATGCCGCGGGTGATTGAGCGGGCGTCGACGTTTGCCGATAACACTGTTAAGGCGGCGGCTCTGCAAACCACGCAGCGGCTCTACGAGTTCATGGATCCGCGCGTGTCCAAGACGCGCGGCCTTGTGCGCGTGGCGGAGCTCAACGACATGGAGCTCCAGGACATCTGCGTGTTTGGCGATGCGGACAACGACACCTGCATGGTGGCTGACGTCGGCGTGGGCGTGGCCATGGCAAACGGCAGCGACGCCGCCCGTGCCGCCGCCGATTTTGTAACCGCCAGCAACGACAAAGACGGCATCGCGATCTTTATCGAGGAACATTTGCTGTAGCGTTGGGGCAGAACCACCGCAAAGGGGACAGGTGCCTTTGTGGTGGCCTCAGGCGATTTGGGCGAATTGATACCGAAAATCTGTGTGAAAATTCAAATATTGTTGTCTGAACACCATTCTTCAAACCACCGATGGGTTTAAGATATTCTCATCAGTTTGGTAGGATATTCCTCTCGGTAAATGTCCTACCGCTCATGGTCGCTTTCGACTGTTCACAGGATGCTTGCTCTTGAGCAAAATGTTGTGCAAATTAATCTAATGCCATTAAAAAATGGATAGGCAACTAAATTACCAGTAGAAACAAAAAATAAATAGCGAATAAACGAAGGTAAATCTGAGAAAATGTCAAGAGAATTGAGAATTCGCCACAAAATTGTCGGTTTTGTTGCTCAGATGTTCAAACAATCGTTACAATATGAACTATAAGCGTGCGCAATTACAGATTGCGCAGATACGTTTGATAGTGAAAGAGCAAGATCGCGGTCTCTTGGGGAGGAGACATCGATGAAAGCGAATTCAGACAAATCTAAGCAGAACAATAAAGCGGCACATCGTGTGCTAGCAGGTGTTTTGTGCGGAGCTTCCGTTTTGAGCCTGGTACTGTCGCTCGTTATGCCCCCGATCTCGCAGGCCATCGCCAGCGACACCCAGACAGTTTCTACCGAGGAAACTGTAATGGGGTGCTCAAAGTGAAGAAGTTCGCCGCATGTAGCTTTATGGCAACTGTTCTCGTTGCAAGCACGCTGCTGTCCCCGTTCAGCGCGGCCACCTCTGCGAGCGCGGCTACCACTGTGAACAAGGGCATCTACAAGCCCACGCCTATCGGCATCGGTACGAATATCGATGTCTCTACCCCCGATCCCGGCGTGGCCACCTACGTCGGCCGCGACATGTACATCGGTGGTAAACCGAGCAACACTAAAACTCTTGATGCGGGCAACGCCCCCGCCGGCTCATATGCCGCTGAGGCGGAGGGCCTTACCGTGGTCCGTGGCAAGCTTGCCATGAATCCACTCAAAGAGAGCTGGCCCTATGAAGGTATTGGCGCTGGTTTCCGCTTTGGCACCGTTGGTTTTGGTTCCCAGTTCCGTCCTGTCGACGGCAGCACCGTGCTTGCGGTGGCTGGAATCGACAGTGCGATCACCAACATGAGCGTTGGTTACAGTGGCGACTTGCCGGGGAAGACTACCGTTGGCGCTTGGAACAAAGGCGCTTGGGTCGGCAAAGCGAGAACGGCTGACTCCGCTGGCTATGACTACACCGCGAAGATCGCCGGTCCCATTACCTATTGGAATACTAATAACGGGCGCCAGTCTGTGGTGAAAACCCAGGGTTATTGGTACGCGGGCGAGAACGCTCAGGACAGTACTCTGTTCAACCAAGTTAACTTCCTCAAGGACATTAATGGCAAGGATTATTCGAATTACAGCGGAGAGACAGGCTATCTCAACACGCTTTCTAATCAGCTGAATTCGTTTGCGAAGACGGGCAAAGTGAGCTACGGCGTTGCTTCGGCGTGCGATAAGGACAACCGCTACATCATCAACAAGTACAACAACAAGACGGATTGTAGCTATGGCCTGGTGTTTGATGGGTCGTATAAGACCATCAATGAGGACTGCGCCGATACGTCGCTCAATGGTAAGCAATTCAAGAATAGCGAGCGTCTTATCACGTTTAAGGGCGACAACACCTCTATGCAGCAGGTGTTCACCATCGATGCTTCTCAGCTGAGCAATACATACAACAACGAGTATTATCGTGGCGTTGATTTCGCATTCGAGGACATTCCCGAGGGCGCCTCGGTTGTTGTGAACGTTACCGGATCTTCGAATATTGAGTTCCACAATGGCTGGCGCTTTTGGTGGAACGGCATCGAGATTTCGCGTGGTTACGAAACTCAATATTCCGGCAAGGCACTGGGTG